>ENA-UOOH01002138-UOOH01002138.1-fermentation-metagenome-genome-assembly--contig:-NODE-2138-length-17663-cov-3.975239_pt1 | contig 17663 bp, 13 predicted proteins | sample MGYA00245778_ERZ724025 | MGnify/ENA primary metagenome ERZ724025 (study PRJEB28704, sample SAMN03018313) | fermentation metagenome | biome: anthropogenic terrestrial biome; feature: soil; material... | reverse complement strand
GAAACTACTCGGGTCGTGCTTCTTGTTGCCCCGAACGACTGTCAAACTCGGGTCGAACGTCGATAGTGTCTCCCGACAAGTGAAGTCCGTCGAGATCCCGGACGGCCATCGAGTGCGGGGCCGCGCGCGTTCGCAGGCGGTAAAACCCGCGCCCGAAGCGCCGTCTTTTGCCGACGCCTGGGGCAAAGCAAGCGCGGCGTGCGGCCCCGGTTGGCTTTGCTGGGGAGATCGTCGCGAAATCTCCTCGAGCTCGGCCCGCCCCCCCGTCACCTCGAGCGCAGTCGAGCGGCCCTTCGACTCCGCACAGCCTGGGCTGACGCCCGGAACCCAAGCGATAGGTCGCAGGTTGGCGCACAGAGATGCGCCCGTCGAGGAATCGAGCAGAGGCGGGGCCGATTCGAGGGTTCTCGGCACGAAGGCCGGCCTTCCGAAAACCGTGCTGCCGCGCAGCGAATCTCAAGGTCGGTAGTTCAGGGCGAGCGGAACCGGACGGAGTCGAAGAAGGATTTCTCGACGGAGCTTCAGGTGCGCTGGCGGCGCCTCTTGAGGGGAAGCAGCGCCACCAGCCCCAGCGCGAGGAGCGGTGTCCCGGTCGTCGAGCAGCCGCAGCCCTCGGCATCGGACGCGGTTGGAGGCGAGACGCCCGCGTCGCGCCTCGGGACTCCCGCGTCGGCGCCCGTGCAGACTCCGGGTGGATCGGTGATGCCGTCGCAGTCGTTGTCCAAGGCGTCGCACGAGATCTCCGGGCTCTCGTAGCCCGGGAGGTTGAGCGCGAAGAAAGCCGGGTCGCAGCCCATCATCTCGCCCGAGCGGCAGACCATTCGCGTGCCGGCGCAGACGCCCTCCTGGTTCTCACACAGCGCCAGGAGCCGGTCGGGCAGGTTGTCGACCGTGCCGTCGCAGTCGTTGTCGAGCCCGTCGCACAGCGTCTCTTCGGTTTCGTAGGCCGCGTTGTGGCTGGTGTAGTCGGTCTCGCTGCAGTCGCCCGGCTGGCTCCCGCCGCACAGCCGCAGCGAGCCCTCGCAGACGCCGAGCTGGTTGACGCACAGCTCCTGGCTTATCGAGAAGACGTTGTCCACGACCCCGTCGCAGTCGTTGTCGAGCCCGTCGCACAGCGTCTCGACGGGGAACTCGTAGGCCGGATTGTGGTGGGCGAAGTCGGTATCGCTGCATTCGACGAGAAAGCCGTTGCGGCAGCTCTTCATCGCGCCGGCGCAGACTCCGTACTGCCGTCCGCACGGCTCGAGCGCCGGGGCCTCGTCGACCTCGCCGTCGCAGTCGTTGTCCTGGCCGTCGCACCGGTCCTCGACCGGCTGGTAGAGCGGTCCGTAGCGCGAGTCGTCGCACGGCAGCCATTGCCCGTCGCTGCACAGCCGGGTGCTGTTCGCGCAGACGCCGGTCGTCTTCTCGCAGGGCTCGGCGCGCGAGACCGGGATGTCGTCGACCGCGCCGTTGCAGTCGTTGTCCAGGCCGTCGCAGCGGGTCTCGAAGCCCTCGTAGTCCGGGCCGTAGTCTTCCTCGACACACGGGCGCCAGCCGAGAGCGCCGTCGCACCGCTTGCGGGCCTCACCGCAGACGCCCCGATGCTCCTCGCACTGCGGCACCGCGCTCGGCGGGATGTCGTCGACCAGGCCGTTGCAGTCGTTGTCCAGGCCGTCGCAGTCCTCTTCGGCGCCCGGATGGACCGTGGCGGCGGAGTCGTCGCAATCTCCGGCCACCTCGACGAACCCGTCGGGCGCCGAGCAGCCGTTCCGCGATACGGCCGGGTCGCCGAAGCCATCGCCGTCGGCGTCGCGGTAATAGACGTGGTCGGCCGCGCAGGTCGCGAGGCGGAAGACCGCGTCCTCGTCGACGCGCTCGAGCGTCGAGATCCCTTGCTTGATGGTGACGTGGTGCTCTCCGCCCTGGAAGGTCGCGCGAGGGTAGAGCGCGCAGGGATTGGTGGAGTCGGTGGTCTTCGAGGTGACCCAGTCGGCGCGCACGCTGGAGAGCGGCGTGCTCAGCACGAGCCGGTAGGTCTGGTTGGCCGCGAGCGCGACCGCGGGCACCGACAGCGTGTACCAGGTCGCGGCCCCCTGCGGGCTGCCTGCCTGCAGCCGGCCGGAGGCGAGCACGTTGCCCGCGGAGGTCTGGAGGCTCACCTCGGGACGCCCGGCGACCGCCTCGAGCAGGACCTCGATGGACGAGACTTCGATGGCGCCGGGCGCGACGAAGGTCTGAGTGACGCGCGCCTCGTACCAGACGATGGCCTTCGAGCGGACCACGTAGGGGTTGCCCTCGATGCGCGGGTAGGTGCCGCCGCAGGTGGTCTCGGTCTGCTGATAGCGCAGGAAAAAGACCGGCTCGAGGCCGGCGATGACCGACCAGGTGCCGCTCGCCGAGCGCTCCCAAAGCGCGCGCGGGCTGTCGGCTTGAGAGCTGGGGACGCGGTCGGTCTCGGGCGTGGTCGCGGTCACGCTCGCGATGCGGCCGGTGCCGGTGTTGGCGCTCTCGAGCATCAGGAAGTAGCTCTGGCCGGCGACCACGTCGGCCGAGACAGTCGCCTCCCACCAGCCGGCGGACTGAGCGCTGCGCGTCGCCTGCGTCCCAAGCCAGGCTCCGGGTTCGCCGCCCGCGGCGGGCGCGCGGATGCCGATCTTGTAGGAGCGATCAGCCTCGCCTGCCGCGCCGACCTGCGCGAGGTGGAAGGAGGCGGCCGTGATCCTGCCGGTGTGCTGCGCGGTGAGCTCGACGGCTATCGCGCCGCGAGTGGCGTCGACCGCGATGGGGCGGGGCTCGTCGACGAGAGACTGATTGCCGAGGACCGACGCGAAGGCGGCGGCCTCGAAGAGGAGAAGCGCAGGCAGACAGATGTACGCACGGCGCATCGTCGGCTCCTTCGAGGATGGAGAGGGCGAAAGCGTAGCATCCGCGGGCGTGCCGGCGGCGGGTCAACGTTGTCGGTCGGTCGGAGAGGGCGGCAGGCGGGGAGGCCTGCACCGGAGCGCAAGAGCGGGGGAGCAGAGCACGGGCGTTGGTGCAGTCGGCCTCTGGGGGCGCAACACCTGTCGCAAGCAACCGGCCCTGCTCCCGTCTTCCTTCGCGAGCCGGGGGGCGGGAGCCGCCGGCTCGAAAAGAAGGCTTTAGACCATGGTCTTGAGGTTCTTGAGCGGGCGCACCTTGATGACGTTGCGCGCCGGCTTGGCCTTGAAGGTCATCGCCTCGCCGGTGAAGGGGTTGGTGCCCTTGCGCGCCTTGGTGGCGGGCTTGCGCACGACGGTGATCTTCAGCAGGCCAGGGACGGTGAAGACGCCCGGGCCCTTCTTCAGGTTCTTGGCGATGAGCTTGGAGAGCTCGTCGAAGACCTTCGCCACCTCCTTGCGAGACATCTCGGTCTCGGCGGCGATGGCGGTGAAGATCTCCGACTTCGTCATCGGCTTCTTGGGAGCTGCAGCGGCTTTGGCCATTTGGTTTCGTCTCCGTTGGGTGAGCGCGATCGCGCCGGGGGCGCGTTCGCCGAGGGCACTTATACCGCTTTCAGGCAAGCGCATGCTTGCATGGTCGAGTGGCAAGTGTGGGAGCGTGGACGTTTGTTCCGCTCATGGGTTTTTCCGCGCTCCCTTCCCTTTGGTTCGCTCGCGCGGGCGTCTTCGAGTCGCCTCGCGTTGTCGAGCGGACGTAAGGAATACCGCTTGCTTGGCAGGTCGTGTCAAGAGGAGGCGGGCATTTTGCCGCCTTTTTCCCTTCCGAACCGGCCTTGCTTGGGGTCGCGAGCGGGGGCGATTCGGGTCGCGGCGATTGTTCCCGTGGGATAAACAGGGCCTTTCCCGAGGCCAGAATGAACCTGCCCAACATGCCTACGACCCTCGCCGCCCACCTCCCGGCGCCCGGCAGCCAGCCGAGCGCGGACGAGCTGCTCTCGCGCTTTCTGACCGCGGTCAGCGAGCGCGGCCTGACGCTCTACCCGGCGCAGGAGGAGGCGATCCTCGAGCTGCTCGACGGCAAGCACGTCATCCTCGGCACGCCGACCGGCTCGGGAAAGTCGCTGGTCGCCGAGGCCCTGCACTTCAAGGGGATGGCCGAGGGCAAGACCTCCTACTACACCTGCCCGATCAAGGCCTTGGTGAATGAGAAGTTCTTCGCCCTCTGCGAGACCTTCGGGGCCGAGAACGTAGGGATGATGACCGGCGACGCGGCCGTCAACCGCGAGGCGCCGATCATCTGCTGCACCGCGGAGATCCTCGCCAACCTCGCGCTGCGCGAGGAGGGCGCGCAGGTCGACTACGTGGTGATGGACGAGTTCCACTACTACGCCGACAAAGAGCGCGGGGTCGCCTGGCAGATCCCGCTGCTGTCGCTGCCGCAGGCGACCTTCCTGTTGATGTCGGCGACGCTCGGGCCGACCGCGCACATCGAGGAGCACCTCGCCAAGCTGTCGCGGCGCGAGGTCGCCGTGGTCTCGGGCCTCGAGCGCCCGGTGCCCCTCGACTTCGAGTACCGCGAGACCCCGGTCCACGAGACCATCGCCGAGCTCATCGAGAAGGGCCAAGCGCCCATCTACCTCGTCAACTTCACCCAGCGGGCGGCCGCCGAGCAGGCCCAGGCGCTCACCAGCGTCAACCTCACCACCAAGGAGGAGAAGCAGGCGCTGCGCGAGGCGCTGGTCGGGGTGAAGTTCGACACCCCCTACGGCAAGGACATCGAGCGCTTTCTGAAGGCCGGGGTCGGGCTGCACCACGCTGGCGTGATGCCCAAGTACCGGCGCCTGACCGAGCGGCTCGCGCAGAAGGGGATGCTCAAGGTCGTCAGCGGCACCGACACGCTGGGCATGGGCATCAACATCCCCATCCGCACCGTGCTCTTCACCAAGCTGTGCAAGTTCGACGGCGAGAAGATGGGCATCGTCAAGGTGCGCGACTTCCACCAGATCGCCGGGCGCGCCGGGCGCAAGGGCTTCGACGACCGCGGCCTGGTCGTCGTGCAGGCCCCCGAGCACGTCATCGAGAACCTCAAGCTCGCGGCCAAGGCGACCGGCGGCAAGAAGGTGCAGAAGAAGCAACCTCCGCAGAAAGGCTACGTCCACTACGACCGCCAGACCTTCGAGCGGCTGCTGGCCAAGGCGCCCGAGGTGCTCGAGTCGCGCTTCGACGTCACCTTCTCGATGCTCGTCAACCTGCTGCAGGCCGACGAGCTGTGGCCCAAGGGCGGCTACGGGCGGCTCGTCGAGCTCATCGGCCGCTCGCACGAGAGCGACAACTCCAAGCGGCGCTTCCGCCGCAAGGCCGCGGCGCAGTTTCGCGCGCTGCGCAAGGCGGGCATCGTCGAGGTGCTTCCCTACAAGGACGGCCCGGGTTGCTTCGTCGAGGTGAGCGAGGAGCTGCAGCGCGACTTCTCGCTCTACTACACGCTGTCGCTCTACCTCGTCTCCGCGGTGGACGCGCTCGACCGCGAGAGCGAGAGCTACGCGCTCGATCTGCTCTCGCTCGTCGAGGCGATCCTCGAGAACCCGGAGGTCGTGCTGCTGCGCCAGGTCGACAAGCTCAAGGGCGACAAGATTGCCGAGCTCAAAGCGCAGGGCGTCCCCTACGAAGACCGCATCGCCGCGCTCGAGAAGGTCGAGCCGTTGCGGCCCAACGCCGAGTTCATCTGGGGCACCTTCGCCGCCTTTGCCGAGAGGCACCCCTGGGTGCGCGGCGAGGACATCCGGCCCAAGTCGATCGCCCGCGACCTGTTCGAGCGGCTCTACGGGTTCAACGACTACGTCCTCGAATACGGCCTGCAGCGCAGCGAGGGCGTGCTGCTGCGTTACCTGTCCGAGGCCTACAAGGTGCTCGCGCACACCGTGCCCGAGAGCGCGCGCGACGAGGCCGTCGAGGACATCCTCACGCACCTGCGCGAGATGCTGCGACGGGTTGACTCGAGCCTGCTCGACGAGTGGGAGCGCATGCGCGCGGCCGAGAAGGGCGTCCCCATTCCCCCGCCGCGGCCGGACGAGGAGCCGGCGCCGGTGCGGCTGCCCGAGGACGATCCGCGCGTGCTCGCGCAGAACCCGCGCGCCTTCGCCGCCCGGGTGCGCAACGAGCTGCACGCGCTGCTCAAGGCGCTCGCCGCCAAGGACTACGAGAGCGCGCTCGCCTGCATCGAGCCGCTCGAGGGCGAGCAGGAGTGGGACGTCGAAGGGCTCGCCAAGGCGATGGAGCCCTACTTTGCCGAGCACGCGTTCATCGACCTGAAGCCCAAGGCGCGCCTGCCGCACAACACGCTGCTGCACGAGGACGGCGCGCTGCGCTGGGAGGCGATCCAACGGGTGGTCGATCCCGAGGGCGAGACCGACTGGATGCTCGGCTGCATCGTCGACTTGAACGCGCCGCGGGCGGAGGGCGCGCCGCTCATCTCGCTGCGGCGGATTGGCACCTGAAGAGGCGTCGAAGAAATCCGTTTCCCCCGGTCACCCCGAGCGTAGAGGCGACCAGCGGGAGCCTCGGAGTCGAGGGGCCGCGCGAAGTCGAGCGGGCTTCTCGACTTCCGCCTCCCTCGTTCCTCGGGAGGCTACACTCCTCCTGACAGCCCGCCAGCCCATGGTCGCAGCCGGCAACACGACCGACGAAGCGATCGGGGCGAGCGCGGCCGGCCCTCGACTTCGGCCTCGCAAGCTCGGCCTACGCTCGGGCTGAGCGGGGAGCCCAGCGGCAGCCCTGTCGGTTCAAGGTCAGAGCCGGCCAAGGGCCCGGTGCAAAGCTCGAGGTGAGCGGGGCGCGGCCGAATGCCCTAGCTGCTCGCCGAGGTGTACCGGGCGAGCGCGAGCTTCCAGGTGCCGCGCGCCAGCACCGAGAAGATGATCGCCGCCACGAGTGATACTCCCGCGGTCGCCAGATCGAGCGTTCCGAGCAGGGCCATCGCCGGGAAGGTGGTCATCACCGCCAGGGGAATGACGAAGGTGAAGACCAGCCGCAGGCCTCCGGAGAAGACCGAGATGGGCCAGCGCGCCGCGTCGAAAACCGAGGTGATCAGGTAGGTGAGGTTGTCGATGCGCACCACGTAGAAGGCGACCGACACCACGAGGATCCAGAGCGAGTAGATCACCATCCCCGCGGCGACGAGCATCAGCCCGGCGAAGACGAGGTCGCCGACTTCAGGAGCGCGGCCGAGCTGCCAGAACGCGTAGCCGAAGATGAGCAGCGCGGCCGCGATGTCGGCGATTCGCCAGGGCTCGAAGCGCGCGGTCGACACCAGAAACTGGGAGTCGGCCGGCTTGAGCAGCACGAAGTCGAGCGTGCCCTTGCGGATGTGGTCGACGACCGCGAGCAGGCTGGGGTTGATGGCCCCTTCGAGCAGCGCCTTGAGCAGCGTGAACCAGCCGAGCACGACCATCGCCTCGGGCATGCTCCAGCCCGCGATGCTCTGGCGCTGTTCCGAGAAGACGATGGTCAGCGGCACGAGCGCCAGGGCGACCCAGAAGACTGACATCAGCCCCTGCACCAGGAAGTCGAAGCGGTACTGCAGCGAGATGGTGGCCGAGGCGCGAAGCTGGATCCAGAAGAGCTTGAGGTAGCGGCGCATCGCTCACCCGCCGTAGGCGACGAAGCGCCGCATCCCGGCTTTCCAGAAGGCCGCGAGCAACAGGCCCATCGCCGCCACGATGGACCATTGGATGCCGAGCCCCTCGAGCGCCTGCAGCCTGTCGTGCTGCCCGAGGATGACCTCGACCGGGAAGCTGAGCATGTAGCGGAAGGGTAGGAGGCGGGCGGCCGCGAGCAGCCAGCCCGGGAAGAGGGCGAGCGGGATGAGGTAGCCGGAGAGCAGCATGTAGAGGCCAAACCAGATCTGCCAGAGCGAGATCGAGTACTCCACGTAGAAGCCGAGAGTGCCGATGATGGCCTGCGCGAGAAAGTTGATGGCCCAGGCGCCGTAGACGGCGACGACGAAGAGGCCGAGCAGCGCCGGGTCGTGGGTGACCATCTTCGCCCCCATCGCCCACAGGCTGACGGCGGCAATGGGCAGCGCGAAGAGCGCGCGCAGCGGCAGGGCGGCCATGTTCTCGGCGGCGAAGTGGATCAGAGGGTTGATCGGGCGCAGCAGCCGGAAGGCGAGCAGGCCTTGGCGCAGCTCGTAATTGATCTCCCAGGCGACCCAGGCGCCGGTGAGCAGCCGCACGATGAGCGCCGAGAGGTAGTAGGCGACGAACTCGGCCTGGCCGAACCCGCCTATCGGGTGCTCGCGCGCCACCGCGCTCCAGAGCGCGAGCATCACCAGCGGCATGTTGGTCGAGAGGATCCAGACGAGGAACTCGGCCCGGTAGGCGAGGGCGTCGGCGAACCCGACCCGCAGCAGCGTGGGGAAGGCCTTGAGCGTGCCCGGGCTCATCCGCGCTCCTGAGGGATGAAGGTGGCCGGCCGCTTGTAGATCTCGCGGAAGACCTCCTCGAGCGGCGGGTCTTCGATAGACAGGTCGACGACCGGCAGGCGCGACAGGACGCGGGAGACCGAGTCGGGCAGACCTTCGTGCGGCACCTGGAGGACCACCTGCGCCTCGTCCTGGCTGATGAGCTGGCCGAGCCCTTCGAGCTGCGAGGCGGCGACCTGCGCGGAGAGGCGTACGGCGATGCGCTTGTGGGGCTTGATCTGGTGGACGAGCGCTTCGAGCGGGCCGTCGTGCACCAGGCGGCCGCGGTCGATGATGATCACCCGCGGGCAGAGCGCGGCCACGTCCTCCATATAGTGGCTGGTGAGCAGCACGGTGGCCCCGTAGCGCTCGTTGTAGGTGCGCACGAAGGAGCGCACCGTCGCCTGCATCGAGACGTCGAGCCCGATGGTCGGCTCGTCGAGAAAGAGCACGCGGGGTCGATGCAGCAGCGAGGCGGCCAGCTCGCACTTCATGCGCTCGCCCAGCGAGAGCTGGCGGGTCGGCTTGGTGACGAGGTCGCCCAGCTCGAGCAGCTCGGTCACCTCCGCGAGCGTCTCGCGGTACTGGCGCAGCGGCACGTCGTAGATGGCGCGGTTGAGGTCGAAGGTCTCGGCCGGTGGCAGGTCCCACAGGAGCTGCTGCTTCTGGCCCATGACCAGGGTGATCTGCTTGAGGAAGGCCGGCTCGCGCTCGCGGGGCGTAAAGCCGCCGACCCGCAGCTCGCCCGAGGTCGGGTGGAGCAGGCCCGAGAGCATCTTGAGCGTTGTCGTCTTCCCGGCTCCGTTGGGCCCGAGGAACCCGACCCGTTCTCCCGGGGCGATGGAGAAGGAGACGCCGTCGACGGCGACGACGGTCTCGTACTTGCGGCGAACGAGCGAGCGCATCGCCGCGCCGAAGCCCGGCGGGCGCTTGTGAACCTTGAAGTGCTTGGTCAGCTCCCTGGCCTCGATCACGGTGGGTCGATTTAGTCGGTGGGCGAGGGGGAGTCGAGGGCGGCGCGAACCTCGATCGGGGGGGCGTCCTCTATGCGACCGGCTCTCTTGCCGGTGGGCTCTCTGGCGGCCCGGCGAGGTGGGCGCGAGCCCGCGGGGAGGTTGGATCCGGGCGCTCTTTTCGGCCAAAAGGCTCAGGAAGGTGCCGGGCTGGCCCGTAGAGCGATTTTGACCCTTCAAGCTTCCTTTATTAGGGCAGGCGCTCGAACCGCCGCCTGTTGGGCCATCCTGGGGCCTTTCGGGTGCCTTCCTGAGGCGTTTTTGTCGGCCCCAAGCGCGCGAAATCATCGAATGAATGTCGCCTGGCGCGACGTGGGATAGCTGGAGAGGCGACGGGCGCTGCCCGAGCGCGGCGCTTCAGACCGGGAACTCCTCCTCGGCGGCCGGCGGGTGCGCGAACTGAGGCGGCCTTCTCAGCATCGCGAGCAGAAACAAGGCGCCGCCTGCCGCGCACACCCCCGCCATCACGAAGAAGGCCAGCGCGTAGTCGCCGCTCAAGTCGGCCAGAAGGCCGCCGAGCATCGGGCCGGCCAGCCCGCCGATGCCGTAGCTCAGATAGAGCGCTCCGTAGATGGAGCCGGCCGAGCGCATTCCGAACAGGTCGGTCGAGGTCGGGCCGTAGAGCGCGAGCCAGGTGCCGAACGCGAAGCCCGAGAGCGCGGCGAAGGCGAAGATGGCCGCGTGCGGCACCCCGAGTCCGAAGCCGACAAAGAGCCCGACTTCGAGGGCGCTGGCGCCGATGAGCGAGGGGAACCTGCCGATGTGGTCGGACGCGTAGCCCATCAGCACCCGGCCGAGCGCGCCTCCGACTGCGGTGAGCGAGGCGAGGAAAGCGGCTTGCGCGGCGGTCATGCCCTGCGAGACCCCGAACACCTTGAAGTGCGCGAACCACATCAGCCCCGCGGTCGTCACCAGGGTGTAGGCGGCGAAGACGAGCCAGAAGAGCGGAGCGCGAAGCGCCTCTCCGAGACTGAGGCCGCTGGCGCCGGCGTGCTCTCCGGGCCTCTGATGGCGCCTCCATGGCGAGCGGATTCCCAGGCTCAACAGCGGAAGGACGACCAGCGCGCTCAACCCGAAGAGAAGGAAGACGCGCGTCCAGTGCGTCCCCGCGTCGAGCAGGGCCTGCGCCGCCGGTGCCCAGACGAAGGTGCCCAGGCCGAAGGCGCCGACCACGACCCCGGCGACGAGCCCGCGCCTTTCAGGAAAAGAGGTGAGCACCGCGGTGACGGCCGAAACATAGACGAACCCGAATCCGAGCCCGGTGGTCAGCCCGAGGGTCACCGCCAGCTCGAGCAGGAGGCGAAGACGACGCTCCCGGCCAGGGCGATGAGCGTCGGGCTGGTCCTGTCCTGCAGCGCGCCGCCCAGGCCCATTCCGACCGCGTAGACGAAGAGCTGCACCGACTGAGGCACCGCGGCCGTCGACCGCTCCCAGCCAAATTCGCGCATGAAGACGGGCAGGAAGACGCCGTAGGCGTAGATGACCCCGAGGACGAACATGGCCAGCACCGCGGTGACCAGCGTCAGCCCCCTGCGCGAGCTCGGCGATGCCTGATCCATTGCTGCCCCCCTGTCCCAGCGTATGAATGCCCTCCCTGCGGCCCATCGGGCCCGGACGGGGCCGCGATGCGCGAGACTCTTGGTCCAGATTCGTTGCCCGCCCGCGCGCGAGCCGTGGTGGGGCACGATGCTCGAGGGCGAGCCCGGGTTGTCGCTGCCCGCCCGCGAGAGAGCCGTGGCGAGGCACGATGCTCGAAGGCGAGCCCGGGTTGTCGTTGCCCGCCCGCGAGAGAGCCGTGGCGAGGCACGATGCTCGAGGGCGAGCCCGGGTTGGCGTTGCCCGCCCGCGAGAGAGCCGTGGCGAGGCACGATGCACGAGGCCGAGTCCGGGTTGTCATCGCCCGCCCGCGCGAGAGCCATTCGGGAACGATGCTCGAAGGCGAGCCCGGGTTGTCGTTGCCCGCCCGCGCGAGAGCCTCGGTCGAGATTTGGGGAAGGGCCTCTCGCCCCTCGCGTCGCTCGTTTGCCCGCTTGACCGTCTTGGAGTCGGTCTTTACGCTGCGTGCGACGTTGAACGTACGGAGGTTGCACATGCGCATCAGCAATAAGCCCGAGGTCTCCTACTCCCAGCAGCCCGAAGCAAAGCCCCAGACGCAGAAGGCCTGCATCGACCGGTTCGAGAAGTGCGCCGATGGCCGGGTTCTCGCGGTCATCCTGGTCGGCGACGAGGAGCGCTCCATCGACGTGCCGCGCGAGCAGCTTCCCGCCGGCGCCAAGGAAGGCGACTGGCTGCAGGTCGTGCTCAAGGGTGACAAGCTCGTGAGCGCCAAGATCGACGTCAAGGAGACCGAGGCCCGCAAGCAGGAGATCCAGGACCTGTTCGAGAGCGTGCTCGAGCAGCCGAAGACCGTCTCGAGCAAGGCCTGCATCGACCGCTTCGAGAAGACCGCCGATGGCAAGACGCTCGCGGTGCTGCTCGTCGGCGACGAGGAGAAGATCGTCAACGTGCCGCTCGAGAAGCTGCCGGCCGGGGTCAAGGAAGGCGACTGGCTCAAGGTCGAGCTCAAGGGCGACGAGCTGACCGGCGCGACGGTCGACAAGAAGGAGACCGAGGATCGCCGCAACTGGATCCAGAAGCTCTTCGACATGCTGTTCGGCTAGAGGCCCCAAGGCGCGAGCGCCATTGCAGTCGAGTTGCGCCTCTCCGGTCCCCCCGAGCGTAGCTTCCGCCGCGACAGCGGCGGGAGCGGGGTCGAGGGGCTCTCCGACTTCATGCGGCGACGGATCGCGCCTTGTCTGTGTGAGTCAGACCACTAGCCCTCGTCGACTCCAGACCGAGTAGACATTGAGACGGGCGGCCACGCGGCCGCCCGGTAACCCCCTCCGATTGAAGGGTCGCAACCCCTGGTTGTAATGCCCGCAACCCCTGGTTGCGATGCCCGCAACCCATGGTTGCGATGCCCGCAACCCGGTCGCGATGCCCGCAACCCCTGGTCGCGATGTCCGCAACCCCTGGTCGCGATGTCCGCAACCCCTGGTCGCAATTCCCGCGGCCCCTGGTCGCGAGTCCGCAACCCCTGGTTGCAATGCCCGCAACCCCTGGTTGCAATGCCCGCAACCCCTTGTCGCGATGCCCGCAACCCTGGTCGCGATGCCCGCAACCTCTGGTCGCAATTCCCGCAACCTCGGTCGTGATGTCCGCAGCCCCTGGGTGCAATGCTTCACGGGCGGGGCCGAGGTCGAATCGAGTCCCGACGGCTAGCGGGCCGTGCGCACGCCGGTCGCCTGGCCGCTGAGCGCGAGCGATTCGAGATAGTCGCGCGTCGCCGCATCCAGAGGCGTCGGCGCGGCGCCGGCGAGCGGCGTCCCGGGCAGAGGGGTGAAGAGGTGCGCGTGGATGCTCGCGCCGTATTCGGCGACGAGGTGTCGGGCGACCGCGCAGCTCTCTGACCGTTCCGCGTCGGTCTCGCCGGGAAGGCCGAACATGAAGTCGACCTTGGGCTGAAAACCCGCGCGCGCGATGCGCGCTATCGCCTCGACGCCCTCGCGCACGGTGTGGCCGCGCTTGAGGCGCCGGAGCACCGCGTCGCTGCCGGACTGGAGCCCGACCGCGAGCGTCGTGTTGTCGCAGTGCGCCCGGGCGAGCGAGAGCATCTCCTCGGTTGCCGACTCGGGTCGCACCTCGGAGGGGAAGGTGCCGAGGAAGACTTCGCGAAACCGGGCCCGGCGCGCGGTGAGGAGCAGCGCTTCGACTGCGCGCCTGTCGGGACGGATGCCGTCCGCCGAGCCGTAGCCGAAGGCGTTGGGAGCGACGAAGCGCGTGAAGTCGTGGCCGGTTGCCACGGCGTGGGCAAACGTCCGCGCGAGCGCCTCGAGCGAGCGGTGCCGCGGGCGGCGGCCGAAGAGCCTGGGCGTCTGGCAGAACTCGCAGCTCATCGGACAGCCGCGGGTAATCTCGATCTGCGCGAAGAGCTGCCCGGACGCGGGCCACGGCGGATAGCGGTCGAGCGGCGAGGCTCCCTGCTCGTGCAGGATGCCCGCGCTGGGAAGCTGGCCCTGAGCGAGCTGCCGGACGAGCTCGGCGAAGGTCGGGCCCGCCTCGCCGGTGACGACCCAGTCGAACCCCATCGCGAGCGTCTCGCGCGCGGCGCCGCTCGCGTGGGGGCCGCCCGCGACGGCTCGAAGCTCGGGGACGCGGGTCCGAAGCGCGGCAAGCGCTGAGGCGACCGCGGCCGCCTGGAGGCTGGTGAACGAGCAGACGAGCAATCCCTGGGCGTCGCAGTCACTCAACGACTCGACGAGCTGGGTCGCGATGAGGCCCGCGGGAAGCTCGGCCTCGAGCACGGCGAGCAGCGCGGCGATCGAGTTGCGATTGTGACGCGTCAGGTGGAGCGTGACCGGATAGGGCTGCAGCATGGGCGCGGGCGATTATGCCCTTTGGAAGACGATCGCCCGTGCATGAAACATCGGGAATTGGCGAGCGACGCCCTGCGCCCCGCGCGATGGGGGCGGCGCAGCCAGGCTCGGAGCTCGGCCGACCGAGTCGGCCCGTGATGATGCCGCTGCCTTGACATCTGCAGAAGAGTAGCTGAGTATTAATGCACTAAGCTACTCGTCGATCGAAAGGAGCGCTATCTATATGGGCAAGGATAACCGTGTGGAGAAGAAGCGGCAGATCAACATCAAGGTCGATCAGGAGTTCTTTACCGCCGTCAAGGTGAAGGCCGCCAAGGAGGGCATTAGCCTCCAGGCGCTCGTCGAGAAGCTGCTGAAGCGCTGGCTCGACGGTAAGTCCAAGGTCTAGAAATCAAACTGTTCCGATAAACGGTCACTTTGGGTTCTTTAGCAACCCGTGCAAGAACGTGCTCGGCCGACCGAGCCGGGACCGCTGGCCGCCGAGACGGCGGCGGTCCTCCCGCGAGGCGTCAACTGTGCTCGGACCTTTGCCGACCAAGTCGGGACCCGCAGCCCTCGAGACGGCCGACCCGTCGTGTGCGCCGGCAAGGGGGGCGGACGGCGCGCTACTCGACCTCGGGGTCGCGCATCACGTCGCAGTGAGCTCCCGCCGCGCTGCACATCGCCTCGTAGCGCGCGCGCCTGCCACAGCCCCTCGCGCCGTAGATGCCCTCCAGCGCGCCCCCGGAGACGAGGCTGACCTCGACCTGGGAGATGGGGCAGTCGAGGTCATACGAGGCACGCGGGCGGATGGTCCCTTCGATGACGGTCGAGGTCGTGGTGCAAGCCCCGAGGAAGAGGGCGGCGAACAGCAGGCTCTTTCGCATCTGCGCTCCCGTGCGGCCGCTCGGGCCACAGCAGAGCAAGGTGCGGCTCGCTCGCCGCATTGGGCAACCGGCCTCGACGCGCAGCAAAGGCGCACGGCAGGTCGGCCCGGTCGAGCTCCCGAGCCAGCCCCGAGGGCGAAGAGCACCGCTCGCCGACTCGGGTCGGACAAGGGCTCGCGCCCTCCTCGCGGCCTGAGATCGCGAGGCCGGGACAGAGGCTCGGGCAGCGAGCTGATAGGGCAGCCTCGTCGAGCTCGCCAAGCCTGTTCCCTCTCTGCCCTGTAACCGAAGGCCCGCTCCCCTCCAAGGCGGTAGGGCGCATTTCGCGCGTGCTCTAGCTTCGGCTTGCGCCAAGGGCGTGACGCTTTGGCGGGCCTGTTCGGTATGGCGGGAGGGCGCAAGGTGAGCCGAGCGAGCGCGTTCCCGGAGGCCGTGCAAAGCGCCCGATCAACCTGCCCAACGAGCCGCTCGCCTCACTCTCCATTCCGCAGGAGCACTCGATGAAGCGATTCAAGCCGCTCGACTTCCTCATGCGCTGGCCGCTGTTGCGCCAGATCCGCAACCGCGATCTGACCGCGCTCGGAGAGTCGGCGCTCTCCCGGCGCTCCCAGGAGCTGCGGCCGCGCACCGAGACAGCCGACAGGGTCGTCGGCTCCATCTGCCCGTTCTGCGGGGTCGGCTGCGGCCAGCTCATCTACGTTCGCGACGAGAAGGTCGTGAACATCGAAGGCGATCCGGCCTCGCCCGTCTCGCGCGGCAAGCTGTGCGCGCGCGGCTCGTCCACCTTCCAGCTCGTCACCGGCACCCAGCGCATGCGCGACGTGCTCTATCGGCGTCCGGGCGCAAAGGACTGGGAGGTCCTTCCGCTCGAGAGGGCGATCGACATGGTCGCCGCGCGGGTGAAGAAGACGCGCGACGAGACCTGGGAGGCGCAGAACGACGAGGGCCTGAGGGTCAACCGCACGCTCGGCATCGCGCACCTGGGCGGCGCGACCCTCGACAACGAGGAGAACTACCTCATCAAGAAGCTCTTCACCGGAGGGCTCGGCATCGTCCAGGTGGAGAACCAGGCCCGGATATGACACAGCTCCACGGTCCCCGGTCTGGGGATCTCCTTCGGTCGCGGCGGCTCGACGACCTTCCAGCAGGATTTGCAGAACTCGGACTGCATCCTCATCCAGGGCTCCAACTTCGCCGAATGCCATCCGGTCGGCTTCCAATGGGTGATGGAGGCGAAGAGGCGCGGCGCGACCATCATCCACGTCGACCCGCGCTTCACGCGCACCAGCGCCATGGCCGACCTCCACGCCCCGATTCGCCCGGGCAGCGACATCGCCTTTCTCGGCGGGCTCATCCACTACATCCTCGAAAACGAGCGCTACTTTCGCGACTACCTGCTGCACTACACGAACGCCGCGGTCATCGTCGACGACGGGTTCCGGGACACCGAGGATCTGCAGGGGCTCTTCAGTGGCTGGAATACCGAGGGCGGCAAGGCCCACTACGACTTCAGGACCTGGCAATACCAGGGGGTCGGCACCGTCCCGGCGGCCGGTCACAAGGAGATCTACGGGCAGGCGCTCGCCAGCACCGGGCCCGGGGGCCAGGACATCGGCAACATCCAGCGCGATGAGACCCTCGCGAGCCCCCGCTGCGTCTTTCGCATCCTCGAGCGCCACTTCGCCCGCTACACGCCCGAGATGGTCGAGAGGACCTGCGGCCTCTCCAAGGACCTCTTCCTGAAGATCGCCGAGAAGCTGTGCGAGAACTCCGGCCCCGACCGCACGAGCGCCCTTTGCTATTCGGTCGGCTGGACTCAGCACGCGGTGGGCGTGCAGATCATCCGCGCCGCCTCCATCGTCCAGCTCCTGCTCGGCAACATCGGGCGGCCCGGCGGCGGCATCCTCGCGCTGCGCGGTCACGCCTCCATCCAGGGCTCGACCGACATCCCGACGCTCTTCAACCTGCTGCCCGGCTACGTGCCGATGCCCCACGCCATGGAGGCGCAGTCGCTCGAGGACTACCTAAAGACGACGAGCTCGGCGTCGGGGTGGTGGAGCGAGATGCCCAAGTACGTCGTCTCCTTGCTCAAGGCCTGGTACGGGCAGGCGGCGCGCGCGGACAACGAGTGGGCCTTCGCTCATCTGCCCAGGCTGACCGGCAACCACTCGCACCTGACGACCATCGCCGACATGGCCGAGGGCCGGGTCAAAGGCTACTTCGTGATGGGCGAGAACCCGGTCGTCGGCTCGACGCACGGCGCGCTGCAGCGCAAGGCGATGCGCCGGGCCGAGTGGGTCGTGGTGCGCGACTTCGTGCTCACCGAGACCGCCGAATTCTGGCGCAAGGGAGCGGAGTACGAGCGCGGCGAGCTCAGGCCCGAGGAGGTGCAGACCGAGGTCTTCTTCTTCCCGGCGGCCGCGCACTCGGAGAAGGACGGCTCGTTTACCAACGCCCACCGGCTCGTCCAGTGGCACCACAAGGCGATCGAGCCCCCGGGCGAGGCGCGCAGCGAGCTGCACTTCCTCTTCCACCTTGGCCGCAGGCTCAAGCAGCTCTACGCGGGCTCGAGCGACCCGAAGGATCGGCCGTTGCTCGAGCTCACCTGGGACTACCCGACCGAAGGCCCTTACGACGAGCCGAGCGCCGAGTCGATCGTCCGGGAGATCAACGGCTACACCATCGCCGACGGCAAGCCCGTCTCCGGCTACACCAAGCTCCAGGCCGACGGCTCGACCGCTTCGGGGTGCTGGCTCTACTCGGGCTGCTTTGCCGACGGGGTCAATCAGCTCGCGCGCCGCAAGCCGCATTGGGAGCAGAGCCATGTCGCTCCGGAGTGGGCGTGGGCGTGGCCGGACAACCGGCGCATCCTCTACAACCGCGCCTCGGCCGACCCGCAGGGCAGGCCCTGGTCCGAGCGCAAGCGCTACGTCTGGTGGGACAGCGAGAAGGGCGAGTGGGTTGGCAAGGACAAGCCCGACTTCATCCAGGGCCGGCCTCCCTCCTAC
>ENA-UOOH01002137-UOOH01002137.1-fermentation-metagenome-genome-assembly--contig:-NODE-2137-length-17665-cov-11.229926_pt1 | contig 17665 bp, 11 predicted proteins | sample MGYA00245778_ERZ724025 | MGnify/ENA primary metagenome ERZ724025 (study PRJEB28704, sample SAMN03018313) | fermentation metagenome | biome: anthropogenic terrestrial biome; feature: soil... | reverse complement strand
GATGAACAGGTGCCTGTAATCATGTCGATTGATCCCAAAATGCTATTGGTGGGAGAAACTCCTCGCTTACTGGATGAATGGCAGGAACAACCGAAATTATGGAATTATGTGCGTCATGAAGTAGACGACAGAAAGCAAAAAGGACAATTTATTCTCACCGGGTCGGCAAATCCCGACGAAGAGGTAAGACTGCATAGCGGATCGGGGCGTTTTACAATCGTAGAAATGCAGACAATGTCGTGGCGGGAGATGGGTTATTCGACGGGAGCGGTGAGTATGTCAGGATTATTGCGTGGAGATCGTATCTCTTTTTCGCAGAATGAAATTTCCCTTGAAGTAATCATTGAAAGAATGATGAAGGGAGGCTGGCCCGCCCTCATTGGTGTTCCTCTCGAAGAGGCCCTGTTATTGAACAGGGGGTATGTGGATTTGTTGGCAGATATCGATATGAGCAGGGTTTCAAACAAGAGAAGAGACCCGGGGAAAGTACGAATGCTGCTTCGCTCAATCGCACGAAATGTGTCTACATTGGTGGATAATACCACGTTGGCTAAAGATATGAAAACAGTGGAAGATGCTGATTTATCACGGCCGACGATCATTGATTATCTGGATACATTGTCACGATTGATGATTTTTGAAGAACAACCCGCATTTAATCTGCATATACGATCTGCAAATTCGTTGCGGAAATCTCCAAAGCGGCATTTTTGTGATGTCTCCCTGGCTATAGCCGCGCTTAGATTAACCAAAGAGGCGCTATTGAAAGATCTGAAATATTGTGGGTTCTTGTTTGAATCGCTCGTTTATCATGATTTAAAAATGTACGCAAGGGCCAATGATGCAGAAGTCTCACATTATCGCGACTCAGCCGGTTTGGAAATTGATGCCATAGTCAGGCAAAATAGCGGTGCTTGGGCTGCTTTTGAAGTAAAATTGGGTGTGGGGATGCATGATGAGGCAGCCAGCAATTTGTTGAAATTAAACGAAGTGGTTGATAAGGATAAATCATCGGGTCCGACTTCTTTAAACATCATCACAGGTACTGGAATGAGTTATACACGGCCAGATGGTGTCAACGTGATTTCTATTGCTTCATTGGGAGAATAGTGGAGTTGCAACAGGTATTACGGAGTCATTGATTTGAAGTACAAAATCGATTTCTGCCAGATGCTCCTGTTTGGGTTTCTACAAAATTGTCATTTGGCGCTGAGGTAGTATTATAAGTATGCGCCCGCCCGGCAATGATGGAGGAGTTGAAGCTATTTATTGTAAGCGGTAAAGTTCGCCGGCGGTAACAGGATAATGCCAACTCCTGCTTTTACTGACAGGCTGGTCAGATGTTCTCTAATATAGGGATATATAATAGCAGCACCATTTACGTTACCAAAATTTTCAAGATCGATTACCGATTCCCCAGTTTTTTCGAATACACCAATCATTTTAATGGTAGCTGATATTTGTTTTTCTTCGTTTAAGATTTGAGAGAAATGGAGCGTTTGTATGACAGATACGATGTTTTTTTCTGCATTTACAGTTACTTCCCCTTCAATTCGAATGTCATGTGTGATTGAAGGGTCGTCAAATACAACATTCGGTACCCTTTTAAAATCGCTCTCCAGTAAAAGGATATTATGTATCCTGAAGCCGGATTCCATATCTTTGTTATCATTTCCCATTTCTAAGATGCTTTTGGCAAATTTGTAAATTGCCCAATATCAGTGAGTCCATTTATTGGATTGTTACTAAAGTGATGATTGATATCGGTTGAAATGGTGATGTCATGGATAGTTACTGAATTTACAAAACTTGATATTTCTAAATTCGTCTCTTCAATTATAATACTTTTTGTGGATGAGATACAAGGCATGTCAAAATGAAGTCCCTTTAGTTCAAAGTCAATATTCTCTAATCCAACAAGGGCATCATCCGATATGAAACCAATATTTTCGTGTGGAAATTGATCTACAAACTCATCAAACATTTTACTCTCCCACGCGATATATCTTTCACTCAAATAATATACTTCATTAGGCACGACTTCCACAAAATGTGTATCTGAAAGTTTATCATGTTCGTACCGAACGCGGGTTTCAGGGAAATCGTGAATAAAGGATTGTAATTTTGAAATGATAAATTCGTTAGGTGTCATTTGCGTAAATACTTTTTTAGTACCGATCTTAAAGTGTTTGATAGCTGTATAGAGTTTAAGCTTTCGCTGTATAGAAATGCTTTGTCATCATAATCAGCGGAACTTCTCAATCTTTTAAGCTGCATTATATTTGAATTAATAACACGGAAATCGCTTGAATTGTTCCCTTTAATGTACAGTTGAATCTCATTTATGAGGATATCGTGGGATCCTTTTCTTTCAGCTCTTTTATTTTTTGAATGATCAGTAATAAATTTTAAGTCTGAGTCAGTTTTACCCATCTTATAGAACCAGATATGTCTGAATAACTGATAACAGCTGTAGTACGAACAATGTGCTACAGATGGATAATGTGCCTTATCGTGAAGTAATCTTGCTGAATCATAGTTTATCTCAGACTTATTCTCTAACTCGCTCATTTTATGGACTGCAAAGGTAACATTTTTTTATGAGTTTCAAAAATAGACATAAGATTCTATCGTGGCAATTTTATCTGCCATTTTAACATGGTAAGTATTCGGTTATGCTTGCGTTTGATTCATAAGTGAAGCTATTTCTTTCGTGTCATCTGCATCCAGACGGTTTCATTTTTGGAGTTCTTAAACGTGATGTCGTCGGCTTTAAATGGATAGCTGGCAATTGTTCCGGTGATTACCTCTTTATCCTCATTAATGGATGTAAGGGTAACGGTGGGATAGTTGAAGCTGTGTGAATATTTAGCGCTGGTTTCGACTGTCCCATTTCTTTGAAGTGTGTAAGTGCACTCCTTAGAGGTGAACTCTATTTTCATGGTATAACCAAATAACGAGTGACTCTCCCACAAGGTCCAATTTATAAAGGCACCGGGCTGTGACAAATCGGTTAACATGTTGGGGTTTGGCCGGGAAGCTCCTAGATTATCTTCTTCTTCGTTGTCGTTGCTGCATCCAATGAAGGTAAGCCCGCCTATCACAAGGAGTAAAACCATAAAGATCCAGGAGCATTTATTTTTCATGATATTCGTTTTTTGTTTACGTTGTGTTGCCGTTTTATCTTCTAGCCTCTTTTCTCGTTTTAATCATGGGAAGGTTTTACTAACTAACCACATATCGTTTGCAAATGTAGGATAATTTAATGAAAACGAGCAGGACTCGTGCAGTTTTTTTATCTATTGGAATTACTAACTTAACCGGGACATAGCGTTAAGCATGCAATCTCGATTATTTTAGGTAATTTTGTTCTGCAAATTGGTATTGCGTGTCATCTATGGTGAGAGGGAAGAAAAGTAAAGAAAATGAGTTCGGGAAAATTTTCACGGAAAATTATTCCCGGCTTTATTATTATGCCCTCTCCTATGTTCGTGACAGCGAGACTTGTAGGGATATTGTGGGCGATGTGTTTGAGTCGGCCTGGGATGATTACGACAGGCTGGCCGTGAAGGGGGAGCTGACGCCCTACCTCTACTCGAGCGTGGGCAACAGGTGCATTGATTATCTCAGGCGCCAGGCCATCGAGGACAAATATAGAGAGATTCAACTAAAAGCAGCGGAGGGGCATGCCTTTTATCCGAATACGGAGATGGATGAACGGTTGGAGAGGGTTGCCGGGGTGATTGAACGTATGCCATCAAGAACACGGTTTGTGCTGGAGGAGTGCTTCTTTAACAACAAGAAGTACAGGGAGGTGGCCGAGGTGCTGGAGATTACGACCGATGGTGTGAAAAAACATATTATGAAAGCTTTAAAAATGTTACGCGATGAATTTTTATGAGCTTTTATGTACCCGAAATGGGGGGGTAAACGTGTTGTATATACGAGAACAATAGTATATGGATGATCTGAATCAAAATATGGAGAAGCTTGAGGAGGAGATCGCGGATAGCGCTGACTTGCTGAGAATGAGCGCAGAGGTGTTTGCCCGGCAGAAGTTCCCTGCTCCGGAGGTGGAGAAGGAATGGGTCCGGTTTGCGAACAGAAAAATAACGGCGGAGAGAAAAAGAGGGCCGGTTTTTCTCTGGAGCTTCGGGGCCGGCGTGGCTGCCTGTGCCATGGTGGTCCTTTTGCTGAATATCCGGTTGTTTCAGGTGCCGGCGGAAGAGGGGGATGCAAACGGGGAGACGGTTGTTTTTGAGGCGATCGACAACGTTGAGGGGATTACGCTGTCGTCGGAGAGTGGAGTGGTGCATAGGATAGGGGGTGTGGAGTCTGATAGCATCCTGGCAATGGGGGGCATCGAGGTGGACGAAAACAGCATCGACTTACGGCATACCACGAAGGAGGAAATGCAGACTTTGACGATACCAAGGGGGAAGAGCTTCAAGGTGGTGCTGGCCGATGGCACGGAGGTTTGGCTCAATGCCGAGAGCAGGTTGTACTATCCTTCGCAATTCAGGGACAGCGAGCGGGTGGTTTTCCTGGAGGGGGAGGCTTACTTTAAGGTGAGCAGGGATGAAAAACGACCGTTTGTGGTGAATACGGGGGAGCTGCGGACGCACGTGCTGGGAACGCAGTTTAATGTGAAGTCCTACTCGGGCAATCCTCAGCATATTACATTAGTGGAGGGGAGTGTGCGGGTGAATCATCTTTCTACAAACGAGGGGGTGTACTTGAAGCCGGGACAGGATGTCTGTCTAAACCCGGAGGGTGGTTTTGTGCTGGAAGAGGTGGATACCTATGGAATTACCCAGTGGAAAGAGGGGTATTTTTATTTTAATAATGTGGCGCTTGGCGACATTGTGAAAGATATCGGACGTTGGTATAACGTGGATATCTCCTTTGTGAATCCTTCAATTTCAAAATATCATCTACATTTTGTGGCGGATAGAAATGCGGGCCTGCAGCATGTTTTGGATAACCTGAACAGGCTGCAAAAAGTTCGCGCTTCCTTCGTCGATAATCGAATTGTCATCCAGTAGCATTCGTTGTGCCGCGCGAGGTTAATATCTGTTAACAGGGTACCCATTCCTGTTACGAATTCGTGTATTATTTCGTGTGTAGCACGTTTTTTATTATTTTACGGTATACAATACAATCTTATCGAAACAAAACATGAGCAAATTATTCAATTCTGAAGTAAGTGGGGTTCACTGGATTTACTTACTGATAGCGTTTTTGGGGATCAATTTTTCGTTGTCGGCGCAAACCGAAAGAAAAATTTCGATCGAGTGTAAGCAGGAACCATTATCGTCGGCGCTGATCAAGCTGCAGAGGGCGTCGGACTACAAGGTTCTTTTCACGTATGAAGATGTGCAGGGCTTCAACGTGACGGTTTCGGAAAAAAATAAAACAGCGGGGGAAATGATGCCTCTTTTGCTGAAGGGAACGCCGCTTACCTACAAGATTGAGGGTAAGTACATCACGGTGTTGCCCGGGAAGGTACAGGGCAAACCCAGAAAGCAAAAGGAGATAACCGGGAAGGTGACGGACGAGATGAATCAACCGCTTCCGGGCGCTGCCGTGTATGTGGCGGGCTCTCAGACAGGCACCGTGACCGATGTGGATGGAAATTTTACGATTGTGGTTCCCGAGGAGAATTCTTTTTTGGAGTTTTCGTTTATCGGGATGGAGACCGTGACGCTGTCGGCCGCACAAAAGGAGGTGATGAACGTGACACTGAAAGAGTCGGCCAAGATGCTGGCGGAGCTCGTTGTGACGGGGTACCAGACCTTGCCGAAGGAGAGGTCGACCGGAGCTTTTGCCAAGGTGGACTCGAGGGACCTGGAGATTAAGCGTATTGATAATCTGGGTGCTGTCCTGGAAGGACAGTTTGCCGGATATGTGGATGGCTACATTCGGGGTGTGACCAGCATGAACTCTCCGACGTCTCCCCTGGTGGTGATCGATGGTTTCCCGGTGGAGAATTCGAGCATTAACCGGTCGGGGGAACTGAAGGAGAATATGCCGGAGATGAATCCGGAGGATATTGAGAGCATCACGATACTGAAAGATGCGGCGGCGGCATCGATCTACGGTGCGCGGGCGGCAAACGGGGTGATCGTGATTACCACGAAGAAGGCGAAACAGGGGAAAACGGATATTAACTTTTCGTCCACGTTGACGGTTCAGCCCTATGCCTACTATGTGGGGAATTTGACGAACGCGGCCGACGTGATCGAGATGCAGCGCGATTGGGTGAAGACCTCGAACCTGCTCCAGGGGGGCGAAGTGGCATCGCAAGTGGCTGCCCGCATCAGAGACGGGGGGAAATACTCCAAAGGGGTTGACCTGTTACTGGATATGTATACCCAAAAAGTGGGGATGGACGAAGGAAACAGGATGCTCGACAACCTGGCCGGACTGGGATATCAGTATTACGACCAGGTGGCGGAGTATGCGAAACGCAATCCTTTGTACCAGCAGTATAACCTGCGGGTGGCAAAGGCGAGCGACAGGAATTCGTTTAACTTCTCCACTTCCTACTGGAACAACAAGTATGCCGACGTGAACTCGAAGGATTCGAAGCTGGGGATCAACATTACAAACTCCATGAAGGTGACCGACTGGCTGACGTTCGACCTGGGGGTGTATATCAAACACGGAAAGGAAAATGGCCAGTCGTACAACATGTACAACCCGGGATTCTCGATCATGCCGTACGACGCGCTGGTAGCGCCGGACGGGAGCCACGTGCCGGCAATCACGCAAAATACGTCGAACAGGAACGACCTTATTGAGGAGTATGGCTTGTATGACGAGACCATCACGCCAATGGATGAGTTGAATTATAACCTGACCGAAACAACGTCGTTCGAGACGCGTACCTATGCCAACCTTAAAATGGATCTCACTTCCTGGCTGAATTACAACATCATGTTCCAGAACGAGCGCTCGGAACATAAAGGGGAGTACTTTAAGGAGATTCAATCTCAGAGCATGCGCTCTTTCGTGAATAACTTTGTTACGGGTACACCGGGTGCGCTGACCTATAATTTGCCAAACGGGGATAGTTTCGCAACCGAGAACAACGAAGCGTCGGCCTACGTGTTCCGCCATCAGCTGAACCTGAACAGGTCGTTCGGCGATAAGCACGAGCTTGCCTGGATTGGGGGACAGGAGATTCGGCACAGACTGCTGAAACATCAGGCGAACACGTTTTATGGGTATGACCCGCAAACATTGACCTGGGGCACGTACAACGAGCAGGATCTGTCGAGCTACTTCTACGGGATACTGGGCTATGCTCCGTTTAATCCGGACAACAGCCGCTATATGCGGGAGGACCTGGATCGTTTTGTGTCGTTGTACTCCAACGCTTCCTATACGTTCGACAGGAGGTACGTGCTCTCGGGAAGCCTTCGCTGGGACCGCTCAAATCTGTGGGCGACCGGGTCGAAGTATCAGAAGAAACCGATCTGGTCTACCGGCTTGAGCTGGAACATTGACCGGGAGAACTTCTTCGACGTGGACGGGATTGATATGCTGAAGTTGCGGGCCACGCACGGTATTGGCGGCAATATCGGGAATTCTTCTTCTCCCTATCTGATTGCCACCTACTTTACTTCCTATCAGTTTGGCGGGCTGGCAGGCCTTGTTCAGTCTCCGCCGAATGCGGACCTTCGCTGGGAGAAAACGACCACGACGAACGTGGGGGTCGATTTTGCATTGTTTGGCAACCGGCTGTCGGGATCGGTGGATTATTACAACAAATATAGCGCGGACCTGCTTGCAGATACTCCATTGAGCGCGACGCAGGGGTTTGGCTACGGCACCATGTTGGTGAATAACGGCGAGATGGTTAACCGGGGGGTTGAGCTGGCACTGAACGGGGAACTGATAAAGAGCCGCGATTTCAGCTGGAACGCCTCGCTCTTGTATGCCTTGAATAAGAACGAAGTGAAAAAACTGCAAAGCACCACCGAGTCGGCGAACATGCTGATCAGTTTTCCCACAACGTATGCCAGAATCGGGAAACCGCTCTATGGATTGTATGCGTTTAAGTGGGCCGGGCTGAACGCGGAGGGGGACCCTCAGATTTATAACGTGGAGGGGGAACCGGTATCCTCGAGAGTGGATACAAGCAAGGAGATGGTATATGCCGGCACTTCCATTCCGGTACAAAGCGGTACGTTTACCAACAGACTGCGTTACAAGGATTTCGAGTTTTCTGCCATGCTCACGTTTGCCCTGGGACATAAACTGAGGGGAACGGATATTCCGACAATAAGCATGACCGACGGGCTGATAAATAGTACCTACAAGAGCATCAATGACCGGTGGAGAAGTCCGGGCGACGAAGCCAGGACCGATGTGCCCCGCCTGCTGTTCTCGAATCAGACGGATGTGTACAACTCCTACCGCACAACGCTCTACGCTTATTCGGATTTGTTTATTTACGATGCTTCGAACATTCGCATCCGGAATATTTCGTTTGCATACCGTGTTCCGCAAAAGTGGTGCAAGAGGGCATCCTTGTCGGGCGCAAGAGTGCAGTTTAATGTGGAGAACCTTTCCACCATCGCGTTCGACAGCAGAGCACGATATAACCTGAGAGCATACGACAGGCCCAATTACGTATGGGGATTATACTTGAACTTTTAATAGCGGAGACAACATGAATAAAATAGTGGTTTATACAAGATTAATAGCATTGTCGATCGTAGCATTGCTGCTTTCATCCTGCACGGAGTATCTGAACGAAATACCCAAAGGGCAGGCAATACCGGTTACCTGGGACGACTTTAACAACTTCCTGAAAAACGAGTATTTCGATGGGTATAACAGCGAAATGGGACAGGTGTATGTGTTGATGAACGACGTGTACAGGAGCCCGACGCAGCTGAATACAAAGCTGACGCACGCAAATTACAACTGGGATGAGTCGATAAACCGGGCCGACGAAAATACAAACGATTACTATTTGTATACGAACAACTATTCGGGTGTGTTCTATGCCAATCTCATTATTGAGGAAGCAGACAAGATGACGGAATGCACCGAGGAGCAACGGCGGATGATCAAGGCGCAGGCGCACATGCTGAGGGCGATGTTCTATTTCCACGTGGCCAATTATCATGCGGATCAGTACAGTCCTTCCACGCTGGATAAACCGTCCATTCCCCTGGTGACCTCTTCGAGCGTGGAGGCACCCTCTCCCCAGGTAACGATCGGGGAGTTGTATGATTTTATTCTTGACGACCTGCATGCATCGCTGGAGCATCTTCCCCTTGAGGGAGAAACCTATCACCATCCGACCAAAGTGGCAGGATATGGCATGCTTGCCAGGGTGTATCTTTCGATGAGTGATTACGAAAACGCATTAAAATATGCGGACCTGGCACTGGGCATGAACGATGCGCTGTTCGACTGGATTGCGTATTACGAAGCCGACGCAGCCCGCTATGCGGAGCCGGCTCCGGGGTTCCCCTCGTCGAGTTACAGTACGAAGTGCAAGCCGATGGCCAAAACGAATCCGGAGAATTATATCTTCCGTTATGGCTCCGCCTTGGACTGGAGCGGTATCAGCGGCAAAAGCATGGGCATTCCGCTGCATCGCGCAGCACGTTTTGAGGAGGGCGACGCCCGTTTGCGTACTCACTGGAAGAGACGCTATTATGCCAGCACGAACGAGGATTTGTATTTCGGCATCCATGGCGAAATGATGAACGTGGGGGGCATTACCTCGCCCGAGATGTATTACATCAAGGCCGAGTGCCTGGCGCGTAAAGGGGGGGCAAGCAATATCAATGCGGCCATGGACTTGCTGAACACGGTGCGTAAGACGCGTATTTTCCCCGAGTTTTATGAGGATGCTACGGCATCGACGACCAAAGAGGCGGTGAATAAGATTATTGACGAGAAGGCAAACGAGTATATCCAGACGATGATTCCGTTCTGGGATCTTCGCAGGCTGAACAAGGATCCGGAGTATGCACGGACGCTCAGTAAAGAGGTGGGGGGAAAGACGGTTAGCCTGAAACCGGACTCTCACCTGTGGACCATGCCCTTTGCGAGCAGGATCCTGCTGAATCCCGGAAATGGCACCATTGTGCAGAATACGCCCCGGTAAATTGATTTTTTTAAAACGGTTGTATGAAAACTACGATAAAAAGTTTTTGGGCAATATGCGTGATCGCATTGCTGAGCTCCTGCGCCGATAAGTCGCTTACGGTGCAAATAACCAATCACACGGAGGAGTATGACGTGGTGCTTGTGGAAAATGGCCCTGAGGAGCAGGAGATTGTGATGGACGAAAACGGGGTGGGGAGACTCTCCTTGAAAAACAGGAAGAAGGGATATGCCTCACTCTATTACGGGCCCTATTACCGGTTGATATGGATGGATCCAGACAGCGACCTGGAAATTGGTTTTGACGGGGCAACCTTTGCGAACGAGGTGACCTTTGAGGGCCCGACGGCTCAGATCAATGACTACCTGAACAAAAGTGATCTGCAGGAGATCATGATTGATGACTGCAAACTGGACGAACCGGCCTTTATCGCGAAAGCGGATAGCTTGCTCGGCGAGAATTTGCGGAAACTGGACGAGGCAAAGCTCCCTTCGCAGTTTGTGGATAGGGAGAAGAAGAGGCTTACCTACTTTACCTACTCGGCTTTTGCGTTCTATCCTGAGTTTTATCCTCGGTTTAGCGGCGACAGCACGTACGCTGTGTCGAAGGTGTATCTGGAAAAGCTGAGGGAGTTGTGGGTGATGGATGCTTCCTGCCTGGACATCAAAGAATATACGGACTTTTTGAAAAACGCAATCCCCTTGCTGGCACGCGAAGAGTTGCCGGAGCTGTCTCCGGCAATTGACCGGAACATCGCATTCGTGGAAAAGAATATGGACAACGGACCCATTGCCGAATATGCCATCCATAGCTATATTTATGCCTATATAAAGCGACACGGACTGGCCGATTCGGACAAATATAGGGAGACATACAACCGTCTTGTGAAGGACCCGCAACGGAAAAAGTCGATGGAGGAGCTCATCCGGAAATGGGAGCTCATCCGGGCCGGAAATCCTTCCCCCGATTTCGTGGCGACGGACATAAACGGGAAAAAGTATACGCTGGCCGACTTTAAGGGAAAATATGTGTACATCGATATCTGGGCAACCTGGTGTGGCCCCTGTAAAAAAGAGGCTCCCTTCTTACAAGAGCTTGAAGAACTGTACAAAGAGAAGGATATCTACATCGTCAGCCTCTCGTGCGATGCCGACAGAGGTGCCTGGGAGAAACACATGGCCGGGGATAACAAAGGGGGAAACCAGATTATCCTCGATGCCGGCAGCACTTTCCTGCAGGATTATATGGTGATTGGCATCCCGCACTTTATAATGCTCGACAAGGAGGGAAAGATACTGAATGCTCAGATGTCGCGTCCTTCCGATCCCGTAACAAGGGCATACCTTACTAGTCTGTTGAACCGGTAAACCGACAAACCGGGTACATGTTTCGTTTTCGTATTTGTGGTGACGGCCTCCAACACTGCAGATGCGAAAACGAATTGTTTTCCGGGAAAAATTTTCTCATAAAAAGAAACAAAGCGGTACAGATTACGTAAATAAGTTGTTTTTTCCTACCTTTACGGGCTGAAACTGAAACAACATTTTTTATGAAGAGATGCTACACGCTTTACTGGATGGGGGCACTGCTGATCGCGGCGCTGCTTACCGGCTGTGGATCAAGCGAGAAGATTGCTTACCTGCAGGGTACCGAGACAATGACGGCCGAGGAATTCGCACAGGTCACCACGCTATACGATGCCCGCATCATGCCGAAGGACCTGCTCACCATCGTGGTCAGCACAACGGATCCCGAAGCGGCACGCCCGTTTAACCTGATCATGCCGACCGTAAGCCAGGGAATTACGGCCACTGCTTCATACCAGGGGCAGCTTCAAACCTACCTTGTGGACAACAACGGACAGATTGAGTTCCCGGTGGTGGGAATGATCACCGTGAAGGGACTCACCAAACGGGAGGCGGAGGAGAAGGTGAAGGGGCTGCTGCGTACTTACCTCAAGGAGGAGCCGGTGGTGACGGTGCGCTTCGTGAACTACAAGATCTCGGTGATCGGCGAGGTGGCTCGCCCCAACACCTTTACGATCCAGAACGAGAAGGTGAACCTCATGGAGGCACTTGCCATGGCGGGTGACATGACCATATGGGGACGAAGGGACAACGTGAAGATCCTGCGGGAGGATGCCGATGGAAACAAACGGGTGATCATGATGAACCTGAACAGCCCATACGTGATCTTTCACCCGGACTTTTACCTGCAACAGAACGACGTGGTCTACGTGGAGCCAAACAAGGTGAAGGCACAGAACTCGGAGATTGGATCGGCAACAGGCATATGGCTGTCGGCGACCTCCATCCTGATATCGGTGGCTACCCTGCTGATCAACATCCTGAAATAAGATGCGGCCTGGTGCGTTTGCCCGGATAAGTGTTGAAAAATAAAAGAGCCGAAAATTATTGTTTTAATAATATGATGGATACAAGTACAACTCCGCAGGGAGTGCAAGGCGAAGAGAAAGAGGATTTGATCTCGGTGATGGAGATTGTAACGTTGTTTATAAAACACTGGAAATGGATTATCGTGGGACTCCTGGTGGCTCTTGCCGGAGCGTTCGTCTACCTGCGCTATACCACACCGGTATACAGGGTGAGCAGCAGCGTGGTGCTGAAGGAGGAGGGGCGCAGGGGATCCTCGCCCATGCCGGGCACGCTGGAGGAAATTGCCATGATGGGGGCGGTGAGCAACGTGGAGAACGAGCTCTACATCCTGAAAAGCCGCTCGCTGGTGCGCTCGGTGATTAACCGGCTGGACCTGCACACCTCCTACATTGTGGAGGGGCGCATCAAGAGCACGGACCTCTATACGCAGAGCCCGGTGATTGTGGACATGGCACAGAGCGACCTGGACAAGCTGCGCGAGAACATCCGCTTCGGGATGCAGATGACGGAGGACGGGGCGGTGCACGTGAAAGGACTGATCGCCCAAAAGCAGGTGGATACGCTCTTCACCCAGTTGCCGGCGGTGCTGATGACCGAACTGGGGACCATCAGCTTTACGCGCCGGGCAGAAATTAAACCGCACTACAGCCTGTTGAATGTGTGGATCCAGCACCCCAACGCGGTAATTAACACATATAGAGAAAGCCTGGAGGTAACGCAGGCATCGCGCCAGGCATCGGTGATCAACCTGTCGCTGAATACTCCCTACCGGGAAAAGGGACGGGACTTTATCAACACGCTGATAGAGGTATACAACAACGAGGCGATCGAGGACAAGAACCAGGAGGCGCGCAACACGCAGCAGTTCATCGAGGAACGTATCGCCATCATCGACCGGGAGCTGAGCGACGCGGAACAGAATGTGGAACAGTATAAACGGGAAGAGGGACTGACGGACCTGCAGACGGACCTGCAGCGGGATATGCAGATGGGCAGCCAGTATGAGCAGCGCCTCGTGGAGGTGGAGACTCAGCTCAACGTGGTGAACTCGCTCAGCAGCTACCTCAGCAACCCATCGAATGCAAGCAAGACCATCCCGAGCAACATCGGGGTGCAGGACCCCACACTGGCAGCCACCACGGCGGAGTATAACCGCCTGCTGCTGGAGCGGGAACGGCTCTCGCAGAGCATGACGGACGACAACCCGGCCATGAAGCGGCTGAACGAACAGATCAACGGACTGCGCGAAAGCATCGGCTCCTCGATCAACAGCGTACAACAGGGACTGCAGATACAGCGGCGCGAGGCACGCAACCAGGCAAACATCTTCGGCGGACGCATGAGCGCCGTACCCACGCAGGAGCGTGAGTTCATGGAGCTGTCGCGCGAGCAGCAGATCAAGGCGAGCCTCTTCCTGATGCTTCTGCAGAAGAGGGAAGAGAACGCATTGGCGCTGGCGGCATACGCCAACAAGGCGAAGGTGCTGGACGAGGCGGCCAGCGAAGGACAGGTGGCTCCCCGATCGATGATTGTGCTCCTGGCAGCGCTGATGCTGGGGCTGCTGATCCCCATGGGAATCATTTACCTGGCAGACTTGCTGCAGTATCGCATCCGTACCCGGGGCGACGTGGACAGGGTGTCGAAAGTGCCGATCCTCTCGGAGGTGCCGAAGCACGACGAGCAGGATAACATCGCGGTGATGGAGAACGAAACAAGGCCCATCGACGAGGCTTTCCGCATGCTGCGCACCAACCTGCTGCTGACGCTCGGGGCGGACAACAAGGTGGTGACCTTCACCTCTACCGTATCGGGCGAGGGTAAGTCGTTCGTCGCCCTCAACACGGCCATCAGCCTCTCCCTGCTGAACAAGAAGGTGCTGCTGGTGGGACTGGACCTGCGCATACCGCGACTGAAAGAATACATGAACCTGAATACGCGCGACGGCATCACAAGCTATCTGTCGGGCTATGTGAAAGACCTGGATAGCCTGATCGTGCCCTCGGGCATCACGGACAACCTGTGGGCGCTCCCCGCAGGAGCCATCCCGCCCAACCCGGCGGAGCTGCTCTCGCGCCCCTCGCTCGACGCGGCCTTTGCGAAGATGAGGGAGGAGTTTGACTACATCCTGATTGACTCGGCTCCGGCGAGCCAGGTGACGGACACGCTGATCCTGAACCGGGTGGCGGACGCAACTGTCTACGTGTGTCGTGCCAACTACTCGAGCAAGGGGAACCTGCGCTTTGCCAACGATATGATGGCGCAGAACCGACTGAAAAATATGGTGCTGGTGGTGAACGACGTGGATGAGTTTCACCATGCGTATGGCTATGGCTACGGACATGGCTACGGATACGGGTACGGCAAGGGGCAGAAGAAGAAAAAGAAATAACCATAGCGCGTAAAAGCGTATTCACGAAGAAACGTGACGACGTCCGGAGTGATCCGGGCGTTTTTTTACGACATTCATTAAAGAAAAATTTCTTTAATTGAAATCCATGTCGTATCTTTGTACCCGTGTTTAGGTTGATTGTTTTGTTTTAGGTTATAACAAGCATGAATTATTTTACTCCGACAGAGGCTGCCGATGCTTTCAGGCTGGCGGCCATGGATAAATCGAGACGCTCTTTTCCCGAGTTTGCCGTCATGGCATTGCTGGGAGGGGCCTTTATTGCGTTGGGCGGACTGCTGAGCGTGATGGTGGCGGGCGGCATGCCGGGTGTGGCAGAGGCCAACCCGGGGCTGGTGAAGTTCGTGGCCGGAGCCATGTTTCCCATTGGCCTGATCATGGTCTCCGTGACCGGGGCGGACCTGTTTACCAGCGACTGCGCGGGACTCACTTTCCCGCTGTACCGGAAGGAGCTGACCGCAGGCAGGGTGGCCGGGCTGCTGGCCATCTCGTATCTGTTCAACTTTGTGGGAGCACAGCTGATCGCCTGGCTGCTGTCGGCTCACGTGGGCATCCTCGACAGCGATCCCTGGCGCGACTACCTGCACCAGCTTTCGGAAGCAAAGGTGAATCAGGATTTTCTCCGGGTATTGATAAAAGGAATCGGCGCCAACTGGCTGGTCTGCCTGGGCATGTTCATGGGATATGCCGCAAAGGATATCACCGGAAAGAGCATCGGCATCTGGATCCCGGTGATGCTCTTCGTGACGCTGGGCTACGAGCACTCCATTGCAAACATGTTCTTTATCCCGGCTGCCATCTACACCGGGGCGGAGATCACCTGGAGCAGCTTTCTGGTGCAGAACCTGCTGCCGGCAACGCTGGGAAACATTGTTGGCGGAATGGGACTGGTGGGGCTGGTGTACGGCTGGCTGTACCTGAAACCTCAAAACACCGAAACATTGAAACATTGAAACCTCAAAACCTCAAAACGTCAAAACGTCGAAACGTCGAAACGTCGAAACGTCGAAACATATAAACACCGAAACACCGAAACATCGAAACATCGAAACATATAAACTCAAATATACATTATGATGAATAGTACACATGCAGCATGGGAAGGGTTCAAGGGAGAGACATGGAGAAAAGAGATCAACGTGAGAGACTTCATCATGCACAACTATACCCCCTACGAGGGGGACGACTCGTTTTTGGCAGCATCGACCGAGCGCACGCGCAAGGTGTGGAACAAACTGACGGAGATGTTCCGCGAAGAGCAGGCCAAAGGGGTGTACGACGCCGAAACGAAGTATCCGCAGGAGATTGATACCTACGGACCCGGATACATTGACCGGGAGAACGAGGTGGTGGTAGGGTTGCAGACCGATGCACCGCTGAAAAGGGGCATCTTCCCGAAAGGAGGCATCCGCATGGTGGAGAACTCGCTGAATGCCTATGGCTACCAGCTGGACCCGATGACCAGGGAGATCTTTACGCGCTACCGCAAGACGCACAACGAGGGAGTGTTCTCGGCATACAACGAGGAGATGCTGGCGGCACGACGTTCGGGCATCATCACGGGACTCCCCGATGCATACGGACGTGGACGCATCATCGGCGACTACCGCCGTGTGCCGCTCTATGGCACCACAACGCTGATAGAGGAGCGGAAGGCTTTTCTGAAGCGGCTCGATATTCAGGAGTATACCGAAAATGCCATCCGCAGCCGCGAGGAGGTGAGCGAGCAGATTAAAGCGCTGAAGGCGTTTGAAAAGATGTGCCAGGCCTACGGGTTTGACGTGACGGAGCCGGCACGCAACAGCCGCGAGGCGGTGCAGTTTCTTTATTTCGCCTACCTGGCTGCCGTGAAGGATCAGGATGGCGCGGCCATGTCGCTGGGACGCACATCGACCTTCCTCGACATCTACATCGAGAAGGACCTGCGCGCAGGGGTGATCACCGAGATGGAGGCACAGGAGCTGGTGGATCAACTGATCATCAAGCTGCGCATCGTGCGCTTCCTGCGTACGCCGGACTATAACGAGCTTTTCTCGGGCGACCCGGTGTGGGTGACCGAATCGCTGGGGGGACAAACGGTGGATGGACGGACACTGGTGACGCGCACCTCATTCCGCTACCTGCAGACGCTCTACAACCTGGGGCCCGCACCGGAGCCAAACCTCACGGTGCTCTGGTCGCAGCAGAGCCCGGAGAACTGGAAGAAGTTTTGTGCCAGGGTGTCGGTGGATACCTCGGCCATACAATACGAGAACGACGACCTGATGAGGCCGGATTACGGGGACGACTACGGCATTGCCTGCTGCGTGTCGCCCATGAAGATCGGCAAGCAGATGCAGCTCTTTGGTGCACGGGCGAACCTGGCCAAGTGCCTCCTCTACGCAATCAACGGGGGCCGCGACGAGAAGTCGGGGGTGCAGGTGGCGCCGAAGTTCGACCCGATTGCGTCGGAATACCTTGAGTACGGCGAGGTGATGGAGAGGTTTGAGCAGATGATGCGTTGGCTGGCCAAGGTGTACGTGAATGCGCTGAAGATCATTCACTACATGCACGACAAATATGCCTACGAGGCGTTCGAGATGGCATTGCATGATGGCGACGTGCAGCGGATCAGGGCGACGGGCATTGCGGGACTCTCCATTGTGGCGGACTCGCTGGCGGCGATTCGCGATGCACGGGTGAAGGTGATCCGCGACGAGCGGGGCATCGCGGTGGACTTTGAGCGGG
>ENA-UOOH01002136-UOOH01002136.1-fermentation-metagenome-genome-assembly--contig:-NODE-2136-length-17666-cov-38.446596_pt1 | contig 17666 bp, 18 predicted proteins | sample MGYA00245778_ERZ724025 | MGnify/ENA primary metagenome ERZ724025 (study PRJEB28704, sample SAMN03018313) | fermentation metagenome | biome: anthropogenic terrestrial biome; feature: soil... | reverse complement strand
TTATGAGGCAATGAAAGGGAGTAAAATAGAAAAAATTTAAATTTCTTTGGATTATGCAGTTGCTGCTATGGTGGGCGGCGTGTTTTACCGGCGCGATGGTACTTAGCAAAGTACACATGCACCTGTTTTTGATATCTCTGAAGAATACGGCGAAAGATTGGCACAGACAAAAAAGGGAGCGTAAATCCAGAACTTGGATTTACGCTCCCTTTGGATTATTCAAAATAGATAATTTACTGAACGGTTGTAGAGTATAGGCAGAATTTTGTTCCCACTATGTTTGCGTACAGCCCGGTACGGCCCTGCCTTGCGGCTGTAAAGCCGTAATAATAAATATCTGTTTTGCCGTCTTTACTGACGGTGGGTGCGCCGCCATTTTTTGCCCGTGTCAAGGCAACAGCGCCGTTTCCGGCAGCATAGCCGCCGACCTCGGTGCCGTGTGGAACCGTCAGCTTGGCAAAATAGGTTTGGCCGGATTCTTTCACAACGTCCGAACCGGTGTCACAGGTAAACGGACGATTGAAATCCAGCTTGACCGTGAACAACAGACTGGCGGTCCCGTTTTCTCTGACATAAATGCCGGTTTTATCGCCCGCGTGGTTTTGGCTGTAGGGAATGTACAAACTTTGCTCGGCGGTCTGCGTGTCTGCGGACCACCTTACAAAGGGTGCATTTACGCTGGCGGTTTTGCCGTTTCCCTGCACAATCTGCTGCAGAGGAAATGTACTGAAGGTGCGGAAATTTATAATCTGTCCGGGCCAAACGCTCACGGTTCCCGTGAGGTCCGAGGAAGGGACGGCGGAAACCTTTGCCTCGGAAATGAAAAACTGCCCAAGGGAGGAGGTGCAGAAAGTAAGCTTTCCGTTTTGGATGCGGACATTCTGTATTTGCTGTGCGGTGCCGTCTTCTGCAATGCGCCAGCAGAGTGTCCGCAGCGGCGAAATGCCGGACGGAATCGGAAGGGAGAGGACAGCCGTGTCACCATTTAGGCTTTCCTGTGCGCCGTCTTTTATCATCGAAACGTCGTAACAGACAGCACTGGAGGAAACCGCCTGTGCAGACAGAGAGGAGGGAAAAGTATCCACGGCGGAAGACACATTGGTCTGCAGGACGGAGTGGGCCGCTAAGGACTTCCAAACCATGCTTACACCGGTCTTTTTGTCCGACATGGTGACGGTACCCTGCAGCTGATAGATTCGGCTGCTGCTTTGGCCGTCCTCCTCGTCCGCCCATGTAATTTTCCCGTCATAAAGAATGGGCTGTGAACCGCCGTGGTACATATTGGATGCGCTGCCCGGCCTGCCGATGGAAGACGCCGGTGCAAGCTGCTTTCCACTGGAGTTTATGAGCATATATTTTGTGGTATAAGACGGACTGCCGCCGGAATTTTGTACTTCTGTATACAGAATGAGAAACAGATCGTCGTTGATTTTGACAAGCCGCGGGTCGTCAATGTCTAAACCGGATGCTTTGGGGTTGTTGTTCGTGAGCCATTGGAATGTGGACTGCGTGCCGTCCTTGGAAACTTTAATCAGGTACAGGTTCTGATTTGTTACGCCACTTTTGGACCAGCCGATCACGCCGCAGACAGCCTGATTATGCGGAACTGAGGTGCCGACAATCAGGTCATTATTCCTGCCAAGTTCAAAACCGTTTACCTGTGTATCGGTGCGGCTGATGCTGGTATCGCCCAGAAAAGTAAAAGGTTTTGTAGAGGAGTAGTAGATGGGCTGGCTGGTGGTATTGTTCCAGCGCAGTGCTTCTGTACAGATCGCGCGGGGGGAAGCGTCACCATGGCTGACGAATTTCAGCATGCCATTTGTCTTGTCGTACTGAACAAACTGATTAAAAGAATGGCTGTTGTATGGCTGCTCGGACTGACAGGCTTTCATAGTATTGGTGTCCAGATAGAAAGTAAGGTCACTTTGCTGATGTTCCCCTTCTACAGTGAACATCTCTCCGCTCATATATACTACCAGTGTATGGCTGCCCGCTTTGGTCATTCGGCAGTTTCCTTCGTTGAAGGGCGTGCGGATACCTTGGAAAATATTAGCGAATGAAGCCGGAATTTTCGCGGACGAGAGCAGCTTCCAACTGCTGTTGTATTTATCCACTTCCACCGCTGTGATGGCCTGTGATTCGGAGGAGTTGCTTTGTCCGGTTACAACATACAAGTCACCAGTATCCTCATCATGGTAGAAACCGCCAAAAAGGGGAAGGGGCAAACTGACGAATTCCCGGCTGATTTGCTGACAGGCGGAATTGCAGGTGCGAATATCCAGCTGGGGATTTCCAGTTGCCGGGTCATGTGTATTGATGACAATGCGCAGCTGTCCTGCAGGGTCCGCATAGTAATACACCTGGTCCGAATTTGCGTAATACCCGTAATAAGAGGAGCCGTCCAATCCGGCCGTCCGGACAAGCGGCGTAGAAGAAAGAGAGAGATTAGAGGAAACACTCTGCTCGGTTTGGGAAGTGTCTGTATCTGCGGCACTTGCGGGTACAGCGATACATAAAGACGTTATGACTGTCAGTGCAAGCACGACTGAAAAAATTCGCTGCACGGTTTGTTTTTTCGCCATTGCGTATTTCTCCTTTCGGCGGAACTCTGCCTGTAAAAATGCGGAAACATAGGGAGCCGGTGATGCCGCTGTATATGCCGATACACGGAACCGGACCGGCTGACTGGCAGGACCACATAGGACCGTTTGCAGAAAGTATGAGTTCCCGCAGAATTTCTATTCGCCCTCATTATACTGCTTTTTTGACAAAAAAGAAACATGGATTTCATTGGAGCAGCATGGGAAAGGAGACTATCATGCTGTGCAGAGCGGGGTTGTTTGGGGGACATCCATGGGAGGTGTTCCCCGTTTTTATGTCTTTATGAAACGAGCCTTAGAGAGGGGAACAGGCGGAGGGAGCGCGTGTTTCGGTTGTGCCTACAGCATAAAAGCCGGAAGATGACCATTCCCATGGAAATCTTCCGGCTTTTTTATGCTATGTAGATTTTTGTTTGCAACAGTTCTGTCAAATTGAATTCATATGAAATATTGAAAAAGACTGACCTTTCATAGAAAGGTTACCGTTTTCTAATGTGCTGTGACCAAGCTGGAATATCGATTCACCAAGCAGCTTCATCGGTATTGATACCGACCGCCACGACGGATTGACCGCTATTAAAAACTGACCGCGGCGGAACACAAATGGATATTTTCCTTTTTCTGCATAAACGACTTCAAAATTCGGCTGTGCCTGCAAATCTGGATTTTCGTGGCGTAGTTTTAGAACTTTTCGAACCGTATTCAGCAGAGAATTGGTATCCTTGTTCTGGCTTTCCACTGTCGGTGCACAATCTCTTTCATCCACCGGCAAATACAGTTTTTCTTTTTCTGCGGTGGAAAACCCAAGATTCTTTCCATTTGTCCACTGCATGGGCGTACGCGTCCCGGTACGATGATACCCGCCTTCAACACTGTTAAGCCGAAAATACTGTATGCCGATTTCATCACCGTAGTAAATGAAAGGAACCCCCGGCATGGTCAATAGAAAAGCATAGGCAATTTTACATTCCAATTCATCAAAGCCAAGTGTCATGCGGGGGGTATCATGGTTGCAGGTCATCATACTGACGTAACCTGCTGATTCCGCCACATGATATCGCGGCAGATAATCATCCAGAAACTCCATAATATCGCCATTGCCCTGCTTGCTGAAAAAGTTCTGTTGGCTGCCGTCGCTGCCTGTCTTGCGGAATAGTGCATGGTATCCATTTTCCTGATGGTCCAAATAAAAGTCCATATCAAACTGGGCTTTTCCAATCGCCTTAGCAGGGTCTGACCATTCTGATACCATGGCAGCTTCCGGATACTCCCGGTTAAGCATCCCACGGATGTTTCTCCATACTTCGCAGGTTGCCTCTTTATTATCATCGTTTTTTACCAACGAATCCGCCATATCCACTCGGAAACCGTCGCAGCCCGCATCCAGCCAAAAGCGCATTACATCTTTCAGGGCTTCCCGTGTTGCAACGCAGTCAGGCTGGGTGTAATGCATTTGCCATGGTGCGGTTATTTTATTGAACCCATAGTTGAGCGCCGGCTGGGACGAAAAGAAATTCAGCAAATAGCAGCCGTCCTTTTCGCTGACCCCGCACATACTGTTGAATCCGGCGGGGCGGTTCCACACGGAGTCAGTCCAAATATACCGGTTTGTATATTCATTTTGGCATGCTTTCTGGCTTTCCCGAAACCACTGGTGTTTATCAGAGGTGTGACCGGGCACCAAATCAAGCAGGATATGCATTCCACGTTTGTGTGCTTCGTTAAAGCAGTGCTTTAAGTCATCGTTTGTGCCGTAACGCGGGGCAACCTTTTTATAATCACTTATATCATAGCCCGCGTCCATAAAGGGGGATTCAAAGCAGGGGTTAATCCAGATTGCATTGCATCCCAAAGATTTGATATAATCGAGCTTTTCTGTTATGCCGTTTATATCTCCAATACCATCACCATTTGTGTCATAAAAACTTTGCGGATAAATTTCATAAAATACTGCGTCATTCAGCCATTTGGGCATTGAGATTCCTCCATTTGTTCTTTCAATCACTTAATTACTTCTATAAATTTATTCCTTTACAGCTCCAACTACAATGCCGGTAACAAAATATTTTTGCAGGAAAGGATAAATTACAATGAGCGGAATTGTGGACACTACAATTTTTGCAGCATTCAAATTTTTATTGGTCAGTTCAGCAATATTTGTAAGGGTACTTGAACTGGCTCCGGCTTTTAACAAGTCGGCAATATTGACATTCAAAGACTGAATATATGTCATTAGCGGGAAATTGTTTACTTTGGTGATATAAATCAAACCACTGAAAAAGTCATTCCAGCTTCCAACAATGCTGAACAGCGCAATCGTTGCAAGCACTGGCACTGAACAGGGGAGATAGACTTTCCACAAGACCTGCATAGGATTTGCGCCGTCCATCACCGCGGCTTCCTCCAGCGATTTCGGTACACCGGCAAAGAAGTTCATGACCAGTATTACATTGAAAATCGGAACCGCGCCTGGTAAAACCAGAGCCCAAATCGTATTCAGAAGTCCTAAATCTTTTACAAGGAGATAAGTGGGGATCATGCCGCCGTTAAACAGCATTGCAAAAATCAGAAGTTTCATATATGTACCACGTGCATGGAATTCACGCTTTGATTTAGAAAGTGGATAAGCCATCAGCACAATCAGCACCATATTTAACGCAAGCTGCAGGACAACGCGAACGGCTGAGATGAGAAAAGAACGCCAAAACTGGGAATCAGCCAGCATTTTTTGGTAGGGGGCAAGCGTAAAGTCCACCGGAATGAATCCAACCTGATTTCCTGTAACAGCCGCACTGCCGCTAAAGGAAATTGCCACGATATTAAGCAAAGGCAGCAAGCAGGTAAGTCCCATTAAAATAATAATTACATAAATGATTATTTTTCCTGCTTTTGCCCATCCATTGTTGCATTGTTTCATATACCATTTTCCTCCCTTCTAGAAAATACGGGCATCTGTAAACTTCTTGGAAAGTCCATTGACGAAAAGCATCAAGAACATGCCTACGAAAGACTTGAAAAGGCCGACTGCTGTTGAAAAACTGTATTGATGGTTCAGCAGGCCCATCCTATAAACGTAAGTATCGATAATGTCGCCCGTTTCATAGACCATTGGGCTGTACAAGTTATATACTTGGTCAAAACCCGCATTGAGCACATTGGCAATATTCATTACCGAAATCAGCAGAATAATGCTCAGCATACCGGGCAATGTGACGTGCCACGTCTTTTGCCACCAGTTGGCTCCATCAATCGCAGCTGCCTCATAAAGCCCTGGGTCAATCGAGGTGATAGCTGCCAGAAAAACAATAGAGGAATAGCCGAATTCTTTCCAAACATCGGTCATAATCAGCAGTGGCTGAAACAGCGTATTGCTGCCTAAAAAGTTCATTGAACCGATACCGATTTTATTAAGAATCTGATTTACGGATCCGTCAAGGTTGAACATATTGACCACAACTGTCGCAAGAATAACCCATGAAAGGAAATGTGGGAGGTAAACAACGGTTTGTATGGTTTTCTTCATCCAATTTACGCGAATCTCATTGAGCAGTATAGCAAATATAATGGCAAGCAGTGTGGTAAGAAGCATTTTGCCGATAGCGATACACAGCGTATTTCGAATGATTACCCAAATATCCGGCAGTGAAAACATATACTGAAAGTGTTTTAATCCCACAAACGGCGATCCGAAAATTCCCTTGGCTGCAGTGAAATTTTCAAACGCCATGATGATGCCTACCATAGGAATATAACTGAAAACAATCAGGAATATCATACCTGGCAGCATCATGAAGTGAAACATCGCATTCTGCGAGCGCATTCTGCCGGAAACAGCATTCTGCACTTTGGTTTTATGAAGCAATTCCATCGATATCCTCCTTAATAAAATGGGACCGTGTTTTTTAATGACACAGCCCCACCACTTTTCTTATTTCCCAGAAGCTTGGGATTCTACTTCGCTCGTTATTTGACTGCCGCCCTGTGCCTTCCAGTCGCTAACAAACTTATCAAAGGAGTTTGGCTGAGCTGCTCCTGTTATAATCTTTATAACATTTTCGCTCTCCAGTTTATCCAGATTTGTCCACATGGATTCCATGGAATCGGTTGTTCCTGTAAAGCCCGGCACCTGCCAGTTAAACAGGTTTTTCTCAGTAAGTTTATAGTACAGTCCTAAACCGAACATTCGAGAGGTATAATGTGACCAGTCTTCCACCGGCGCGGACTTCTTGTTTTTGTTATACTCGTTAATCTCGGTGACAATCATACGGTCTTCCGCCATATCAATATCGTTGACTTTGGAGGGATCTTTTACAGCTGCCGAAATCTGTTCGTAACTGCGAAGATACAATTTTGCGTCCAATATTTCCATATTGACTGGTTTTGTGGAATTGTCCATCTGCATGGCTTTGGATATATTCGGCATGGCTTTGGCTGCATCTTTTCCATTCAGAGTATCATAGAACAAGTTCAAGATTTTCATAACAGCCTCAGGATGCTGATACCCTTTGCGTACCACTAAATACTTGTCCGACGGTGAAACGTGCATCAAATTAACTTTACCGTTTTTGTCGGCGATTGCATAGCATCTGAATTCTGCGTTCGGGTCTTTCTCTTTTACCAGGTTGAAGCACCAGTCGGGCATATGCCATGGTCCAAAAGCGATACCAGACTGATTGTTTACCAAAAGGCCCTGGCAGTCATTCCATGTGCGCGTGCCGGTTTGTGGATCAAGGATTCCTTCCTTAAACCAACTTGCCATGGTAGTAAGGAACTCCTTTGTCTCATTGGTAAGGGAGCCATACACAATTTTCCCATCCTTATCTTTCTGCCAATGTTTCGGGAAAGCATTAAAGGAATTGGCTATGCCGGTTAGAGTGAAGGAACCGCCGCCATTGGAGCCATCAGTCGGGAATTGCTGTACGGGAATGCCAACTGGTTTCCCAGTTTTACCGGGATCCTTCGCAATGAACTGCTTTGCTACATTTTTCAGTTCATCCGGTGTGAGGCACCCATCCCCGTCTGGATCCAACTTAATACCAAGTTTGTCGGCCCAATCTTGACGAATCCAAGCCGCATTGGAACCCGCATCGCCGCCTACGTCCGGCATTGCCATGATTTTTCCGTCAAAAGTGCATTTTTTAAAGGCACCGCCATCGTAAACATCTTTGAACGAATTATAAATTTCTTTTATTTTATCAGAGGCATATTGGTTATAGACATCTGACAAGTCCATAATCTGGTCATTGTCTACCATTTCTTTTAGGTCATTGTGATTAACCAGCATCATGTCCGGCAAGGAACTGCTTGCTACCGCCAGTGAAACCTGACGGTCATAATCCGCACCGTTTGCCTCAAATGCATCTTTAATTACAATATTCAACTTTTCTTTTAAAATCCGTGTGTATTCGTTATTTTCATAAGTATCGCCCTTTGGCAACCGTGCATTGGTAGCCGTTTGCCGTCCCGTGTTGACTACGATTGGTTGATCATACTTAGCCATTGGGTTTGTTACCTTAGATGCGGTAGCTGGCTTAGATGAGGCGCTTGGAGTGGAACCGCCGCAGGCGGATAACCCAACCGCAAGTGATGCTGCCAAAGCAAAAGCTACAGAGCGTTTGACAATATGTTTTCTTTTCATTACTGAACCTCCCATTTGTTTTTGCGTTCCCTAATATTCACAATCTCAGTGAATTTTAAACGCAAATTTAGTATAATCTATCTATACAGTTGCTGTAAATAGCAAAGAATCCAGATATCTGTACAAATATCCTGAATTTTATTGAAAGCATCAAATAAAACAATTATACTTAATTTGACCTTGAATTCTAAGTGGAGGTGCCCTTATGTACCGGATTCTGATTGCGGATGACGAAAAGGATGAGCGGGAAGCAGTAAAATTTCTTTTGAAGAAATATAAATTCGAACTGGACATTGTGGAGTCCGAAAATGGCCATGACGCCCTACAAAAAGCAAAAAAACAAGGAACTGACATCTTGCTTACGGACGTACGAATGCCTTTTTTGTTGGGAACAGAACTTGCATCTCAAACGCGGGAATTGTATCCGAATGTACAAATTATATTTTTCAGTGGCTATAATGACTTTCCCTATGTTAAAAAAGCACTTACTTTGGGGGCTGTCGATTACATACTGAAACCCATTAACCCTGAGGAACTGAGAAAAGTGTTGGAAAAAGCAATTCAAAAACTGAATGCACGAAAGCAAATCATTATGCAGAAGCAATTTGCCGCTGCTTATCTGCAGAATCATGTTTTGTCCCGGCTGCTGTACGGGGCCAAGGCAGAAATGCTTTGCAGTGAATATAGAGATATTGACCTCGCTTTTTTAGAAAAATTCAAACAGCTGCTTCTGCTTCAATTTGATAATCCTATTTTTGGAAGTATCCCTCAGGACCATTTCGAAAAATCCATTGCAGGCGTGCTGAGAGGATGGCCGCATCACTTCCTCAATCTGAACACTTATCAAAGTGTTTTATTCCTGCAAGATACAGAAACAGATTCATCAGTTGCTGCAATGGCACAAATTCTTCAAAAACAAATTTCTGCGGATGCGGGTGAGCCATGTTACATTTCCATCAGCAGCCCACTAACAGGAGCAGATTCCATTGCAGCGGCATATGCACAGGCAGAAAAAGCACTGGATGACCGATTCTTTTTTAGAAACTGCTATGTATATCCGATTCCTGATAAAATTTCAACCAGCTTGGAATCTTATGAGGATGATGATGCCTTGCTTCGTTCCGCCGCGGATGCCATTCGGTTCAAGGACAGCTACAGTTTGCAGAAAAGCGTTAATATGCTTTTGACAAAGTATCAGCACAAACGCAACCAGTCGCACATCAATGTGAGCTATATCCTGTCTCAGCTGGCTACTATTTTATACAGTGCACTGCCTGCTGACAAAGAAGACCTGCAGGTAGTGATTGAGCGCCTGTATTTCTGTCAGTACTTTGAGGAAAGCAAAGCTCTTATATTGGACGTCACGAAAAGAGTTGTTGCAACTCTTGCCGCTGATACCGAATCCACAGGGCATACGATTCGTATGCTTAAGCAATTTATTCAAAATCATTATGGCGAGGAATTAAGCCTTTCCCGGCTTGCAAAACAGTTTTACCTATCCCCGCATTATTTAAGTGATTTGTTTATTAGTGAAACCGGCTGTGGAATTAATAAGTACATAAAAACCATGCGCATGGAAAAAGCGAAAGAACAATTATTAAATACAAATGAAAAAATCCAGGATATCTGCAAAAGCGTCGGCTACACAAACTTTTCGTACTTCTGCAGAAGTTTTCGGGAAACTTTCGGGCAAACGCCGGAATCCTACCGGCAGTCAGCACACTAGGCCAAAAGGAGAATACCTATGCGGCAGTTAAAGCAAGTTCTATTAAAATGGTATCGTAATATAAATTTTCGTCAAAAAATTTATATGGTATGTATTTTAGCCGGACTGATTCCGGTTCTTGTACTTGGTGTCTTCTGCTACCTACAAATTGATAATCTACTGGTGAACCGTGAAAAACAGGCAGAGCAGGACACCCTCAAACAGGCCGCTATTGTTTTTCAAAACAAACTCGACACATACCGAAACACAGTTTCAAATGTTGCATGGAACAACAGTATCAGACAAGCAGTAACGCGCAATTACACCAATAATTACGAAATGTATCTTGCCTATAGAGATGAAGTTGACCCGCCTTTAGCAGCCATATCTATGCTGAATGGCGACATCAGTTCTGAAACACTGTATATTTCCCGCAATTTATATCCGCATGGAAACACAGTCAAAACCCTGGAAGACGCCAAAAAAGAACCTTGGTATCAGACAGCGGTGCATGCCAGAAAACCATCTTTTTATATCTCAAGGGAAAAAGAAGACATGGCTGTGTGCTGTCCGATTTTTTCCTCATCCTTAAAATCAGAGAATTATATTGCTTTTGACCTTAACTATAAGGGGATTTTCTCACAGTTCAACACGTTATTTGACAATAATTTCGGTGTTTTACTGTTGGACAAGCACGGCACGATTCTGTATTCTTATCAAAACTTCAGAAATCAGATACCGGAGAAACAAATTCAAGCCTTTGCAAAAGACAAAAAGCTGCCGAAAAACTATATCAGCATGGGAAATGTTCTGACAGAGGAAGGCTGGACTTTATTCTTATATCGCCCTATGAGTACCATATGGAAAAACATAGCACCCATTTTGCTGATGGTTGTGTTAGTAGTTCTTGGCTGCGCGTTCCTACTGAACCTGCTCACACGAAATTTATCCTATGTAATTGTACGTCCATTGGAAACACTGACACGCAATATGAAGCTGATTGGGAGCAAGGGACTTTTTGTGGATTTACCGCCGGACGAACCCTGCAATGATGAAATAGGCGTACTGGCCAAGCAGTTCCGCATAATGGTCCGAAAGCTGCAGCGGCTGGTCGATGAAATTTATAAAACCAACATTGAAAAGCAAAAATATGAAATTAAGGCCCTGCAGGCTCAAATAAATCCGCACTTCTTTTATAACAGCCTCTCACTAATCAACAGCAAAGCACTTGTTTCAGGGCAGGAAGATATCAGCGAAATGGCACAGCTGCTTTCCACTTATTATCGTACTACACTAAATCGGGGGAATTCTGAAATATCTGTAGAGGACGAATGGAAAAACACAGTTTCTTACATTAAAATACAAATAATGATGCATAGCCGGTCATTCCAGTTTGTTGAAACTTTGGATCCTTCTGTTTTAAATTATAAAATGCCAAATCTCATTTTGCAGCCTTTAGCGGAAAATGCCATTATTCATGGGATAGACCAGCGGACGATGCCCGGCCCCGGGTTGCTGGAAATTTCTTGTAAAGTAATAAATGACCAGATAGAATTTATAGTTAAGGATAATGGATGCGGAATTGCACCGGATAAGCTCAAAAATATTTTGACTGCTAAGAGCAATGGATATGGCATAAAAAACATACAGCGCCGTATTCAGCTCTATTTTGGAAAAAGTTTCGGCCTGACATTTGCAAGCACTGAAAATAAAGGAACAACCGTAACACTGCGAATCCCTGCACAAGAAACATTAACGAATATTTCTGGCTTTGAACAAATTTCACCTTGAGAAGAATGCTGGATTGTTAAATGAAGTTTCGCATTCAAAACGGAAGTACATGATGAATGTACGGGCGCATACCGGAATTATAGTTGGAAATAAAGCTTTTCACGACTTGGCACTTTGGGAGGTAGTGCCTGGGGTGGAAGCTTTTTTCTATTCTCAAAAAAGAAAATTGTCCACTGGCATGTCTATCCTACGAGAGAAGCTGCCCGCCAAGCCATATTTGAATATATTGAGGTCTTTTACAACCGCCGTCGAGTTCAAAAACGTTTGGGCTATCTTTCCCCAGTTCAATTTTTCTGTTGACGCCCCTTGTTTCCAGGGAACGGTCTTTGCGGCTGCCTGCTGGGGGCATTTTATTTGAAAAGTAGTCAAACTGTAGTCAAACCGCATTATGGGCAAAAAAGCCCGCATGGTCAAACCATAAAAATGGCTTAACCATGCGGGTTTCGTTTTGGTGCGCCTGCCCGGATTCGAACCGGGGGCCTTTGGAGTCGGAGTCACCAAATTATGAAGTCTAACGTTTTCAACCATGCTTAAAAATCCAGTATTCATGCGGGTTTTCAAGGTTTTCGGTTTCATCCGATTTCAACGAGGACTTGCTGTTTTTGATTAAATAAACAACAAATAAACAACAAAAATAAAATCATGCTTTTTTCGATGGGGTAAGCAAGTCATTCAAGACATCGGCTGCTGTTGCGTCCGCTTCTTGTATTGCATGAGCGTAAACATTCAGCGTTGTACTGGTCTGACTGTGACCGAGCCTTGACGAAACAGTTTTTATATCCTGGTGCGCACCAATTTGCAGCGTGGCATTAGTATGCCGCAGGCTGTGTGGATGCAGACCCTCCGACAAATTGTTTTTTCTCCGAAATGTACGAAACCATGTTGTAAAATTTTCGGGGGATTCAGGTTCCCCGTTCCAAGTTACGAACAACCTATTGCTGTCATGCCACTGGTCGCCGCAGGCAAGGCGTTGCTCATTATACCAGGCACGATATTCGAGCAACACCCGCTGGCAGCAGGACGGTAACTTGATTACACGTGTGCTTTTTTTGTTTTTTGTATCCCCATTAACTATTCCTTGCTTTGCCACATATACCGCCGTTTTGCAGATAGAAACAGTACAAGTATCAATATCGATACTGTCCCATTTAAGGGCATATAGCTCAGAGCGTCGCATGCCACTGCATAACGCAATCAATGTTGCTGCTTTGCGATTTTCAGGCTCCCCATCCAGAAGACACACAAGCTTTTGTGCTTCCTCTGCGGTTAAACATTCCTGCTCCACGTATTCTTTTTTGGGGGCTTTAACCCGGTCTACAGGGCTGTATACAAGTACTTGCCAATGAACTGCAGTAGAAAAAATTGATTTCAATAAATTATGATAATGAAGAATGGTATTACCGGAAAGCTTATCTTTTCCAACTGGTTTAAACGATTTTTCCATACTGATTTTTAAAGCCCTGCAGATTGACTCAGCGCTTGCTTTTGAAATGTTTCTGCCTTTGACAGCTTGGAATAGTGTTGCATAGGAAATTCCAAACACTGCTTGAGCGTCTTTTTTTAAAATGTTATTTTCTTTTAAAATCTTTTGTAAATCTATAGTGCACTGATACTTTGTATCCCTTCGCACACCATTTTCAGATAAATTTTTGTAGAACTCTATAATATGCTGTGGCTGTATTTTGCACAGCTTTAGATGCCCCAGTGCGGCTTTAATTGTTGGGATATTGGCCTTATATCCGGCTATTGTATCCGCTCTCAGGCTGACCTCCGCATAATCTGACAGCCACTGGTCAATGAATTGTGATAATGTGATAGTTGAATCAATATACTGCCCACTTTGTACTCGGTCTTCAAACCGTACTGCGGCGGCTTTAACAGCTTTCTTTTCCTGCCGGACCGTCATGCTGGATTCCGGTTTCCACGTCATTGTCTTTCTAATTTGTTTGCCTGCGCTGTCATATCCGCATGAAGTGCTGATAAGATATGATTTCCCGCGTTTTGTAATTGTTGCCATATTGTATCCTCCTAAAAAAGGGCATAAAAATGCCCGGACTGTTGATTTCAGACCGGGTTTGGAGTACAATATCTAAGTAATTATACATTGTGCTCCGGCTCCGGCCGGTGTCTTTCCTGCTGCTGGGTGCAACCAGCGGCGGGATTTTTTTATTTTAATTTAATACTTATGGTGTTGTCGGAAGAAACGATATCTTGAAACTTCAAAGTGAAGTCAGAAGGCTTCATGTTTTCGGGAATTTCAAATCCGACGTCACCTGATATTGATACACCAGGATTAATGGATTCTGCGTTTAAATAATTTTTAGCTGTCAACATTGCGCTTGGAGAATATTTTTTCCCATCGTTTGAATACAGTTGAAAATTTGACACCAAAAAAGAATAGGCTTCATTGCTAGTGTTTTTAACTTTCAAATTAACAACCAAAATTTTAGCGCCAGCTTTAGGCTGATATTCAGTCAACAGCCCAGCTGACACACTATCTTTTTTATCAACTGAATTAACAGTGATGGAAACAGTACCATTGTTCTTGGTTTCATACGTTGCCAGTTTTGATGAAACTGGTTTTGACGAAGTTTTAGAAGAATTACTTTCATTGACCTTACTGGATATTGACGAACTGGAACTATTTGTTTCGTCAGATGCTGGAAAAATTATAGAAAGAATGATAGTTCCCAATATAATTCCCAAGACTGTGACGAGAATTATTTTCCAGACTTTGTGCTTTTTCTTTGGTCCTTTTTTATTTAACGGTATGTGCATAGGTTGGTAGCTTGGTACTGGCTGCTGTGGAATTTTTGCCCCACATTTTGGGCAAAAGTTTGCATCGCCTGCGTCAGCCCCACATTTTGGACAGAACATAATTATTTCCCCTTCTCATTATTGACAAATTATGCCAATAAGTTTATAATATCGAATGGGGGAATTTAAACGCAAATACAACCCTTTTAAATGGTTCTCTGGTGTTATCGGCACCGGAGAGCCTATTTTTTATGCTACTCTGCCGGGGTAGTCTACAATGGCGACTTCAGTGACGACTTTACGAAGGGAATTTGAAATTTTCTCAAGCTGTTCCATAGTATCATCATCATAATAAGTTTCTCCGCATTGAGAGCAGACAAGAGAGGGCACATTTTTAATAATAACAATGCAGCCGTCAAGGTCAGTCATAAAAGTGGTGAGTTTATGCTCAAGGTTTCCTTTACAAATTAAGCAATTCATTGTTTCTGCTCCTTTCTAGTTTTGAAGTCTGGCATCCATTTATCACGGTTTGGATAATAAGCTGTTATCATGAACAGTGCTTCATTTCCGATTGCGCCGACAACATGCAAATATAGTTGCTTTAAAGTCAGTCCCAGTACCAAGCAACTTGGGTATGGATAGTCAGTGGGATACTGCTCAATGATTTCTCCATTCAGCAAAGCATTTTTAACGTCTGCTTTGGGAATATTTCGCTTTATTAATCGCTGTGCACAGTGACTTGACCATATAATTTTTCGGGCATTGCACAGTGCCTGTATGTCTTCAATTTTTATTGTATCCAATTTTCACGCTCCTTTTTCAAGCCCTTTAGCATTTGTTGATGCTGAGGACTTATTTTTTATGATGCTTCATTAAAGGACATGCCGCAATTCTCTGTATAATAACTGAGAGCCCACCTGATCGCTTTTTCTGATACGTCAAAATATTCGGCCAACTGCCACGATTCTGTGAGCCCTGCTTGCATGGCATGCTGCATTTCTTTGAACGGCAAAAAGCGTTCTACTGCCCATCGATTGGCTCTGTCTTCATGCTGGCCGATTAAGTCCAGTGAACTGTCTAAATGGTGGGTGCACCCGGTAGCACAGTGGCCGATTTCATGTATAAACGTCGTTTTTATTTGTGCTATCGTTTTAACTTTAGAGGTATCCAGCACAATTGAATATTTTTCGTTGTAAAATTTAAATGTCACTGCATCAGCATCAGTATTTACAAACTCTATTGGTCTTCCAACTAAATCTATATTTCTTTTATCAATTTCCTCATAGATTTCTGAAAGTTCCGTAACTGTTTCCTCGAAAGCTCTACTTTCCTTCTCTTTTATCCTTTTCCATACGGTGCTTTGCCAAATCTCTTGCAAGATTTAGCAGAATTTCCTTGTCCTCTTCCGATAAATTTCCAGATTCGTTATGCATGGCGTAAGTGAAATCATCGAAAGTAATATCTTCAGGGTTCTTCTCATTTTGGGAGGGAGCCTTTTCTTTTTGCTCATTTCCGAGAAGGTAGTCAACTGATACATTAAAATAATTAGCTAACTTCATTGCTGTAGCATCCGTTGGAATACTTCCGTTTTTCCATCTTGTTACAGTTGATTTTTGCAATCCAACCTCCAAAACAACAGCACTCGGTGACTTGTTCACAGAGTTGCATAATCTCACAAAGTTGTCATAAAACACAATTTAACACTCCTAAAATTGTGCATCCATACAAACGTTGCAAAAGTACGCTCTTTAGCATTGACAGTTGCATAAGTTCACCGTATAATAACGATTGTAGGTTGCATGAGTTAACAACACGGCATATATTAACAGCTGCATTGTGTACTATTTGAACTCGCGATTCAATAATAGCATACTGTGTTAACTTTTTCAACCCCTAAAATTTAAAAAGATGGGAGGAAATTCAAATTGCTTGAAAAATGGACTGGAACTGTCATAGGTAAAATGCACGTTAACTGCATTACCTATGATGAACTTGCTAAAAAGTTAGGGTTCACAAAATCCTACATATCTATGATACTCAACGGAGCGAGACACCCAGCAGGAGCAAAAGAAAAGTTCAATGCAGCGCTGGACGAGCTTATTAAAGCAAAAGAAAAGGAGGCTACATAATGGATAGCAAAGAGTTCTTTAAAAGGTTGCAGTGCCATTGCAAAAAAGTAAAGCAGCATTGTGCTGAATGCTGCTTTAGAGATTTTTGCTACTGCGTTCCGGCGAACTATAATGACAAGCTTTTGGATACCTTCACTGACAAGATTTCATCAGCGTACTGAAATGAGTGGGCACGGACGGTCGGGTCCTTGCATACCGTAGCATCTTTTCCCTTGCCTTTGCAGTGAGCAGTATGCATTTACAAGCTTTTGATTCCCGTCAGAATCAGCTTCGTACACATACCGAATTGTTGTGTTTATTCTGTATCTCCAACATTTGAAAGTTCGAAATTCTTCAGTAAAATTTTCATCCATTTCCTATCACCTCCTTTTGACCAAATTATACCACTTGGTAGAGGGGGGACAAACCGTGAAAGGAGGAGAGAAAAAATGAAATCCCATGAATGGCACAAAGGATGGCGTATCGGCTTTATTTGTGGAATGGCCTTAGCCTGGATATTTGTACTTATAGGACATATAGCAGCCTGTCACTAATGTAAGAAATAGCCCAAAAGGAAACTGACGGTACATCCAAGCAACGTAATTAAAATTTGTTTTAATGTATCGTGCCTATGTGAGTCTCTTTCTTTTTGAAGTTCAGCCTTTACATCACTGATTGCTTGATTCGATTTTTCAAGTTCCTTTTTCATTTCTTCAATGGTTTCAGCAGGACTTTTGTAATCACCAAAATTAAATGATTCCATCCATTCTGACTTTTGATTCAGCAAATTTGGAGATTCAATTTCTGGTGCCTCAAATTTATTATCAGCCATTTTACATCTTCCTTCCTGACACTATTTTACACCGAGAAAGAACAATTAACAATAATTTCCGGTCACTGCTTGTGGGCAGAGTGTTGGCGCTGATAGCCCCAGCGCTGCAGAAGAAATACTCTCATAACTCTGCTTACAATCAGCGGCCGGGAGGAAAGGAGAATACCAATGCCTGAATTGAAATTTTCAGATGCAGAATTGCAAATCATTGCCAACAAGGTCGCGACCATTATGA
>ENA-UOOH01002133-UOOH01002133.1-fermentation-metagenome-genome-assembly--contig:-NODE-2133-length-17678-cov-12.028145_pt1 | contig 17678 bp, 13 predicted proteins | sample MGYA00245778_ERZ724025 | MGnify/ENA primary metagenome ERZ724025 (study PRJEB28704, sample SAMN03018313) | fermentation metagenome | biome: anthropogenic terrestrial biome; feature: soil... | reverse complement strand
ATATTTTTATTATCTTTGCCAAATGTATTATTAAGTTTATTATTAATTTGGCTTTTCTTTACTGAACAAGCTACTAAAACACACGTATTTATGAAAACAAACAAAAGACTTATGCTTAGCTTTGCCTTTGTGGCTTTGACTGGCTCTTTCCTAATGTCTTGCTCTAAGACGGAAAAGAATTCTGAGACTACTCTGGATGAGAATGAAAAATCGGAGGTGATTCTGAAAGATTATGGCAAGGACCCTTTAGTGATTAATATTGAGGACTATACTATTAGTAATGAGAATTTCCGTACTGCTCTTTGGACTGGTACAAGTTTTCAAATGACTCTTATGAGTATTCCTGTTGGTGGTAATATTGGTTTGGAACTGCATGGTGAGACTGATCAGTTCTTAAGAATTGAGGCTGGTAAGGGTAAGGTTTATATGGGGGATTCTAAAGAAAACTTAGATTTTGTGAGAGAGGTTTCTGATGATTTTGTGGTTTTGGTTCCTGCTGGCAAATGGCATAATATTGAAAACACTGGCGATAAGCCTTTGAAGATTTATTCTATTTATTCTCCTGTGGAGCATCCTCATGGTACTATTCACAAAACTCAAGAGGACGATTTGGGTCATCATTAGAATTATTGCTTGAGAGTGAACTAATTACTATTGGTTATGGTATGGTTCGTTTTTTAAGATACTAAAAGCTCTATAGAGCTGTTCTACAATGAATAGCCTTATCATTTGGTGAGAAAAGGTCATCTTTGATAGGGCTATCTTTTTGTCTGCTAATCTATATACCTCTTCAGAAAATCCAAATGCTCCTCCTACCACAAAGCATAGGTTCTTTACTCCTGCATTCATTTGTTTTTGAAGAAAGACTGAATAATCCATTGAGGTGAACTCCTCTCCTTTCTCATCAAAGAGTATAATCTTATCATATTTCACTATATGCTTAAGGATTAGTTCGCCTTCTTTGTCTTTAATAATTTGTGGCGAAAGGTTCTTGGTTTCTTTTAGCTGTGGGATTATAATCTGCTCATAATTAATGTAGTTCTTAAGCCTTTTCTCAAATATTTCTATTCCCTCAAGTAGGTATTTGTCTTCTGTTTTACCAACAAGTATTAGTTTAATATTCATTCTAAAGGGATTTTTTGCTTAAGGTTTAATGTTTTTGAGTATGGTGTAGAGCTTTGAAAACTTCTTTTCTATTAGGAAGTATGGGGTTTGTGTTGCTCCATAGAACCTTAGGAATTTCTCTACGTTCTTCATCATGCTTCCCGTGAAGTCAACCTCCTTCATTGACAATTGGTTGGCTATTTCAATTGCTCTCCAATTCAATAATGCCATAGCTCCACTATCTCTATACTTTGGATTGGCTCCTGAGGCAAGGGTATAACATATATTATTATCAAATATCAAGTACATTACTGCAAGTTTGCCTCCTTGAGTGTCCTTTGCAACCAATTTCTTACTAACTCCTCTTTCAAAACAAGCCTTTTCAATCCTTTCAAAAACTTCAAAGCTATATGGTATTGTTTTCTTCTGCCTCTCAAAGCTCATTGATAGTAATTTATAAAAGTCTTCATTATTAATGTCCTCATCTATTCTGATTGTTTCTTGTGCATTCCTAATGCTCCTTCTTCTTTTGGATGATATGTTTTGATAGACAGAGTCCATATCGCTCAAATCTTCAATCCTATAGGTATAATAGGTGGTTTGGGTAAATCCATTCCAATAGAAGCCAAGCCAATTCTTGATTCTATAATCAAATTTTTGACAATAGTAGTCCATGCCAAGCTGATTGATTTGTTTAGCAAAATAGTCCATTACCTCTATCTCAAAGCTGTATTTGGTGGAGATATTCATACCTTTTTCGTAGGAGATATACAGAGCATTAATTGGGGTTAGATAGGGTGGTAGAATGGTTTTAAAGCATAGTTTCTTTTGAATGAAATAGGGCAATGCTGCAACAATCCTATTATTTTGTTCATAGAGCAATACGTCCCAATCATTCTGGCATGCAGCATCGAGCCACCAATCTTGCATAAAAACACTAATCTCAGAACTATTTTGACATAAGATTCTGTACTTTTCTTTATTTGTCACTTTCAGATTTTTTGGTTTTAGTTTTCTTCTCCGTTTTTGTTTTTGCTTTAGTTTCTGTTTTCTTTATGGAGGCTTTGGTTGAGGCAGTCTTCTTTGCTATCTTCTTAATAGGCTCATCCAAATTCAGTTCAGGTTTCATCTGCTCCAATTTTGGCAACAAAGATATATCTAAAGCCTCATCTAAACGTATTCTAAAGTCAGAAAGTACGTTGGCATAGTTCATATAGGCATCATAAGGAGAGTCGTAGTGATTGAAATATTTGTGAACATCTCCATCGGAAAACCATTTTGTACACATATAGTAGAAATGATCGGAGGTTTGAAGATAACGCCAATCAATCCAAAAGTTCAAATCATCAATCTTTCTAACCTTGTCTTCAAATTCATAAATCTGGTCAAAAGCATCATCCTGCAAATCATTACCAAGCCATGCTGTTAGGTCTCTTTCCTCATCTGCCCACGACATTGGATATGGCACATAAATCTTATCAATAGGATTGAGCTTATCTGCTAATTCTGAAGGAGTGTTGAATGTGAAATTTGAATGAGAGAATACTCTTGAAGGAAGATGTTTTAGGAATTCAAATATTCCTGTTTCCTTCCATTGATGCTCTCCAAAGGTTTCATAGTCCATAAATAGATTAATACATTCAGGATTATCAACACTATTTAGCCAATCAACATATTTTTCAGTAGTAAGTGGATAGCCTTCCCAAGTGTGTTGTGAAAAACGAAAAGCTATATCATCACTTAGTTGGAAATTCTTTAAGAGGAGCTTTAGCCCATTATTGCTTGGGTGTTGATAGGCATAGTTGGGACTTCTCCAACCTAATATATGCTTTGCACCTTCGGAAAGCTGAGCCTTAAATCCCATCTCGCCGACCATTTCGCCTATTGTATCAGAATAAATCAGCTCTGTGTTGCGGAATACTCTTGGCTTAATTCCAAAAAGCTGATGAATCTTGTGGGAATGTATTTTTACTTGGGAAGTAAATTCTTGTTTTGACTTCAATGAAGATAGTGAGTGAGTGTAAGTTTCTGCAAGAAATTCAACACAACCTGTTTTTGCAAGTTCTCTAAATGAATCAATAACCTCTGGGGTGTATTTTTCAAATTGGTCAAGTGCTGCGCCAGAGATTGAATAGCTAATTTTGAATGCTCCACCATGCTGTTTTATTAAATCTAACATTAGTTGATTGGTTGGCAAATAGCACTTATCGGCAACCCTACGACATATCCACCTATTTTGCATATCATCAAAGTAAGAATGATTCCTACCAATATCAAAGAAACGATAGTTCCTTAGCCTAAATGGCTGATGTACTTGAAAATAAAAACAAATTGACTTCATAACTCCTTAGCTTAACAGTTTATAATATAAATTTCTTAATTTCTTTGCCGAATCTTCCCAACGTATCTCCTCAACTTCTTTTTTGCCTTTTGTGATAAACATTTTGGAAAGTGCTGGATAGTGTACCAAACAATAGATTGCGTTTGCCATTGCATCAATATCCCAAAAATCAACCTTTATGGCGTATTTCAACACTTCCGAAACTCCCGATTGCTTTGAAATAACTACTGGAACATTCGCATTCATTGCCTCCAAAGGTGAGATTCCAAAAGGTTCACTTACTGATGGCATCACATAAACATCACTTAGGGCAAACATTTTTGTAACATCATCGCCTTTAAGAAAGCCTGTGAAATGGAAATTCTTAGATATTCTTTTCTTTGCAACAAGTGCCACCATCCTATTTAGCATATCGCCCGAGCCTGCCATAACAAAACGAATATTCTTATCATACTTCAAAATCTTTGCTGCAGCCTCAATAAAATAGTCAGGTCCCTTCTGAAATGTTACCCTACCCAAGAATGTAACTACCTTTTCATTGACAGCCTTATCAATATGAATATCCTTATGTATTAATGAATTAGCTCCATTATATATAGTGCTTACCTTATCTGGACTTTGACCATATCGAGTAATAACTATATTTTTCGTTAGGTCAGATACACAAACAATATGGTCAGCATTATCCATCCCAAAGCGTTCAATATCATATACTGCTTGATTAATATTCTCTCCCGAGCGGTCGAACTCTGTTGCGTGAACGTGAATAACTAATTTCTTTCCCGATATCTTCTTTGCAACAACTCCAGCCTTATAGGTTAGCCAATCGTGTGCGTGGATGATTTCATAATCATAGTCCTTAGCCACAGTTGCAGCAACAATTGCATATTTTTCAACCTCTTCCATAAGGGTTGAAGTGTATTTGCCCGAGAACTCATACTTTCTCTTTATGTTAAAATAGGTTGTCTCTTCGCCTTGCTTAACGTCCTTATTAATAACATTAAAATAATCGTCCGTCCCAACATAAGGGATTAGTTTTGAATTTACTTCAATATAGGATAGGTTTGACCAATATTCTTTATAATAATCGGAAGATAAATCAATAACCACATCGGAAGCATTAACAATTCTTGCTGCCTCATCACTCTCATCACCATAGGCTTTTGGAACAATAAAAATAACCTCATCGCCTTGATGAACCATTGCCTTAGTCAGTCCAAAACATGCTGTTCCCAAACCTCCAGTAATATGAGGAGGATATTCCCAACCAAACATCAAAACTTTCATACCTTCTCTCCTTCCTTTTCTTGTTTATACTTATCAATCATATATTTAATTCTGATTACCTCAGCAACAGACCAAGCCTGAGAAATAGAGCCTTTAGAACTGTGAGGAGGATTTCCATCAAAAATTTCAGCAATACCACCCACACCATAATCATTAATATTATTCTTAAACCCTTCATATATTCTTTCGGCAATTTCTAAAGCACAATCGCCATAAATCTTCAAATAGCCTTCAACGAAATGTCCCAAAAGCCAAGTCCATGCTGTTCCTTGATGATAAGCAAAATCTCTTTCCTCTTGATTGCCCGAATATACATCATGATAATCCTTATGAGTTGGGCTAAGCGTCCTTAACCCATATGGAGTGAATAGTTCCTTCTCTACCCTATCCAATATCAGCTGACATATCTTTGGAGAAATACAAACATATTTTAATGAAGTGGCAATTACCATATTTGGTCTAACGGTAAAATCTTTGTAGTATCCATCAACATAATCGGCAAGCCAACCAATACTCTTATCCCAAAAACAAGCCTTAAACTCCGAAGGAATTCTTTCTGCAATTTCTGACCATTCATCAACGAAAGCCTTATCATTGGACTCTTTTGCCAATTCCAAACAAAACATAATGGCATTATACCAAAGTGCATTTATTTCAACACACATCCCCTTTCTTTGCGTAACGGGCACTCCATCAACAACTGCATCCATCCATGTTAAAGCCTTTCCATCCTCTCCTGCCCAAATCAAACAATTATCCAACATTCTAATATTATGATTTTCTCCATCCCTATAACTACAAAGAATGCTTTGCATAACTTCCTTATACTCTTTCCAAATTTGTTTTTTCTTACCTGTATAGTCAGAATATTGCTGCATTGCCCAGAAAAACCACATTGGAGCATCAACAGAATTATAGGCTATGCTTTCTCCCGAACCAATGTTGGGAAACAAGCCTTGATTCATATCACCAATTAGGGTATCCAATGCTTGCTTAAAAAGTTTCATATCGTTTAGCCCAACGCATAGACCAGGAAGTGAAATGAAGGTATCCCTTCCCCAACGTCCAAACCAAGGATAACCTGCAATTACTTCAACCTTATTATCTTTCTTAACAAAGAACATCTTTGCAGCCCTTCTAAGTTCTGCCTCAAAGCTTGTTATCTCCTCCCTAACCCTAAGCTCACTGCTAAAAAGATTCTTAATAAGACTTGGCTCTATTTCTTCCATTCCAGCCGTAACAAATAGCACATCACCTTTCTCAAGCTGGGTTTCAAAACAACCTGGCATAAATAAATCCTCTTGAGAATCGTAGCCTCTTTCGGCTTCCTTAATATATTCAAGATTATAATACCAATCAGGACTATGCATATACTCTACATCATCCTTAGAGAATTGAACAAACAAAGGTTGATAATTATTATAAAGTTGGAATGATGAACCATTTTTAACTTTATTAAACCCCCTATTGACTTCATTATTTGCCTTTGAAAGCTTATGCCTTTGACGAAAAGCCAAAAGAGGATTAAACTGAATGATGAAAGGAGTATCACATTTCTCAACCTTATATTTTATTATCAATCTATCTTGATTGTGATTAAATAATAGCTCCTTTGATATCCTAATGTCCCCAAGACAATAAGTATGTTTTGAAGTCTTTGAGATTTCCAATAAGGTCAAATACTTATGCCCCTTTGGTGAATAAACTTCGTTGGGATATCGATGAATTGCCAAATGAAAAGGAGCATCATGATAAATAATTGTTTCGTCCAAAGAAGATAAAATCACATGATATTCATTGTCTATCTTAGGCTGAGGCAAGACTAAAAGCCCATGATATTTCCTTGTATTGCAAAAACAAAGACTAGTTGAAGCAAAAGCTCCTGTTTGACTTGTTTTAAGAATTTCTCTTTCAAGCGAATAACCCAAATTAACCAATTCATCCTTATCAAAAACAATATTTCCCATACTTTTTTCTTATAAAATTGAAAAAACAATTACTTATTAAGCCACAAATGTACTACTTTATTAATGTAAAAGCAAATAATTCTACATTATTTTTCTATTAAGTTATTATGAATTTGACAGTTTTAATTTTAAAAAGTTTAAGCCTTGCCTTATGTTACTAAAAAACAATAATATAAAACTAATACTATATCTCAAAACCTTAATTAAAAAAATTAAAACCTTAATTAAAAAAATTAAAACCTTTTTCCACTAAAATAAAGTTGTGATTGAAATAAATATAAGATTCCAACGTTTTTTAAATTGTGAATTTGCAATGAGTTATTTCAAAAATACGTATTTTTGCACTCAATTTTAAAACTAAGAACAAATTAATTATATGAAAAGAATCATAACTCTAATACTGGTTTTCTTTACCTTCACTTCCTTTAATGCTTTTTCTCAAAACAAAACTTCTTCTAACTCTGAGAGCGATAGTGTTGCTATAGTTTATTTTATAAAAGATATTACTCCTGAAAATGTTTTAAAACTTTATAAGGCTTTAGGTGTGAAATATGAAGGAAAGACTGGTGTGAAGATTCATTTTGGTGAGGATGGAAATCAAAACTTCCTTAATCCTGAGCTTACAAGACCACTAATGGAATATACTAAAGCTACTTGGGTTGAGACAAATGTTCTCTATGTTGGGAAAAGACGTTTTACTGACACACATATAAGTCTTGCAAAGAAACATGGTTTTACATTTGCTCCAATTGATATTTTGGATTCTGAAAGCGAATCTGAATATTCTACTCAAGATATGGGTTTTAAGCATTATAAGAGGATTAAATATGGCTCGCATTTCGACAATTACGATAATTTCATAATATACTCACATTTTAAAGGTCATGGCTCAGCTGGTTTTGGTGGTGCAATTAAAAACTTAGCTATGGGATTTGCCTCTCCTGGTGGGAAAATGGCACAACACGCCTCCGATGTTCCACAAATTACTAATCCAAGCAAATGTAATAAATGTTCTAACTGCATAAATAATTGTCCTGCTGACGCACTTAGCTTTGTGGATAGCGTTATAACAATTGATAATTCTAAGTGTATTGGCTGTGCAAAATGTATTGCTGAATGCCCAAAAAGAATCATTAAGCCTGAGAGTAAGAATATTGGTACAAATGTTTTCTTGGAACGTTTGGTTGAATATGCTTGCACATTCACACGCAAAAAACCAATGGTATTTATAAATGTTTTAGCTAATATTTCTTCATCTTGCGATTGTTCTGCAAGAGCTCCACTTCCATTTACTCAAGATATTGGTATTTTAGCTTCAAAGGATATTGTTGCAATCGAACAAGCCTCTCACGACTTGGTTGCTAAGGGTCATAAATGTGAGGATGCTTTTTTGAAAGAAAGTGGTGTGAGTGGATTGGGACAAATTGAGTATGCTCAAAAGCTTGGTATGGGTACAAGAAAGTATAAATTAGTTGAATTAAAATAAAGTTTTAAATGAATAATTCACTTCGATATTTAATCTATTTGATTAGTTTCTTCGCCATTACAAGTTTTGGCTTCTCTTCTTGTGTAACAGAGGAAGATTATGCAGACTCATCAAATATAAATCTTAAGTTTTCAAACGATACAATTCGTTTTGATACAGTTTTCACCACCTTAGGTTCTGTAACAAAGCAAATAAGAGTATATAATAACGAGAACAAACCACTTAAAATAGATAGAATCCGTTTGGGAGCAGGTGCAAATTCCTTTTATAGATTAAATGTTGATGGGAATACAAGTTTAGTTGTTAATGATGTAATAATTAATGCAAAGGATAGTATGTTTATCTTTGTGCGGGTTACTATTAATCCAAACAACCAGAGCAATCCTTTGCTTGTTAGCGATTCCATAATCTTTTCTTTCAATGGCAAGGAGCAGTATATTCAATTGGAAGCCTATGGTCAAGATGCTTACTATCACGTTGCAGACAAATGGGCTTATACTTATGATGATGCGGGCAATAAAATTGATAGCATTAATTATTCCTTAGCTGAAGACAAAGGTGAGCTTAGTGGCTGTATTGTCAATGGTAATTCTTTGGAATGGAAGAATGATAAGCCACATGTGATATTTGGGTCATTGATTGTTAATAGTAATAAAACACTCACTATCAATGAAAACACTAAGATTCATCTCAATCCTCAATCCATACTATTTGTATTACCTAATGCTACCCTTAGAGCAAATGGCTCAACTCAAAATAATGTTGTTTTTCAAGGAATGAGAAAAGATGACTATTATTCTGAACTTCCTGGACAATGGGGACAAATTTGGTTTCAAGCAGGCAGCAAGAATAATTTATTAAATAATGTTACAATTAAGAATGGTACAATAGGTTTGATTGTTGATAGCTGTGTTACTAATGATATTCCAACTGTTGATATACAAAATACAATTATAGAAAATATGTCTATTTATGGTATTTTGTCAAGGGGTGGAAATATTAATGCTGCAAACACTTTAGTTCAAAACACAGGAAAGGAAACTGTTGCTCTAACTATTGGAGGAAAATATCAATTTGTATTTTGTACCTTCGCAAATTATTGGTCCTACAATTCAAGAAGATCAAATAGTACATTACTCCTACAAAATTACTACTATGACGCAGATAATAACATTCAATTAAGACCTATTACTGAATGTAATTTCTATAATACCATTATATATGGCACCAATGAAGATGAAATAACAATTGATAAGAAAGATGGTGCTGAGCTGAATTATATGTTTGAAAGTTGTATTTTACTAACAAATTCTCTCAAAAATGAACCACCTTTAGTAAGTAATTGTATTTTCAATAGAGACCCATTGTTTAACAATCCACAAGATGGAGATTTTAGGATTAAAGCAACATCTTCTGCAATTGGTAGTGGTTATAGTAGTTGGAATGCTGTTTACCCAAATGATATAATTGGAAACTTTCGTCAATACCCTCCAACAATAGGAGCATACGAATATTATCCAATTGCTACAAGGAAATAAGATAGCCCTAAATCTTCTTTCAAATATTAATTCTCTATAAAATTGTGCCTTAAGGCTACTTTTTCTTTTTTTTTGTATATCTTTGCAAGCTTAAAATCTAAGTAATTTGTAGATTAATTACTTGATATATAAATATAATTTTAATTATTGAAAAGATGACAAACGTAAAGAAGTATGTTTATACTTTTGGTGGAAAGACTGCTGAAGGTAATGCAGAGATGAAAAACTTATTAGGTGGAAAAGGAGCTAATTTGGCAGAGATGTGCTTGTTAGGACTTCCTGTTCCTGCTGGATTAACCATTACAACAGAGGCTTGTACTGATTATTATGCAAACAATTGCGAGCTTCCTAATGGTTTGATGGATGAAGTTTGGCAAGGAATGAAAAAAGTGGAAGAAGCAATGGGTATGAAGTTTGGAGACAAAGATAATTGCTTATTACTTTCATGTCGTTCTGGAGCAAGAAGCTCTATGCCAGGAATGATGGATACTGTTTTAAACATTGGTCTTTCTTCTCAAACAATTCCTGGATTGGTAAAGAAAACTAATAATCCTCGTTTTGTTTATGACTCTTATCGTCGTTTAATTATGATGTATGCAGATGTTGTTATGGAAAAAGCAGAAGGATTGGAACCTGCAAAAGGAGTTGGTATTCGTAGAATTTTAGATGATATTTTAGATGAATATAAACATTCTAAAGGATATAAATCTGACACTGAACTATCAACTGAAGACCTAATGGCTTTGGCTGAAACTTTCAAAAAGACAATCAAAGAAAATATTGGAGTTGAATTTCCTGACGATGCAGCTAAACAATTAGAAGGCGGAGTTAAAGCTGTATTTAAGAGCTGGAATGGAAAGAAAGCAATATCATACAGAAGAATTGAAGGAATTCCTGATGAATGGGGAACTGCAGTAAACGTTCAAGCTATGGTATTTGGTAATATGGGAGATAGCTCTGCAACTGGAGTAGCTTTCACTCGTAACCCAGCAACTGGAGAAAACCAATTCTATGGCGAATGGTTAGTTAATGCACAAGGTGAAGACGTTGTTGCAGGTATTCGTACACCTAACCCGTTGAATGATGACACAAAGAATGACCAAAATGCTCATCTTCATTCAATGCAAGAAACAATGCCTGAAACTTATAAAGAGCTATGCGATATTCGTGATATTTTGGAAGAAGCCTATAAGGATATGTTAGACATTGAGTTTACCGTTCAAGAAGGGGTTCTATATATGCTACAATGCCGTATCGGAAAAAGAACAGGAGTTTCCGCAATGACTATGGCAATTGAAATGTTGGGAGAAAAAATCATAGATGAAAAAGAAGTTATTCGCAGAGTAACTCCAGCACAATTGGACGAACTTCTTCACCCTATCTTAGACTCTAACGCTGAAGCAAAACATACAGTTATAGCAAAAGGTCTTCCAGCAGGTCCTGGTGGAGCAGTTGGAGTAATTGCACTTACAAGCGAAGAAGCAATGCGTTTGGATAACCAAGGAATAAATAACATCCTTGTTAGAGAAGAAACAAATCCTGAAGACGTTGAAGGAATGAGAGCAGCAAAAGGTATTTTAACAGCAAGAGGAGGAATGACCTCACATGCTGCACTTGTTGCAAGAGGTTGGGGAAAATGTTGTATTGTTGGTTGTGAAGCAGTTCATATTAATATGGATAACAAAACAGTTACAATTGCAGGAAAAACCTATAAAGAAGGAGATACATTAAGCTTAAACGGAACAAAAGGCTTTGTTTACGAAGGAGAAGTTGCAATGATTGACGCAACTGAAAACCCATTATTCCAAAGCTTTATGAATATTGTTGACCGTCATCGCACAATGGGAGTTAGAACAAATGCTGACACTCCAGAAGATGCAGCTCAAGCAATTGCATTTGGAGCAGAAGGAATTGGACTTTTCCGTATTGAACACATGTTCTATGGACAAAACTCTGAAGCACCACTTGCAGCATTAAGAAAAATGATACTTTCTCAAAACACTCAGGAAAGAGAAAAATACCTTGCAGAACTTCACCCTTACATCAAACAAGCAGTGAAAGGAACAATGCAAGTTATGGACAAAAAACCAGTAACTTTCCGTTTAATTGACCCACCATTACACGAATTTGTACCTCACACTGAAGACAAACAAAAAGAATTGGCAAATGAACTTGGTATAACACATCAAGAAATTGTTAAGAGAATTGATGCACTAAACGAAGTTAACCCAATGATGGGATTAAGAGGTGTTCGTTTGGGAATTGTTTATCCAGAAATCACAGCAACACAATTTGATGCATTGTTTGAAGCAGAAGCTGAATTGAGAAAAGAAGGATTTGACCCTAAATTAGAAATTATGGTTCCTTTGACAGTTGCAGTAAGTGAGTTGAAACACCAAAAAGACATTTGCGATAAAGTACATGCAGAAGTTGAAAAAAGAATGGATGCTAAAATCAACTACCTATATGGTACAATGATTGAAATTCCAAGAGCAACAATAGTTGCAGACGAAATTGCTACAGTTGCAGACTTCTTCTCATTTGGAACAAACGACTTAACTCAAATGACCTTTGGATTTTCAAGAGATGACGTTAATGCAATCTTAAGCGAATACAAAGATAAAAAAATCCTTCCTTCAGACCCATTCCAAACCTTAGACCAAGAAGGAGTTGGAAGATTAGTTGAATTGGGAGTAAAGAACGGTCGTTCAGCAAAACAAAATCTCAAGATTGGTGTTTGTGGAGAACATGGTGGAGACCCAGAATCAGTAGAATTCTTCTTCAAGACAGGAATGAACTATGTATCTTGCTCACCATTTAGAGTACCAGTTGCACGCTTAGCAGCAGCACAAGCAGCAATAAGAAAATAAAAATTAAAGACACCTAAATACAAAAAGAGTAAATCATTTATTTGATTTACTCTTTTTTTTTGTGCCTTAAATTAATAGTTATTGGAAATAAGTCATATTATTTTAATTAGATTGACTTGTAGAATAAAACCTTGTTTGCGGTAAATTAAAACGAAGAAAGAAATTATTAAAGTAAAGAAAGAAAAAATTAAAACAGCGTTTCAGTAAAATGAAATAAGAATTCAGTAAATCATCAATCATAATTGAAAATATATCAATCAAAAATATAATTATATCAGATATATTTTTATTTTTGTTTGATGTTTTTTGAGGATTAAGAGAGTTAGTTGTTGAGTTGTTTTTAAGGATAAAAATCCTACAAATCCTTTAATCATCGGCTTGCCGCTTGCCTTAGCAAGAATCCTGGCAATCCTGATTCTGACAAATTTAAAAAATAAAATAAGGCAATCCTTGATTTTGGTTGCCTTATTTTTAGATAATACTATATCAGGACACCTTAAAGTGAACAAGCGTTTAGCTTGTTTTTCAAGTGTTTGTAATTCTTCTAAAAGAAACTAAATAAATAAAATAAGAAGTTATCTCACTTTAAGATGAGATTGCTTTTTTCTTATCTTAAATGGCCTTTTAGTTCTTTTGGAATGTTAATTTTTGAATTTTTGACAGACAATATAAACTCTGCTCCCTTTTCTGTTAGAGCAAAATACATTTGTCGTTTGTCTTCCTTGCCTAATTCTCTTTCAACAAATCCCTGCTCCTCCACACTCTTTATTACTTTTGAGGTGTTGGAACATGTCAATCCTAAGTTTTTTGCGAGTTCTGTTGACGACAAAGTCTTTTTCTCAAGCAAAGAACAAAGTAGCATTCCTTCGTTTAGGGTTATTCCATATTCTTTATAGAATTGTCCTTCAAACTCTCCAATAAGCTTGTAGATGTCCCTGATTTTACAAATTATATCCATAGTATTTTTATTTTTTATTTTCCTTGTTTCTTTAATAAAACATCATCTATAGCCTTTTTTAATTCAGACTTAGGCAATGCTCCCATAACCATTTGTGGTTGTTCATTCATTGGGACAAAAAGCAGCGATGGGATTGAACGGATGCCAAATACCTGTGCGAGTTCTTGTTCCTTTTCTGTGTCTATTTTATAAATATATATTTCTCCATCGTATTCCTTTGCAAGTTCTTCCAGAATTGGTGCTACCATTTTGCAAGGTCCACACCAGTCTGCATAAAAATCAATTACACAAGGCTTGTCTCCCAAATAAACCCATTCTTGTGGATTTTGTTCATAGTTCATTACCTTAGATAAAAACTCTGTTTTTGTTAATTTTATTGTATTCATTTTACTTTCTTTTTTTGTTACTGTATAATTTTCTTGAATTTCTATATCTGTTTTTTCTTCCTTTGCATTGTTCCCACAAGAGATTAGAACTATGGTAGCAAGCATTAAAAATATAATTTTTCTTTTTGTCATTTTTGTGCTATTAATATAAATAATGGATAAGTTTTATCGTTTTTATTTATCTTATCATAAATTGTTTTTCTTAGAATTATAAATCCTTCCTCAATAAGTTGATTTGATAACTCCTCAATGTCAAACCCAAAATGTGGGACTATGTTATTTGTGTGAAATGTTCCGTCTTCCTTTGTTAAATCACCTATTGCAAAAAAACCATTTTCCTTTAGACTTTTCTTTACATTATTAATATAGGTTGAAATATCTTCAATATGGTGTAAAGACATAAAATTAATTACTCCACTTAGATTTTCCAAGTTTGTGTTTTCAAATTCACTTTCTATAATTTCAACCTTATCAGCATTAGGATTTGTTGTTAGTTTTTCTCTTAAGACATTGAGCATTGAAGGAGAGTTATCTATCATGTATATTTTTGATATTTCATCCAAGAAACTCATACCTACTAAACCTGTTCCACAACCTACTTCTGCATAAATATCCTCTTCATAAAGGAAGATACTATTCTTTATTTGTTGCACAAATTTTGAGGTCATCTCAATCTGCATTGGATTATCCCATTCTTTTGCTTTATGTTGGAAATTATCAATCATTTATTTAATCTACTTATCTTTATCATCATTGTTTTTCTTGCCTTGAGGAAAAGAAGTAAATAGTAGTCCTCCTAATAGTGCTCCAGCAATTGAGCTATTTATTGGAGATGAAGTTAGAGGGCAATTACCATTATTGCACCCAATAAAGTGCCAATATAAGTATCCTCCTAATGTTCCAACAATCACTCCTAATAATAATAGCCAATGTTGTTTAAATATGTTTTTCATTGCTCATTAAATAAATAAGTTAACGTTTGCTCTTGAGGCTCTATCCATGTAGGTTGCAACTCCACCAATGGTTACTTCATCCAAAAGCTCTTCTCTCTTCACTCCCATAACATCCATTGACATTTGACAAGCTATAAACTCCACACCTTGCTTTAGGGCTTGGTCTCTTAATGATTCCAATGACTCAATATTCTTTTTCTTCATAATATATCTCATCATCCTATCTCCAATGCCTAACATACTCATTTTGGATAGATTTAGCTTAAGTGAGGATGAAGGAAGCATCATTGAGAACATCTTTCCAAATATATCTTTATCAACCTTTGGTTTATTTACTTTCTTAATAACATTTAGTCCCCAGAAAGTGAAGAATATTGTTACCTTATCGCCTGTTGCTGCAGCTCCATTGGCAAGTACCATTGAGGCAAGTGCTTTGTCTAAGTCATCACTAAAGACAATAAAGGTTTTGCCTTTGTCTTGACATGTTGTTAGGATTTCACAAGTTTTTGGACTCTTCTCAACAACAACCTCATAAACTCCTTTATCCATTGTTGAAGAAATAAGTAAATTGCCTGTACTGTCGCACCATGCTTGACTATCACGAGCAAATCCTGCATCGGTTGAAAGAATCTGTACTCTCTGACCATCCTCAAGCTCATCAATTGCTTCTTTTAGCCTAATGATTGGACCAGGGCATTGCAATCCACAAGCATCAATTCTTATTGTTTTGTATTCTGACTTCTCAAATTTTGTGTCTTCAGCATCATCGTGCTTTTCTTCAATTATCTTTTTTTTTATCTCACTAACTGGAGCCATAGAGGTTGAATATGTTTTGTAGCCACCTGAAAGACTCTTTATGTTATTAAATCCATTTTGAGTTAAAATTCTGTATGCAAGATATCCTCTTAAACCAATAGCACAATAGATGTAAATTGTTTTGTCCTTTGGCAATTCATTAATTCTTTGTCTCAAATCATCAACAGGAATATTTATGGCACCAGGAATATATCCCATTGAGTATTCTTCTTGTGTCCTAACATCCAAAAGGATGGAATCATCTTTATTTATGTCTTTTACTTCTCGCCAAGATGCTAATTTTAAGCTCCCATTCAAAACATTTGTTGCAACATAACCAGCAATTGCAATTGGGTCTTTAGCCGATGAGAAAGGAGGTGCATAAGCATGTTCAAGTTCCATCAAATCGTAAACTGTTCCTTCTTTCTTTATTAAGAGTGCAATTTGGTCTATCCTTTTATCCACTCCATCATATCCAACACCTTGAGCTCCAAATATTCTTCCTGTTTTTGGTTCAAATATTAGCTTTATGGATAAAGGAAGAGCATCAGGATAATAGCCTGCATGTGAATTTGAATGAGTTGTTGAGCTTAGGTATTCTATTCCTAATTGTTTTAGTTTCTTTGCTGCAAGTCCTGTTGAAGCAACAGTTAGGTCAAAGACCTTTGCAATGGAAGTGCCAATTGCTCCTTCATACTTAATCTTATTTCCAAATACTATATTGTCAGCAACAATTCTTCCTTGACGATTTGCAGGGTTAGCTAAATAGTTTAACCAAGGCTTTTTAGTAATTGGATGAGGGAATTCAATTGCATCACCCACAGCATAAATATTCTCATCGGAGGTTTGCAAGTAATCATTTACCCAAATACCACCTGTTTCTCCAATCTTTAAGCCAGCATCGGAAGCCAAGGAGTTTTCAGGACGAACTCCAATGGAAAGGATAACAACATCTGTTTCAATAATTCTTCCATTATCCAAAATTACATTAGTAGTATAGCCCTTTCTTTCAAATCTCTCAACAGATTGCTCTAATTCAAGGGTAACTCCTTTTTGCAAAAGATGTTGATGAACATGTGATGCCATTGAGAAATCTATTGGTGCCATTACTTGATTACTCTTTTCAATTATTGTAACCTCAGCTCCCAATTCGTGAAGGTTTTCTGCCATCTCCAATCCAATAAAACCAGCACCTACAACTACAGCTCTTTTAATAGAGTTTGTAGAAATATAGTTCTTAATCCTATCTGTATCTGTTACATTTCTCAATACAAAGATTCCTTCGTTCTCAATACCCTTCATATTTGGTATAATTGGGTATGCACCAGGCGAGAGCAACAATTTATCATAGCTTTCTCTATATCTACTTCCATCAATCCTTCTTACCAAAACTTCTTTCTTGTCCTTATCAATCGATAATACCTCACTCTCAACCCTTACGTCTACATTAAATCTTCCTCCAAATGATGCTGGAGTTTGCAAGAATAGTTTTTCTCTTTCCTTAATCACATCTCCAATATAGTATGGCAGTCCGCAATTTGCATAAGAGATATATTTCCCTTTTTCAAAAAGAATGATTTCTGCATCTTCACTAATTCTTCTAATTCTGGCTGCTGTTGTTGCTCCTCCAGCTACACCCCCTACTATTAAGTATTTCATATATAATGATATTTTTGTTTTGTATTCTTATTAAAATTTATTTTCAGTTTAACGCTGCAAAAGTATAATATATTTTCCAATGGAACAAATTTTTTAAGAAATATATTTTCCTTTAAATGCAATTTATTAAGTTAATATGCTGATTATTTGAATATTGATTGAAAGCAAATATAGTAATAGATATTTTCAATATAGGAAATATTATTCATCTATTAGCAAAAATAAAGTATGATGAGTTAAGAAAAAGAGAAATTTAAAACGAAGAAAGAATTTACTAACTCTTCGTTTTAATTTACTAACTCTTCGTTTTAATTTACTGAAACAAGGTTTTAAT
>ENA-UOOH01002131-UOOH01002131.1-fermentation-metagenome-genome-assembly--contig:-NODE-2131-length-17691-cov-86.826831_pt1 | contig 17691 bp, 10 predicted proteins | sample MGYA00245778_ERZ724025 | MGnify/ENA primary metagenome ERZ724025 (study PRJEB28704, sample SAMN03018313) | fermentation metagenome | biome: anthropogenic terrestrial biome; feature: soil... | reverse complement strand
TCTTCCTGGCGCCGGTTCCGATCCTCTTCCTGGTATCGGTTATGATCCTCGTTCTGCTCGCAGTTCCGATTCCTGTCAAAACCAAATACTATATTATTAATACCCGTGCTTTTGTTGATTAACGCTTCGAAAACCAGGCTTAAACCAGATACTATATTTTTTAATCCAGTTTAAGCACTGCAAGAAACGCTTTCTGCGGCACCTCCACGTTCCCTACTTGCTTCATGCGCTTTTTCCCTTCTTTCTGCTTTTCCAGCAATTTTCGCTTCCTCGAGATATCACCACCATAACATTTGGCTGTCACATCTTTACGTACGGCTTTCACTGTCTCACGGGCAATAATCTTTGCCCCGATAGCTGCCTGAATGGCAATATCAAACTGCTGCCGTGGAATCAGCTCCTTCAGTTTCTCACACATACGCCGTCCAAAGGACTGAGCATTGTCGGAGTGTGTAAGCGTTGAGAGCGCATCCACCGGTTCACCATTGAGAAGTATGTCAAGCTTAACCAGTTTCGATGGGCGATAGTCATGCATATGGTAATCAAAAGATGCATATCCTTTAGAAATACTCTTCAGTTTATCATAAAAGTCGATTACAATCTCACCCAATGGCAAATCGTAAATTATCTCCACCCGGTCGCCTGAAATATAGTCCTGTTTTACCAGAATACCTCTTTTCCCCAGACAGAGCGTCATAATAGGGCCAATATAAGTAGTATTGGTTATCACCGAGGCACGAATAAAAGGCTCCTCGATATGATCGATAAGTGTGGGGTCAGGCAAGCCGCTTGGATTGTGTACTTCCTTCATCACCCCTTTCTTGTCATAGACACGGTATGAAACGTTCGGTACCGTTGTAATCACATCCATGTTAAATTCCCGGTCGAGTCGTTCCTGTATAATTTCCATATGTAGCAATCCCAGGAAACCACATCTGAAACCGAATCCCAGGGCGACCGACGACTCTGGCTGGAAAGTGAGCGAAGCATCGTTCAGCTGCAGCTTTTCGAGTGAAGAGCGCAGGTTCTCAAAATCTTCGGTATCAATAGGATAGACTCCCGCAAAAACCATCGGCTTCACCTCTTCAAACCCTTCTATAGCTTTTGCCGCAGGTCGTTTTACGTGAGTGATGGTATCACCCACCTTTACCTCTTTCGATGTTTTTATGCCTGAAATGATATAACCTACATTGCCACAGCGCACCTCTTCTTTAGGGACCATGCTGAGCCTTAGTATTCCCACCTCGTCGGCATCATACTCTTTTCCAGTATTAATAAATTTCACCGAATCGCCCTTCTTGATACTTCCATTTACAACCTTGTAATAGGCAATAATTCCTCGGAACGAATTAAATACCGAGTCGAAGATCAATGCCTGTAGCGGTGCCTCAGGATCTCCCTGTGGTGCCGGAACGCGCTCAATAATAGCTTTAAGGATATTATCAATGCCAACGCCGGTTTTACCGCTTGCGCGAATTATATCTTCACGTGGAATACCAAGAAGTTGAATTATCTGATCTTCCACCTCTTCAGGCATGGCGCTCTCCAGATCAATTTTATTTAAAACAGGAATAATCTCCAGATCGTGTTCTATGGCCATATATACATTCGAGATGGTCTGTGCCTGTATTCCCTGTGCAGCGTCAACCACCAGCAAAGCCCCTTCACAGGCAGCAATGGAACGCGACACCTCGTACGAGAAATCCACATGTCCCGGAGTATCAATCAGGTTGAGCGAATAGGATTCCCCTTCGTGTACGTAATCCATCTGTATGGCGTGGCTTTTAATGGTAATACCCCGTTCGCGCTCGAGGTCCATGCTGTCTAATACCTGCGCCTGCAGGTCTTTTCCTTCAACAGTTTTGGTATACTCAAGCAAACGGTCTGCCAACGTGCTTTTGCCGTGGTCGATGTGTGCAATAATGCAAAAATTACGTATATTCTTCATCTATTTTTTTTAGATCCATCACCAACAGGCACCCTCCTTATTCTGATTTTCATGTCAGATAATGAAAGGTGCCACGATGGATATTTTATTTATTAATCAATCTTAAAATTCCGCGTTTTTCGGTGTACGCGGGAACGGGATCACATCGCGAATATTGGTCATTCCGGTTACGAATAGCATCAACCGTTCAAAACCAAGGCCGAAGCCGGAATGCGGGGCTGTACCAAACTTGCGGGTTTCCAGATACCACCAGATTGGTTCAGTATTCATACCGGTCTCATTCACACGGCTCATAAGCTTATCGTAATCGGTCTCGCGTTCCGATCCTCCTATAATCTCTCCAATTTTCGGGAAGAGCACATCCATGGCGCGAACTGTTTTTCCATCATCGTTCTGTTTCATGTAGAACGATTTTATCTCCCTCGGGTAGTCGGTCAGGATAACCGGCCGTTTGAAATGCTTCTCTACCAGATAACGCTCATGCTCGGACTGAAGATCAGCCCCCCAAAAAACCGGATATTGGAATTTTTGTCCTGACTCTTCCAGTATCTTTACTCCCTCAGTATATTTGAGCCTTACAAAATCATTTTCCAGAACAAATTTCAGCCGGCTTGTCAATTCTTTGTCATACATCTTTGTCAGAAACTCTATATCCTCCATACAGTTATCCAGAGCATACCGGATAAGGTATTTCAGAAAATCTTCTGCCAGATCCATATTATCATCGATATTGTAAAAGGCTACTTCCGGCTCAATCATCCAGAACTCAGCCAGGTGACGCGGTGTATTTGAGTTTTCGGCACGAAAGGTGGGGCCAAAGGTGTATATTGCACCCAATGCCATAGCACCCAGCTCACCCTCTAATTGTCCGGAAACGGTAAGGTTGGTCTGACGGCCAAAAAAATCCTGAGTGAAGTCCACTTTCCCCTCTTCATCGCGTGGCGGATTATTTATATCCAGTGTAGAAACCTCGAACATTGAACCTGCACCTTCAGCATCTGATGCGGTAATGATGGGTGTGTGGAAATAATAGAAACCGTTGTCGTTGAAATATTTATGTATGGCGTACGACATATGGTGACGCATCCTGAAAATGGCACCGAAAGTATTCGTACGAGGGCGCAGATGAGCTATTTCACGCAGGAATTCCAAGGTGTGCCCTTTTTTCTGCAGTGGATAGGCTACAGGATCTGCAGAACCATAAATTTCAATTTCCTCAACCTGAATTTCCACCGACTGCCCCTGTCCCCGCGACTCCACTAACTTTCCGTTTATATTGAGGCATGCGCCGGTAGTTATAGGCTTAAGAAACTCTTCACCAAAATCGGCTATATTAATGACTAACTGTATGTTATTAATTGTCGAGCCGTCGTTAAGAGCAATAAATCCAACGTTTTTGTTTCCTCTGCGGGTACGCACCCACCCTTTTACGTTTACTTCTTCACCGAAGTTTTTAAGCCGTAAGGCTTCCGAAATCTTTGTTCGCTTTAGTTGTTTCATAATCAACACAATATCTCCATCCAAGAGACTGTTCTGTTTGCATATTTATAATTTATCCACATTTTTATGCGGATGCAGGATTATTATCATTCTTTCGGTGATCAGATTTTTCTGATTCCGTTTTTGTTTTTGCAAATCATTCTTTCCAGGCGCATTCAAAGGCAACTATTTTTACCCACTGCATTCCCGGGAAGGTGCAAAGAAACTGTTTTGTTAATCAAATGCCCCCATACGAAGCATGTTAACCTCTTGTTCTGTCAGGTAACGCCATTTACCGCGCGACAATTTTTTCTTGGTCAGTCCGGCAAAATATACCCTATCGAGTTTCATCACCCTATAACCTAATTTTTCGAAAATGCGTCGCACGACACGGTTTTTCCCAGAGTGTATTTCAATTCCCACCTGTGATAAATCCTCTTCTGTCACGTAACTGATTGCATCGGCATGGATCTCTCCGTCTTCCAGCTCAATGCCATCCGCTATCATCTGCATATGCTCCATAGCTACGGGCTTATCGAGCCATACCTGATAGATCTTCCGTTTTTCATACTTAGGATGTGTTAATTTAGATGCAAGGTCTCCATCGTTGGTCAGCAGTAACACACCTGTTGTAGCCCTGTCTAGCCGGCCCACCGGATAAATACGTTCTGAGCAGGCGCTTTTCACAAGCTCCATAACCGTCTTACGGTTTTCAGGATCATCGGTTGTAGTTACAAACCCTTTCGGTTTATTCAAAAGCACGTATACCTTGCTTTCAAGTTGTACCGGCTGATTGTGGAACACCACCTCATCGGCACGTGTAATCTTGGTACCCAGTTCCGTAACCACCTGACCGTTCACTTTCACTACTCCGGCCTGAATAAACTCATCTGCCTCTCTTCGTGAGCAAACTCCGGCATTGGCTAAATACTTGTTCAAACGGATAGGTGCGTTGGGGTCGGCATTCTCTTTATATTTAATCTGTTTGAACGGTTTTTTCTTTTTGAGCTTTTTTGCTCCCGGTCTCACTGGTTGTTGCTGATATGCACCCTGGCCTTGATTTCCCCTGTTGCGATTGGGGTAGTTTCCCCCTGCTCCTCTCTGCTGCGACTGTATGCGTTCACCTACTCTCGGGCGGCGTTTTCTCACTCCTCCATCAGTATTTCCCTGTTGGGTATTTCCATAATTCTGATTGTAGGGCCTCTCTGAGGTGGTATAACCCTCCTGTGTTCTTCGCTCATTGTTGTAATTTCTGTTTGGAGAAGCGTGTCTCTCATTGCTCGCGCTGTGATAACTTCGTTTCGGACGCGATTCTTCGTTGTTTGTTGTCATGTTACTCTTATTACTTTTTTGTTTTACTGATGAAACCTCACGGTTTTTTTAATTTTCCTAAAACACTGCCGGCCTTCATATAAAAACTACCGGAATTGGACTTTCATACAATAATTATTTACTTTTCAAATTTTAAATTCCCGTATAATTTTGTGGCGTTATTTCCATTAGTTCTTCCTTTATCCGGCTACTAACATTAAGTGATTCAATAAACTGCGCGATGCTTTCGCGCGTAATGTGCACATTGGTTCTGGTAAGGGCCTTCAATGCCTCATAGGGTTTCGGGTATCCTTCACGTCGTAATATTGTTTGAATTCCTTCGGCAACCACTGCCCAGTTATTATCAAGGTCTCTGTCGATTGCCTCTCTGTTTAATAACAATTTATTCAGCCCTTTTGTTGTACTTTTAATGGCAATTAACCCATGCGCAAGAGGTACACCTGTATTACGGATAACAGTAGAATCGGTAAGATCCCTCTGTAATCGTGAAACTGGGAGTTTGGCTGCCAGATGTTCAAGTAGAGCATTGGCAATACCCAGGTTCCCTTCGGCGTTTTCAAAATCTATTGGATTTACCTTGTGTGGCATGGCTGATGATCCCACCTCACCCTCCTTTATTTTCTGTTTAAAATATTCCATTGAGATATATTGCCACATATCACGGTTAAAATCGATAAGGATTGTGTGGATCCTTTTCAATGCATCGAAAGATGCCGCGAAAGCATCGTAATTAGATATCTGGGTGGTATATTCTTCTCTATGCAGGCTCAGCTTCTGCTGAAGGAATTTTTCCGCAAATCTCTTCCAGTCTATTTCCGGATATGCCACTTTGTGGGCATTAAAATTACCTGTGGCCCCTCCGAATTTTGCTTTTGCAGGAATCTTTTTCAGAGCCTCCAGCTGGTTAGACAGACGATAAGAGAATACCTTTATCTCTTTTCCCAAGCGTGTAGGCGATGCCGGCTGCCCGTGTGTGCGTGCCAGCATCGGTATCTCCTTCCACTCATCAGCAAGAGCATTCATCTGCGATATAAGCGACTCCATGGCGGGGATGGTAGTCGTTTGCAATGCATCCTGCCACATCATTGGTGTTGCAGTATTATTAATATCCTGCGATGTTAATCCGAAATGGATAAACTCTTTGTGTTCCGACAAACCCAACACATCAAACTTTTCCTTCAGGAAATATTCAACTGCTTTTACATCGTGGTTGGTAATCTTTTCAATATCCTTGATCTTTGATGCATCCTCTTCGCTGAAATTTTCATACAAATCTCTTAAATCAGCAAACACACAGCTATCCACCTTGTCAAGTGGAGAGATCCCCAATTCACAAAGTGCAATAAAATACTCCACTTCTACCTTCACACGATATCTTATAAGTGAATATTCAGAGAAAAAAGCTCCAAGCTCTTTGGTTTTATCCCAGTATCTGCCGTCTATTGGCGAAATGGCTGTCAGTTGGTTTAAGTTCATTTTTTGTGCGTGATGCGGATTATTATTGGTTTTACGAATGGCGGGAAATCACTTTTCTGCTCATTCACCATTGCTTCATTGATTTTGTGCTTCTTCTAAAAAAGATAGCCCTTTACATTTACGGTACAAAAATACGGATAATTATAGAGTCTTAAAAATTTTGATAAAAATATTTGCAAAAAATTTTGTTGCAAAATAAAAACAGCCTATCTTTGCATCACTTTTTCAGAAAGCAACCTCCGGGAGCGGACAAAAGCAAAAAAGTAATCGGGCGTTTAGCTCAGCTGGTTCAGAGCATCTGCCTTACAAGCAGAGGGTCGGCGGTTCGAATCCGTCAACGCCCACTTGATAATCAGGAACTTAAGATAAAATCTAAAGTTCCTGATTTTTTATTTGCCCACAATTTGCCCACAGAAGGTTTTAGTTGAGGTAAAGACACATCTTTCTTATTTTACTTGCGGGCTTTCCTGTTTTCCGGTCGAAAAAGACAAAGCTGTTGTCAACGTGGTTTCCACAAACAATAAAATGATCGCTTATGCCCAAAAGATAGGAAAACAACAAGTTATCATCGGTTTCAAGCGATACATATTCAACATCCGCTATGTTCTGAATGTACAGTTTTTTTCAGGGTAATTTTTCGTTACATCTATTTTTATCAGTTGGGTTGTATTGTTTATTGGAACAACCGGTTTGCGATGTCAATAAAAGACACATCAAGCAAAACCGTTGAACATCAGTTGTAAAGTTTTTCATATTTGTGTTATTTTGAATTATGTTTATCTCTTTCAGCGACTTAAAATCGTAAATTCCAAATCCCAAATCATTTCTTCCTCCCCACCACCATCAACGGCAAAAACAAAAATATCCCGATGATCGACATGGCCAGCCCGCCGATTGTGCCAGCGGCCAGCGGAAACCAGAACGCTTCCCTGGTTGTGCCCACCATAAACGGAATAAACCCCAGCATCGTGGAAACCACCGTAAGGAAAATCGGAATAATTTTGGAGTTCCACGCCTTGATGTAGGCTTTCAGCGATGAAAGTCCCGGACGTTCGCGACGAATCCGGTTAAAGTCATTCAGAATGTAAATACTCGCATTCACGGTAATGCCCGAGAGCAGGATAAACGACGCGAAGCCGCCCTGGTCAAAGTTCAGTTTGAACCAGTAAAACGTAAGAAACACCCCGATAAAGGAAACAGGAATCACAAAAATAACCGCCAGTGGCTGCTTGATGCTGTTGAACAATACCGATGTGGTGAAGAAGATGATCACGATCAGCAAGCCAATCAGCCAATACTGCCTGTTGTCTTTCTTACCCCAACCCCATCCGCTCTCTTCTTTCTCTGCGGTATATCCCATCGGCAGGATTTTGTTGAGCGCTTCCACTTCGCGGTCGAGCACGCGCCCGGCCTGCGTGTTGGCGCCGATGTAATCGAACTGCACCGCCAAACGATACTGCTGGTTTTCCTTGCCCACTTCCTGCGGAGCCTGTCCTTTGGAAATATCCGCCAGTTCGTCCAACCGATACATCCGGTTGCCCAGGTTATGGGCGATGTATTGCAGCGCCCAGATATCGTAATCCCTGCTCTGGCGGCTTGCCAGTTTGATATCCTCCCTTTCGCCGTCTATGACCAAGGAGCCTGCCCACACGTCTTTGGCAAAAACGGGTTGCAGCGAGGCAAACAGTTCACCCGGCATAAAGCCTTCGGAAGCCAGCCGCTGCTTGTTCAAATCGAAAGAGAACTCGCGGTAGTCATCCTTGTACCACGAGAAATTGGAATTAATCAGCACCTCCTTGATACGACGATAGTTCAACAGACGGTTCTTGAGTGTATCCGCCCATGACGTTAATTCGTCGTAGTTGTAGCCGTATAGTTTCACGCGGTAACTTCCGGCAAATTCGGTAACATCGTTGCTGAAACCTTGATCTTGCAAACCGTAAACGCCCCAACTTCCGCCACCCAATTCCAAGGCTTTGGTAATGACACTGCTTTTAAGTTGGTACGGAAAACCGCTCCGTTCCGATTCCCTGTTGAAAAATACCCGGATGGATGCCCTGCGTGCGTTGGGTATATCGGTCTGAAACTGACGTATTTCGGGGAACCCGCTCAGGTATCGTTCCATCTTTTCGATAAGGGCGTTCATCTGTGGCAGGGTGGTTCCGTTGGGCATCGAAGCGGTGATGGTAAGCACCACCTCTTCGCTTCGTGTGAAGTAACTTCCTTGATACACTTTTTCCGAAAACAGGCGCAACGTACCACCCAGGGCTTTGTTTACAACCGGTTTTACTTTCTCCTTGTAGGTGGAATTGTCGAAAATCCTGTTGTACCGTTCCGCGAATCTGGTTTTCTTTTCGATTTTGTCGGGAAGCAGAAATACCGGTAATCCAAAAATCAACACAATCGCCGTGAACGGAATCCATTTGTATTTTGAAAGGATGCGGATCATCCAGCTGTAAAAACGGTTGAAGTGTACCGTCAGACAGCGCGGACGGATGGGCAGGCGGCGGAGAAGCCCCCGTCTTTTCATCGGTTCGCGTTTTTTCAGATTGATCTTTTCCACCATTGCCGGCACAAAAAAGAGCGCTACCAAAAGTGATACGCAGAGGTTGATCATCACCACTGCGGCAAAATCCTGCAAGTTGAGACGTATCTTCTCGTCCAGGAAAAAGATGATGCCCAACGCACCCACCGTGGTCATCGTTGCCGCCAGTATGGGCATAAAGGCGTTCCGGTTACCTCGGTGCATCAGGTGGTCGGTCATAATAATGGTATTGTCGATAATCAGGCTGAGTGAAATAGTAATTCCCACCAGCGAGTAGAGCTGAATCTCCAACCCGAAGAAGTAATAAAAAATAACGGCAACGGCGAGGTTGATTGCCAGCGTAACGGCAATAAGAAACAGGTAGCGCACGTTTCGGGTTATGAGCAGCACGAAAAGCAGCAGTATAAGTACCGTAAGCCCGCTGCGCAGGTAAATTTTTCCCAGTTCGGCACGGATGTATTCCGTGGCGTCGTAACTGTAGTGGATTTCGTAACCCGGAGGTAAGGCAAGGCGGATTTCGTCAATGGCTTCGTGAACCTGTTTGCTTAACCGTAACTGATTGGCAGTTTCTTCCGCCGTGAGCGACAGGTAAATGGAATTCAAACCGTTGATGCGGTAATGGCTGTTGGGCGCTTGTTCGGTGTGCACCACTTTTACCAGTTGATCCAGGCGGATAAGTGTGCCTCTGCGGTTTTTCACGGTAATGGCGGAAGCGTCAAAGGGGTCGTTATTACCCCCCGATACCAGCATGATGCGCATCCACGAAGGCGTGTCGTTTTCGTTTTGCGTTTCCGCCATTCCCAGAAAGTCGGTGGAATAATACATCGAAACAGCTTCGCGGATGTCGTTTACCGTTATGCCCAAGGCTTGTAGTTGGTCGCTGTCGTAGGTCAATTGCCATTCCATCGGTGTAGCTCCCCGCACATCAATTTTGTATAATCCGCCAATATCGCTCAAACGCTGCTTTATGGTGTTTTCGGTATATTTTTGAATAACGATGGGCGTGGCGGCGGAATTGACGGTGAAGGTCATAAAGGGGCGCGAGGCGTTCTCGTCGGGGCGGCGCACCGAAATATAGGGGTACGACACTTCGCGCGGCAGGTCGTGCCACGTCTGACGAACTATGGTGGAAGCCTCGAACCGGGCGGCATCAATTGGCGTGTGCTTGTCCAGTTCGAGCGTGATGTTGCCCCAGCCGTTTCCCGATGTGGAATGGATGTTTTTCACGCCGCCGATGCGCGCCAGCATCGATTCCAACTTCGAAGTGGCTTCCATTTCCACAATGCGGGCGGAATTGCCGGGCATCGAGAAATAGACCGTCAAACTGGGCAATGTCCGCGAGGGAGCCATCTTGACCGGCAACAGCGGAATAAGGGCAAGTCCTGTGAGGGCTATGCTTAAGAAAGCAACGATGACGGTGAATGAGGATATGGAAGATTTTTTAGACATTAATCAATTTGTAATTTACGAACTTTCAACTTTTTACTAAAAACTTACCTCAATAGGTCTGTTTTTTTCAAAATCATACAATGTCAGTTTCCGCAGCTTGAAATAGCTCTGCCAATAGTTACGCAGGGCGGAAATGTAATTGCGTTGTGCCTCCTGACGGCGGTTGGTGGAGAGCGTCAGGCTGTTGATATCCGCCTTGCCGATGATAAAGCGTTCCTGTGTTTGCTCGTACGCTACCTTGGCGAGTTCCATCGCCTCTTCGGCGCTGCGGATCATCTGTTGCTGTACCGAGAAGTCGCCCACGGTCATGATCACGTCTTCTTCCAGGCGGATTTCGCTTTCCTGTGCCGAAAGCTGCGTGATGTTCAGGTTGTTCTTCGCCATGTTGTACCGTCCTTTGCGAACGCCCCAGTCTACAATGGGAATGGTTAGCGTAAGCGCCAGGATATCTTGTTGCAACGGATTGCGATACACGTCGCGAAACGTGGGTGCAATCTGGTTGAACCCCACGCTTGCTGAGAACCCCGCGCTGAAGAGCGATTCGCGGCGGGTGCGGTCGAGAGTCTGCTCGGATTCCAATATGCGTTGCTTGTGTTCCATATACTGTGGATTGTTCTCCTTGGCGAACATCAGCGCATCGTTCACGTTTACGATGACATTCTTGGGATAATCGGGCAGTTGCAGCGTGATTTTCGTGTCCTTATCCAGATTGAGGTAAGCCGCCAACGCAAACATCGCCCGTTTCAAGCGCAGTTCGGCATTTTGTAGCGAGTTTTGGGCGTTTACCCGGTCTAGCTTTAACGTGAGCAATTCCGATTGTCCTATGGAGGCGATTTTGTGCTTTTCCTCACCAATTTGATACAGCCGTTCGGAGTTCCGTCGATTTTCCTGAGCCAGTTGGTGTTCGGCCTGTGCCATCGCCAAATCGAAAAAGTAACCCGATGCGGTTTCAGCCGTTGCTTCCAGGTTGGAAATCAATTCCTTTTGCGCTCTTTCGAATTTGAGCGGCTCTATTTTCTTTTCCCATTTGAAGCGGTTGTAGCCCAGCAGCTCCTGCCGGTAGCCGATACGGACGGGCACGCTGTTAAACTGGCTTCGTGCCAGGTCACCGAAGTTGCGGATGTAGCCCAGTTCGGTATCCACAAAAAACGTTCCACCCGTGAAGTCGAAGTTCTGCTGAGCGGCCAAGTTTCCGTAGGAATAGAGCGATTGCTGGCGGCGGTACACATCGATGTTCTGCTCCGAGTCGTAGCGGCGGGTGAAATCGCGGTTGTAGCGTAACGGCGTGGCATAAAGCGTGAGCGACGGTAGCCGTGCCGCCTTGAATGTACGGTATTCCCACCGGCTTGCCATGTACATGTTCCTGGCCCGGAATGCCGAGAGCGAACTGTCGTTTGCCAACGCCACGGTCCGCCTCAAATCGAGGGTAATTTCGGTTTGTTGGGCGAAAACAGTTGATAGGCTCAACCAGCCCATAACCGCGAAAAGGAATAATAAACGGGTATATTTCATACGATTATTTTATTTTTTTTTTATCAAGGTGTATGGAACTCGCGATAATCATGTTCTGTGGGTGTAATGATTTGGATGCTCGTTTCATATTTTATGTCATTTTAGTCAGAGCCGAGAGCCGAGAATCAGGACATGAACTTTACACTTTATTTAATTATCACATTAATCTTCCTAAGGCGGAATCCTCCTTCACTCCTGTTTTCCTTTCTTAATTCTACCCTCGTAATTCGTAATTCATAATTTTCTATATATCGCCCAATACACCAACGGTACCACAAATAAGCTCACCAACATTCCTATAACCATTGTACCAATCATACCGATGGCTAGTGGTTTCTGCAATTCTGAACCCAAATCGAACGAAAAAAGTAGCGGCACCATTGCCAGAATGGTTGTGAGCGAGGTCATAATGATGGCACGCAAACGCTTCACACCAGCCGTGTGGATGGCTTCCATCAGGGGAATGCCCTGTTTACGCAACTCGTTAATCATGTCGAGTTTGAGGATGCTATCATTGATTATAATCCCGCTTGATACAATCAGCCCGATGGCACTCATCAGGTTGAGCGTGTGTCCCGTTGCCCAGAGCAATATAAGTGCGAAAGCAATATCTATTGGGATTTCGATCAACACGATCAGCGGCTGAAGAAAGTTTTCGAACTGCGACGAGAGGATAAAGTACATCAGCAGGATGGACACCAACAAGATTACCACCAGCTCGCCCAGCATTTTTTGGTTGGAAAAGAAACTGCCCGAGAACTGGGCTTCCCACGTGTTGTCTTTCCTGATAGCCTTTTCGGCATTTTTAATAAGCGTTTCAGGACGGTCAATATCGTAATAATTCATCGGAATGTACTCTCCGTTTTTGCCTGCCACAATGGTTTTGATGTCTTCGCCCCGGTGTACGCTCACGAGCGACTGCAAGGGAATCATCGTTTCCGAATTGTTTCGCGATGCGTTTGCCTGTACCAGTGTTTCGCGCAGCACCTGTTCCGCGGTTTGTTGTTTTCCGGCCAGCGATATGGGCAGGTACTGCTGGTAGGAACGCAACAAGGCAATTTGGTTTTCACGGAAAGCGGTGCGCAGCGTGCGGTAAACCTCGCCGTAATCCACGCCGTAGAGCAGCAGCTTTTCCTTGTCGATGGTGATCGTTAGTTGCTGTTCAAGCGGTATACCCTCGGCTTCCAGGCCGGTTGCCGCCTGTAACTGCCGTTCAATGGCGCGGATGGTTCCGGCATCGGGTATTTCTTCGCGGTTGGCGGGGTAGAGTTGTGCCACCACATCGGCTTCCGACGTATCGAAAATCTTCTCAAAAACGTTTTCGGGTGGTGAGAACGTTACCACAGCTTGCGGATAGTTCATTCTGATCCAATCGGAAATGTGCAATTTCAGTTTCTCCACGTACGATGCTTTAGCAGTACGGAAATAGAGTTGTGCTTCGGAGGGCGACAGGTCATTCTCCTTGTCGAGCAGGTACTGCCGGTGTCCAACGTACCCGGCGTGTTCGGTGGTCATTTCGTCCGTCGATTCCATAAGGTTAAAAACGCGCTCCTTGTTCTCGTCCACGTGGATGTTTTCGTTCCATTCCACCATCGCTACTGTTTCGGTATGGTCGATATGCGGCATGGATGATCGTGGCATAATGCGGAACATCAGCACACATAACGGAACGGAAAGAATAATGAACAGAAACGTGGCAGTTTTGTGGCGGAAAATAAACTCTATTCCGCGGTCGTACCATCCGAAAGCCCATTTATCGGCCTGCCGCTGGGTGCGGGCAAATAGATCGCCCACCTTGTCCGGGCCTGTTTTCATGCCGTACACCAGTTTGTACAGCACGGGTAGCATAATAATTCCAGTAAAGTATGAAATGAGCAGCCCCACGCTTACGGCAAATGCCTGGGCAAAGAAAATAGCTCCGGCAATACCGCTCATGAACACCAGCGGAACGAAAACGGCAATGGTGGTGAGTGTGGAGCTGAGCACCGGCGTGATGACCTCGTTTGTTCCTTTCACACACGATTCTTCCAGCGAACAGCCCTGCATCCGGTACTGGTTTATTATGTCTGTTACGATGATGGCGCTGTCGATCATCATTCCCACGGCAAGGATCAGTCCCGAAAGGGTAATGATGTTAAGCGACTGCCTGAAGAGGTAAAAAAATATAAAGGTGGTGAGCAGTGCAGTTATCATGCTTATCCCTATAATTACCGGTGATTTGGCATCGCCCAGGAAAAGCAGAGCCACGATAAAAACGAGCAGTAAACCCAGCGTGAGGTTTTCCCGAAGGTTGGCGATAGTGTAGTCAAGCAGTTCGGTCTGGTTGCGGTTTACGGTGAATTGCACGTCGGGGTAGGTGCGTTCAAGGTCGGCGAGCGTGGCGTTGAGCGATTTCTTGAGGCTCTTCATCGTTTCGTCCGCCTGCTTGATGACGCCCAGCGTGACAGCGCGCTTCCCGTCGATGAGAGACATACCGGCTTCCGGTTGGCGCACCACATCTATTTTCGTCAGGTCTTTGAGTTGAAAAATGCGGCCATCTTTTCGCAGGTAGATATTACGCACATCTTCAGGCGTACGCAACAGCGACGAGAACTTGATGTTGTACTCGTAGTATCCGTCGCGCACGGTCATGCTTCCGGGTTCAATATTGTTGGCTGCCAGGGTATTTTCTATATCATTTAAACTTATTGAGGCAGATTCCAGCCTATTCAGGTCGGGCACGATTTGAAGATGCCGGTACATCAGTCCGGTCATATCGGCCATTGCCACTTGGGGCAGCTGCTCTATGCGGCGTTTCACCACGTTGTCGGCAAAGTCGGACAGGTCGAGGAATTTCTGTTCGTCGGTTGGCGTATAGGGTTTGTCCTCCTTCAGCGTGAGGTTCAGGTAGAACACGGGAATATCCGTGGCGCTGGCCTTGATCACGCGAGGGCGGCGCAAATCGCGCGGCAGGCTGTTCATCGCGGCATCGATTTTCTCGTTAACCTCGATAAACGCCAGGTCCGTGTTGGTGCCATAGTCGAATTTCAGCCGCACAATAGCGGAGCCATCGCGGGCTTCGCTGCGGATGTCGCGCAGCTTGCCAGTCTGCATCAATTGTCGTCGTATCGGTTTTACTACGGTATTTTCCAGTTCACGCGCGGACATATTGTCGCCCGTTACCTGCACGGTAATTTCGGGAATGGCAATATCGGGCAACAACGACACGGGCAGCGTGTTGTAGGTGATGATGCCGATAATCACACAGGCAAGAAATACCATGAGGACGGCGATGGGGCGGCGGAGGAGGAACTTTATCATTGGCTGAATTGTAATTCATATTTGACCATTATTGGCTCATATGTATTTAAGTCTTGAGATATAGTAAAAAGAGTTTTATTATCTTCTGTTACAAAAAAATCGTAAAAAGGAATATTCGTTTGATAGTTTTTTAAAAAATTGCCATCCCAGTCATAAACTTCTAGTTCATCATTATAATAATATGGATAACCCTTAAAATCAGATATGCTTTTTTGAACTCCTTCTTCATCTTGATATGTTTTTAAATGTACAAAAATATATGTAGAAGTTGTAAATACATTCATCCCCCTAAAGCTATTAAATTTTATTTTAAAATTTAAGTTATCGTCTCTTTTTTCAAAAATCGGATAGAATCCATAGATTAATTTTCTGTTGGTTATATCAGTATTTAATAAATCAATAATTTCTAAATATCTACCAACTCCACAAGCAAACAATATTTTGTCATTATTTTTAAAAATACGCGAGTTACTGCAATAAAGCATTTGTTTTGGGATATTAGGACCTTTATAAGAATCATTAATCCAATATTCTAAACTTGTTTTGGAATTGGTTTTTAAATTAATCAATGTTAGTAAGTTCCGAGAATTGTAGTCGCCCCCTAAAAGTAAAATTTTATTATTATCAAACCTCACAAAACATCCTCCGTAGTTAAATGGGTTTATCCATTTCATATCTTTATCAAGGAGACAATTTGTTGTCTTTTTTCTAAATAGAGAGTCTATATTTATTGTTGATGGTTTTGTCATCATCCCATCTGAGTTTATAATGTCAAAAATCTCTTTATCTGCATAATATGACGTATTATTGAATTCATTTGGACCATTACCTCTTGGAATTGCATTCCCTATCTTAACTAAATCACTACCATTTATTAATTTATAAGCAACAACTAATGAGTCTCTTGAAAATGAATTCATAATCATCATACTATCTTTAATCGTAATAAAAGATTTTCCCTCTAAACTATTAACTTTTAAAATATGACCATATAGTTGTTCCGTTACATTTTTCTTGTATTTTTCTTTCTTCTCTTTTTCTGAGCAAGATGCCAAAATAAATATCAAGAGAAATAAAATAATTATATTTGTTAATTTTTTCATCTTTAATAGATTATATCATTCGTTAATATGTAAAAGTGCATAAAGTTTTTAGAGTACTTACAAAAAACATTATGTACTTTTAAGTTTGATTGACTTAACTGGGTCGCATATCATGAAATTCGATATGCATTAAAGTTCCACTAGCATCTTGACAAAGAACCTTACACTTAGATTTATCTTCCATTTCGCACGGAATTTGAAGGGGTTGTTCAGGTGTTGCCAATGCTTCAACATTACTCAAAGCCAAATTTGAAAGAGCTGTATCTTTATTCACACTCTTGTTAATTCCCATTCCTGCAACTGTTACCAATGCAATTGCGAAAATACTGCTTAAAACTGTTTTTTTAGACATAATAAATAATTGTTTAGATTGATTTATAAAAAAATTCCATTATTGTGCTATATGTATCCTTTCAATAGCTCAAGCCCATAACTTGTGATGTTTGTCTGTTTTTTCTTTGTTGCCTGTTACCTCCTTTTTTATGTGTTTGTAAAATCAATTTAAATAAAACAAAATCTTTCCTTATAATAAAAAATAAAAGTGTAAAGATTCTGTTTCAATTCTATTTTGTCATCTAATCCAACTAATCTTCTACCACCTTCACCGGCGACTCGTGCGCCAGGTTGATATTTCCGCTTATGATGATTTGGTCGCCTTCTTTCAGCGTTTCGCTGGTGATGGTGTATTCCGTGGCATTTTCCAATCCGGTTTGTACGTAATTCCAAATGGCTTTTCCATCTACAACGGTAAAAACCACCTGTTTTCCAGTACGGAGCACAACGGCAGTTTTTGGAACTACCCACTGCTTGCCTGCCGAGCGGAACGTACTCACACGTACATTCATTCCTTCCACCAATCGCGCGTGATAATTAACGGCGGCTTTTATCTGCACCATTCCGTTTTCGTTTACCCACGGGTTGATTTCCGAAACACGTCCGGTTACTTCCAATTCGGGCATCGAAAAGGGAACGATTTTCATGTTGTCGCCGATATGGATAAACCCGAGTTCGTTTTCCAGCACGGTAAACTGTACTTCCAAACTGCGTGTGTCGATGATGTTGCAAAACACTTCGCCAGGCGATGATATCGTATGCGGCTTGGCAAACAAGTTGGCAATTACGCCGCCGATAGGTGCGGTGAGTGTGGCACGTTGTAAATCGTACTTTGCCATATTGAACTGTGTTTGTGCCGAATTGAAACCGCTTTTTACCCGTGCAAGCTCCATCACCTCTGCCGGAACGGCATCCAGGCTGTCCAACTTATATCCCTGTCCGATAAGCACATCCTGCATTTCCAACCGGCTGCGGTCCAACGCATCTTTTGCCTGTTCCAACCGGTTGTTGATGGAATAGGTGTCGAGTACAGCGATGCGCTGCCCCTGCGAAACCCGTGAGCCGTTTTTCACGAATATCTGCGCGATGGTTTCCGAGGTTTGGAACTTAAGCTCCGCAACGGTGCGTGCCGATATTTTGCCGTTACTCACAAGTTCGTGCTCAAAATCGACGGTTCTGAGCCTGATGGCGGTTACTTCGGCGGGCGCGTCGGG
>ENA-UOOH01002124-UOOH01002124.1-fermentation-metagenome-genome-assembly--contig:-NODE-2124-length-17744-cov-3.694669_pt1 | contig 17744 bp, 20 predicted proteins | sample MGYA00245778_ERZ724025 | MGnify/ENA primary metagenome ERZ724025 (study PRJEB28704, sample SAMN03018313) | fermentation metagenome | biome: anthropogenic terrestrial biome; feature: soil; material... | reverse complement strand
AGATACTTCCCTCTCCGGCACACCCCGAAACTTTTAGGAAAGGCAGGCGTTATCAATGCCGAAAAAAAAACGCCCGGCGCTCGTTGCGAAAAAAAGCATGATAGCGCTTGGCGTTTATAAGCCTGAATTTGATCCGGTTATTGAGATTTATGGGCAGCTCGTTGAGCAATACGATGAACTGACCAGCCGATTTGTCGAGTCGGATTACAACTTTGAAGAAAAGACAAACGCTGGTACTAAAAAGGCCCCCATTGTGACGACGCTCGAATCTCTCCGAAAAGATATCCTTTCCTACGCCTCGCAGCTTGGCCTTACTCCGCAGGGCCTTTTGAAAGCCGACGACAACGCTTTTAAAATAAAAAAGATTAGCGCTCTCGCCGCCGCGCTGAAAGAGGTTGGATGACCGGCAAATATGCTGCGGAGGTTTTGGCGTATGCGCGGGGTGTCGCTGACGGGAAGATCCACGCGGGGAAAGAACGGGTAAAGGGTTGTAAGCGATTTCTCGATGATACCGATTCCGGCCGGTGGGATATCCGTACAAAGGATGCGGATTTTGTCATCGGGATTATTGAGAAAACATTTAAGCACCGACAGGGGCAAGCGCTGGACGGAACGCCATTACGAGGAAAGCCGTTCCGGCTGGAGCCGTGGCAAAAGTTTGTTATTTATGGGATTCTGATCTTTTATATCCCCGGAACGATTGAACGCCGAATAAAAGAGGCGTTCGTTTTTGTTCCCCGAAAAAATGGGAAGACCATCTTCGCGTCGGCCCTTGCTTGGGCGCTCGGGCTGCTGGAGCGGAAAAGCGGGTCGACCGTGTACGTCGTGGCTGTTGTGCTGAAACAGGCCATGGAGAGCTACGAGAACTGGAGTTATAACATCACTTCGGCGCTCTATGTTGACAAAAACGCCGCCGTGAAAGACGGCTGGCGCATTTTGGATAACAACATGGAGCACAGCATATCACACGAAGATTTGGACGGCGGGTCGCTGCATCTGGAGGCCCTTGCCGGCAACCCCGACGCACAGGACAGTTTTAACGCCAATATCATCATCGCCGACGAGATTCACGCCTACAAGAGCCCGAAGCAATACAACATTCTGAAAGAGGCCACCAAAGCCTACACCAACAAGCTGGTCATCGGCATCACGACGGCCGGCGACGATACGACAAGCTTTTGTTATCAGCGGTTGAAATACTGTCAGAAGGTACTTGACGGGCTGGTGCAGGACGACGCGTATTTTATCTTTATTAGCAAGGCTGACGAGGATGAAAACGGAGTTGTGGATTACACCAATCCCGAGCAGCACGAAAAAGCAAACCCGTCTTATGGCGTGACCATCCGGCCGCAGGACATCATGAATGACGCCATGCAGGCGCAGAACGACCCGCAGCAGCGTAAGGACTTTCTGGCCAAGTCTTTGAACATCTATACCTCGGCCATGAAAGCCTACTTCAATCTGGTCGAATTTCAGGTGTCGAACCGGAAGTGTGAGGAACGCCTTGGGCTTGCGGGGCTATCGCTTGAAAAGAAACTGGCGGCTGTGGCAAAACTGCCCGTCAACTGGTTCGGCGGTGCCGACCTGTCAAAGCTGCACGACCTGACGGCCTCGGCGCTGTATGGCGAATATCAAGGCATGGATATTATAGTCCCGCATTGCTGGTTTCCCATCGTCGCGGCCTACCAAAAGGCCGACGAGGATAACATACCGCTGTTCGGCTGGCAGGACGATGGCTGGCTGACCATGTCCAACGCGCCCACCACCAATCATGCCGAGGTGGTGGGATGGTTTAAGGCCATGAAAACGGCGGGATTCAGGATAAGGCAGATTGGCCACGACCGAAAATTCTGCCGCGAGTATTTTATCGGCATGAAGCAGGCGGGTTTCTCGATTATGGACCAGCCGCAATATTACTGGCGCAAGTCGGAGGGGTTCCGGCGCATCGAACAGAAAGCGAAGGACGGGCGGCTGTACTACTTTGGCGCGGAGCCATTTGAATATTGCCTGTCGAACGTCAGGGCGATAGAGAAAATTGACGACCAGATCCAGTATGAAAAGGTCGAGCCAGAGCATCGCATCGACGCTTTTGACGCAGCCGTGTTCGCTTGCTGCCGGATGCTTGAAAACCTCGAAAAATCGGCTAACGCTAAAAAATGGGTGGAGTGATGATATGGCAAACAAAAAGAAAGTCAACGGCCAGACCCGAGATGCCCCCGTGTCGTGGCTGTGCTCGGTGGACGCCTACAACGTGCTGACCGCCGGCGGCTATACCCGATTGGCCGATTGCCCCGAGGTACGGATGTGCGTACACAAGTACGCCGACCTTGTCAGCAGCATGACCATACACCTGATGCAAAACACCGATAAGGGCGATATTAGGGTAAAAAATGCGCTTGCCGCTAAACTGGACATCACCCCGAATCGGCTGATAAAAACCCGCAAGGCTTTTATCTACAACATCGTCTATACCCTGCTATTGACGGGCGAAGGGAACCAGGTGACCTACCCGCGTTTCACGGCCGACGGCCTGCTGGACAATCTGGAACCGCTGAAACCGTCGCGCGTCATCTTTCAGGATACCCCTGACGGTTATGCAATCCGGTACGGCGATAAAACCTTCTCACCCGACGAGGTTTTGCATTTCGTCATCAACCCCGATCCCGAAAGGCCGTGGGTGGGAACGGGATACAGGGCGGTCTTGAAAGAGGTCATCAAGGGCATCCGGCAGGCGGGCAAAACCAAGCAAGCCCTTCTTGAATCGCCGGCGCCGTCAATTATCGTTAAGGTGGACGGTCTGACGGAGGAATTCGCCAGCGTCGAGGGCAGGAAAACACTCTCCAAGCAATATCTTGATTCGTCCGAGGCCGGCCGCCCGTGGTTCATTCCCTCCGAAGCATTTTCGGTGGAGCAGGTCAAGCCCTTGACACTCAACGATCTCGCCATAGCAAAAAATTTGGAGATCGACAAAAGGACGGTTGCCGGAATTTTCGGCATGCCGCCCTTTTTGGTTGGGGTTGGGGAGTTTAAGCAGGACGAGTACAACAAGTTCGTCGGCGGCGAAATCATGTCGATGGGGCAGACCTTACAGCAGGAATTCACGCGGGGGCTGCTTTATTCGCCCGAGATGTACTGGCGTTTCAACCCGCGCAGCCTTTACGCTTATAGCCTGTCAGACATCATCACGGCGGGCCAAAGCATGGTTGACCGCGCGGCGATGACCCGCAACGAGTGGCGTGACTGGATCGGCATGGGGCCGCGAGACGATATGGAAGATATCTTGATGCTCGAAAACTACTTGCCGATCGACAAGCTCGGGCAGCAGAAGAAAATCAAAGGAGGTGATGACGATGGGGAATGACAGACTTGCCCGGCAAATGCGGAGTCTGCCTACGCAGTTTAGGGCCGCCGAGGACAACGGCAAAAAATACATCGAAGGCTATTTTGCCGTGTTCGGCGGGGTCTATGAGCTGTGGCCGGGCGCAACGGAAAGCATTGATTCGGGGGCCTTCGACGGCGCGCTTGACGATGACATTAGGGCGCTGATCAACCATGACACCACGCTTGTTCTCGGGCGCAACAAGGCCGGCACACTGGAGTTGAAGGTCGATAAAAAGGGGCTGTGGGGCCGCGTTGAAATTAACGAGGCCGACCAGGACGCCATGAACCTGTACGCCAGAGTAGCGCGCGGGGACGTTGACCAGTGTTCTTTCGGTTTCGATATCCTGGAAGAAGAAACCCAGTATAACGAGGACGGCACCGTACATTGGGTCATCAAGCGGGTGAAGCTCTACGAAGTGTCGGTCGTCACCTTCCCCGCCTACGAGGACACCTCTGTGCAGGCACGCAAAAAGGACTATGAGCAAATCCGCGCCAGACAAAATCAGGCGTGGAAAGCGACCACGAAAGAGAGGTTGAAAAAATGGCATTAAAGCAGCTGTTGCTTACCAAGCGCATCGCCGACCTGAAAGTGAAGCTCGAGGCGCTGCGGGCCAAGGATGCGGATTTCGAAACTCGCGCCGCTGCGCTGAAAACCCGCGAGGCGGAGCTTGAAGCTTCGGTCAACGAGGTTACAGACGCAACGTCCGAAGAAGACCGTAAGGTCGTGGATGACGCCGTCGCCGGGTTTGAAGCGGATCAGGAGGCCCTCGAGAAAGAAAAATCCGACAACGACGCCGAAAAGACCAAGCTGGAGGATGAAATCAAAAAGCTGTCGGACGAGCTGGACGAAATCAATAAAAAGGCGGCTATTCCGCCCGCGCCCCCCAAAGGCGAAGACAGAAAGGAAGGTAAACAGTCTATGGCTGAAACCAGGGTAAAGTTTTTCGGCATGAACCACGCGGAGCGGGACGCCTTTTTTGCCCGCGACGAGATCAAGAGCTTTATTTCGACCATCCGCGAAAGCATCAAGACCCGCGCGGTGGTTGGCGGCACCCTGACCATTCCCGACATTATTTTGGAGCTGCTGCGCGACAACATGGAGCAGTATTCCAAGCTGACCAAATACGTGTCGGTCAAGCGCGTCACCGGCACCGCCAGACAGAATATCATGGGCGTCGCGCCCGAGGGGATCTGGATGGAAGCCGTTGGAGAGCTCAACGAGCTTGATCTGACGCTGAACCAAGTCGAGGTCGACGGGTACATGGTGGGCGGGTTTATCCCGATCCACAATACCCTGCTGGAAGACAGTGATATCGCTCTTGGCACCGAGATTATCACGCAGCTTGGCGAGGCCATCGGCAAGGGCGTCGACAGGGCGATTTTGTACGGCACCGGCACTAATATGCCCATCGGCATCGCCACCCGCCTTGCCCAGACCTCGGCGCCGAGCGGCTGGAACCCCAACGCCCCCGCGTGGACCGACCTGCACACCAGCAACATCAAGAAGCTGAACATTGCCGGTACATCAGGCGCGGCGTTCTACGCCTCGCTGATTGCGAACCTCGGCATTGCCAAACCCAATTATTCCGACGGAAAATGCTTCTGGGTGATGAACCGCAAGACGCACATCGACCTGATGACCAAGGCGCTTGCCTTTGACGCCGCCGCCGCCCTGCTGGCGGGGGTCAATAATCAAATGCCGATCATCGGCGGCGAGATTGTCGAACTTGAAATTGTCGGAGATTATGAGATCATCGGCGGCTATGGCAGCGTGTACCTGCTGGCCGAGCGCGCCGGGGCGAAGGTCGAATCGTCCGAGCACGTTCGTTTCCTCAAAAATCAGACCGTTTTCAAAGGCTATGCTCGATACGACGGCCTGCCCGTGTTCGGCGAGGCATTTATTATCGTGAGCTACGACAACAGCGATGCGGTGACCACCAGCACCTTCCCGAAGGATTACGCCAATACTGATTTGGGCGCTCTCGGTGTAACCGCGGCGGCGGGCAGCGGCGCAGGTAAGACTGTGCTTACCGTTACCGGCACCGAGGATTCCGGAACCACACTAAAATACAAGGTCGGCGACATTAAGGTTAAGACCGGCGACAAGGCCACAGGCTTTACCGCTATGACTTCTGGCACTACCAATATCGTAGCGGCGACCGGCACGCTCATTACCGTCGTTGAGCTTGATGCAGCGAGCAGGGTTATCAAGTCCGGCAAGGCGGTAGCTGTAAACCCTTAAGCGCGAACCTATTGAGCCTCGAGATAGGTTCGCTTACGCTGACGCCCACGTTTGACGAAGACACGCTAGAATATGCTGCAGCAACCAGTAACACTTCCGACACAATAGAAGCTGTGCCGGAAGTGCTGGGTGTTGTCGTCTCTATTGAGGTCAACGGAGAGGCGCACGAAAACGGAGAGGCAGCCACTTGGGTAGCGGGCGAGAATGAAGTCATAATTACCGTTACTAACGCGGCAAACGTCAAGGAGTATGAGGTCACTGTAACCTATACACCTCCTGATGGTACACTAGCGTCGCTTACAATCGGTACACTGACACTAGACCCGACCTTCGATAAGGACACAACCGACTACGCCGCTACGGCGACAAATGCATCCGATACCATCACAGCGACGGCAACGGACGCAGAGAACGCCGAAATCGAAATTCTTAACGGCGAAACGGAGGTCACGAACGGTGAAGCTGCTACATGGGCGACCGGAGAAAACGTCGTTACGATAACCGTCACCAACGGCGCCACGGTTGTGGTCTATACCGTGACCGTGACAAAGGGAGAGTAACATGGCATATACGGAATCAACCGTGTTAGGGATTGTCAAGGCCAGGCTTAACCGCCTGGCCTCTGACACCTCGCTTGACCCCTACCTGACGCAGCGCATCAATGCGGTGGACAAAGAGCTTACGGGCAACGGAATCAATCTCGTTGCCGATGACGTGCGCGATCAGGTGTTTTTGGCCGATGTAGTGGCGTGGCAGCACAACAACCGTGACAAGGCGGCCGGGACGCCCGAGTGGCTGAGGCTGGCGCGGCGCGAACGGTGGCTGCGGGAAAGGGGCGGAACCGATGATCCTTGACAGAGGCGTTTGCTCTATTTACTCGATGACCAACACCGCAGCGCCGGGCAACATGCCGGTTGATGGACTGGTGCCCAAATATCAATCGTGGTATGGAGAACTGGCTTTTGAAACCTCGCCGGGCACCATCGGAGCGCAGGAAGGTATCTCGGTAGCAAACCGGATCCGCATCGTACAAAATCGAGCGGTAACAAACCACGACGTGGCCATCATCGACGGGGTACAATACGATGTTGTCCGCGCCTATCACGGCGTAGACGATGAAAACGGGCAACCCATATCAGATCTGACCCTGGAGAGGCTGGTGCAAGCATATGACATTAGCTGATTTGCGCGATGCGCTGCTGGCCGCAACAACAAAGGTCTATCACTTTGCCCCGCCCGAAAGCGTCACCGGCCCTTACATCGTATGGGCCGAGGATGGGCAGGCCAATGCAAGCCACGGCAACAACCAAATGACCGTGCAAGTCTTGACCGGCACGGTTGACTATTTCACCAAAACAGAATTCGATCCGAACTTTGACGCGATCCAAGCGGCGCTTAACGCGCTGAAAATCGCGTGGCGGCTGAACTCGATCCAGTATGAAGAAGCGACGAAGTTTCTGCACTACGAATGGGTTTGGGCGTTTCCGCAGGGGGTAGGATGATGGCGAGGATGACTTTTAAGGCCGGGGATGAATACGCGCTGAAGCTGTCGCGTCTGGCCGCCGGAGCCGATGAAATCGCAAAAAAGGCCATCTATGCGGCGGCGGATATTGTCGCGGATGAAATCGGCAAAAACATCGACGCCCTGCCAACCGAATCTTTCCGGTACTTGCGCGATGGAGATAAGTTTTCCGGCGTGCCGGGCCAGCAGAAACAGGATCTAAAAGACAGTTTTGGGATAACTCCAATCTCTTTGGATGGGGATGGGAACTGGAACGCAAAAATTGGATTTGACGGGTACGGCAGCACCCCGACAAAAGCATACCCGCAGGGATTACCTAACCAATTGCTGGCGCGGGCAATTGAAAGCGGATCGTCGGTCCGCCAAAAGACACCCTTTGTCCGCCCCGCTGTCAACGCTACAAAAAAACAGGCGCAGACCGAAATGGCTCGCGTCATTGATGAAGAAACCGCAAAAACTATGAAATAGGAGGAACATCATGATAGCTGAATATTACCCCATCACAGGCATTGAAGATGCTTATATCGCGTTTGACATCCAGGATTCCGCGTCGGCGTACAGCGCGGGAACACCGATTCAGACGCCCCCGGCTCAAAACGCAAATTGGACGTCAACTCAGGAATCACAGCCCATTTACGGTTTTAACGTCAAACAGGATGAGGTGTTTGGAAACGAGGAAAACGCCGTCGTACTGAGGTTGGTCGGCATATCGGAGGACCTTGACGCCAAATTGCGCGGAAAGCATATCATCGCCGCTACGGGGCGCATTGCTGGCCACGGAAACCCCACCCCCCCGCTGTGCGCTCTCGGGCTTAAAATCAGCAAGGCCTCCGGAGAATATACTTATGTCTGGTTCCTCAAAGGCCGGTTTTCGGGCGGAAATATCGTTGCGGAGACCAAAAGTCAGAACGTGACCATCAACACGCGCGAGTATACATTCACCGCCTTTGAAACCGAGAAAAAGTTTACTTATTTGGACGATATCAGCGGACAAATGGTAACGACGGGGCTTGTCTATCACAAAGGAGAAACCGCCAAGCCCAGCTTTGACCCGGCTGGCTGGTTTGCGCAGGTGCAGACGCCGGATACGGCCTCGCTGCCCTCGGCTCTGTCGCTGGTGTCCAGCGTCCCGGCTGACGACGCGACCGGCGTCGCTGTCGATGCCTCAATTGCCTTGACGTTTAATAACACCATTGCATCGAGCGCGTTGACACTGCTCGGGCCTTCCGGGGCGGTTGTGGCCGTTACCAAGGCGCTCAATGCGGCCAAGACTGTGCTTACGGTCACGCCCACGGCCCCGTTGACGGCGGCGACGGCGTACACGCTGGTACTGGCGCATGTGGCGGACGTGTACGGGCAGAGCATCAGCGATACGGTCATCACGTTCACCACGGCGTAAGGAGGGCACAGTCTTGGATGCACTAACCGTAACCATCAACGATAAATCCATTACGGCGATCAGGTTCCCGGCCTATGTGGCCCGCGAGGTGATGCGCATCTCGGCGCAGGAATTTGAGATCAACAAGCGCCGCGCCGAGCTCGTGCAGCAGCGCGAAGCACTGGAACAGATCAAGTCCGAGGGGGCCGCGCTTAACCCTGACGTCACGGCCGCAATCTATGAAATCGGCGACAAAATCTACGAAACCGAGCAGGACATTGCCGCTCGCAAGGCGTGGGTTGTCGCGGAAATCTACCATGTGTCGGTCGACGATGTGGAGCATAGTTTGTCGGTCGGGGAGATCGACGAGCAGGTCAAATCGATCTACATGGCGTCGAAGGGAATCTTCGAAAAAAACGCGTAGGGGGCGGTACGACCGCCCCCACAACATCAGTTAAAGATTTTGATACGGTTATGCTCGACCTCTACCGGAACTGCGCCAAGGCGTTCGGGTGGAGCATCAAAGATTGCGATGAATCGGACTTTGAAACGCTCATGCTGTTTTGGCTGACCGAGGCGTCCGCGCCGACACAAAAAACAATCAACGGGCAAGTCTACAAACTGGCATCTAGGGCGCCGTCTTTTCTTTAGGCGGCGCCTTGGTTATTCTATAAGTCGGTATCCAAAAGAATCCGTAAAACTTCCTGTAAGTATCATAATCAAATCTACCAGCGACCCGATCCCCACAAATCCAAACGTAAGGAGCCACAAAACGCCGGTTCCGGTTTTTCCCACATAGAATCGGTGCGCACCAAGCCCGCCGAGAAAAAGGCATAAAAAGAACGCGACCCACTTGTTTTTGGAAATGTACCCTGCTTGCGGTTGCGGGGCTGCGGGCGGCGGGGGTGACCCAGCATACCTATCCACTGGGCTGGGGTCAACTGCTCTGCTTTTCATGTTTTGGAATACAGCCGAAACATCGCCTTTGCATACCGTTTGCCCATCCACATCAACCAAGCAATCACGGCAAAAATAATTCCCACAATAAATACAAACCCCGGTTGCCTCAACGTCAGGATGATTTGCGCAATGCATCTTTTAACCCCCAATACTATGATATTTTTCCTCATTTTAACATACGCGCCTACGGAGTGCAAATATTTCCCATAAACGGAGGTGTTGGCTTGGCATATGATATCGGCCCGAAGGTCGGCATAGAGGGCATGGCAGAATTTAAAAAGAATTTACGCGAGATTGACGCCGGACTGAAAGTAAACGCCTCTGAAATGCGTAAAGTCACGGCGGAATACGACGCGAATGACAAGTCGGCGGAGGCCCTTACCGCGCGTGGCCAAGTGCTTGAAAAGCAATTACAATCTCAAAAAAGCAAGGTTGACGAGCTGAAAAAGGTTGTCGAGGCGTCGGCGAAAGCGACGGGTGAATCCAGCACCCAAACGATGAATTGGCAAACTAAATTAAATGACGCCGAAGCCGAGGTTATCAAAATCAACAAGGCCGTCCAAGCCAATGCTGCTGAGCTGGGGAACGCCGCGAAGGAAACCGAGAAATTCGGCGACAAGCAGGACGAAACGCTGGGCAAGACCACGGGGCTGGGGGATGCGCTGGGCGGGCTTACGAGCAAGCTGGGCATCAACCTCCCGCAAGGAGCAACGCAAAGTTTGAATTCGCTCGGCGGGCTTGATGCCGGTATGATGCTGGCGGTGGGAAACGCCGCCGCTCTTGCCGCAGCGGTCTACAAAATCATCGACGCACTGGCCGACATGACGATACAGTCCGCTCAATGGGCAGATGATATCTTAACCCAGTCCACCGTTACGAGCATCGCCGTCGGTACCCTGCAAGAAATGGCCTACGCCACCGAGTTAGTTGACGTCAGTCTCGACACGATGACCAGCGGCATGTCGCGCCTGATCCGGTCGATGTCAAGCGCGCGGAGAGGGACAAAAGAATCCGCCGATGCGTTTGCGCAACTCGGAATCAATATAACGGATTCGTCCGGGAACCTGCGGGATTCCGAAGATGTTTTTTGGGAGACAATTGACGCACTTGGCGGGATGGCCAACGAAACCGAGCGCGACGCCATTGCTATGACGCTGATGGGCAAGAGCGCGCGGGATCTTAATCCGTTGATTTCAGCCGGGAGCGCGGGGATGGCCGGATTCGCGGCAGAGGCCCACAACGTGGGATATGTACTCTCGGAGGAAGCGCTGGCGACGCTGGGCGACCTTGATGATGCCATGCAGCGGCTGGACAAGTCCACCGACGCCACCAAAAACAAGATCGCGGTAGAGTTTGCCCCCGCTTTGACAGGCCTCATGGAGACGGGCACGAATTTATTCTCCGCCATCGGTGAAGCGGCGGAAGAATCGGGGATTGTGGACGTCTTAACTTCGATGCTGGAAATTGTGGACGCCCTTTCTCCGGCCGCCGAAGTGCTTTTTGATCTGCTCGGGCCGTTTATCGGGAGCATTCTCAAGCCCATGGCGTTCATGTTGGCTTTAATTGCCGATATACTAACCCTCATAACATCATCCATTGCGTTGATTATTGAGGGAGTAAAGTATCTGACCGGCAGCGGATCTTTGGAAAAACTCAATAAGTATGCCAACAGTATTGTTGGAATCTTGGAGGGCGACGGCGCTACCTACAAGTTTTTGGAGACCCAAATTGCGCGCGAATCGAAAAAAATAAACATAGGGTTAAACGCTGCCGGCACCGATTACTGGCGCGGCGGCCCGACATGGGTCGGAGAGCAGGGGCCAGAGATCGCGTGGCTGCCTACCGGAACGCAGATATTTTCCGCGCCCGAATCGCGGCAAATCGCGGGAGACACCTACAACGGCGGCAACACCTACAACAGCTACACGATATACCCCGACGCGCGCCAGTGGGGTGAACTGATGGCTCTGCTCAAGGATGCAAAATCCGCGCGGCAGGAAAGGAGGGCGAGGTAATGGCGTTCACTGAGCACACCGGGTACAATACGGCGGTGGCCGTATCCCCTGATGGAAATTATGTGGCGACCACGATGGATATTGCGCCATACCTTATGATCCATAAGCGCACAGGGAGAGAGTTTTCCCGCGTGGCGTTGGGCTCTCCTCCAAATTATAAGTGCTATGGGGTCGATTGGCATCCCAGCGGCGACTACTTGGCGGTCATTAAGCTTGACAATTACCAAACCCACTACCCGGTGATGGTCTATAAGCGGGCAGGAGATACCTTCACGCCGATTTCGGTTCCGTCAATAAACCAGATCTTGGGCAACTGCGTCAAGTGGTCGCACAATGGAGCGCTGCTTGCCGCCGGGTTTACCGCCTACACATCATCCGGACGCTTGACTGTGCTCGAGTTCAACGCCTCGACCGAAACGCTCACTGCGTTATCTACGATTGACACACAGCCCGGAGACGGCGTCGGCAGCATAGATTTCTCCGCCGATGACGCATATATGGCCGTCGCGTCAAGTGGCTTTGGGAACCCCCCTCCTGATTCTGCGGTCACAGTATATAAAATCACAGGGGGTAACTATTTCACTAAGCTTTTCACCCCGAGTTTAATCCCAAGGCGAGCGTATGCAGTTCGGTTTGACAACACCGGAACCCACCTTGCCATAGGATGCAGCGCTCAGTATGCCGACGCCGGAGCTCCGACGTTGCTTATTTTTAAGCGATCCGGGGACACCTTCTCTGCGCTGACAACGGCTGACTGGTATTCAGGCGCAACGGTCAGATCGCTTGCATATTCGGCGGACGGGAGTAAACTGCTGGTTGCTTCCGCAAGCTACACTGCGGTGCAAATGGTTCTTCGTTCCGGAGACGCATACACTGCTGGGCCTGCATCCTCGACGATGGGGGGATATATACAAGCGATTTCGGTTGACGCAAGCATGCGCTATCTTATCGCGGTATCAAATACATCCGGATATTCGCGGCCTTTTGTTTGGTTTGGCGCTTATCCCACCGGGCAGATTCCCAGCGGCGGACTGATTTCGCAGGACACAGACAACACGTTTACTTGGTCGATCGGCAACGATTATCCCGATCTGTTTTCTTCGGTTCAGACGGCGGCAAAATTCCGCTATTTGGAGTCCTCGGAGGAGGATTACGTCGAGACAGACATCCCCGACGGCACGCAAAGCTACACCGTTCCCGCCGACACATTTACTGCGGCATCGGTCGACTGGCAGGTGCAGATTCAATCGGCGGATGGCTTCTGGACGGACGAGACAGCATGGTTCACCCTGGAGACGGGAGAGGACAGTCTGTCCGCCGCCGAATGTGTGTCCCCGGTCAATGCCGCCGTCAACGGCACAATCAGCAATACATTTGCGTGGCGGCACATCATTGACACCGGCACTGAGCCGACCGGGGCCGACCTGCAATACAGGCCCGAGGGCGGAGAGTGGGCGGCGCTGGCCTCGGTGACAGGCAGCGCCACATCAACCATTATTCCGGCCAACACGCTGCCCGGTGGAAACGTCAACTGGCGTGTGCGCACCTACAACTCCGACAACGAGGCGGGGGCATGGAGCGACGCGGCCTACATCGCCGTGCGTGCGGCTCCGGCTGTGCCGTCCATCACGAGCATTACCAACGCAGCGCGGCCTGTGATCCGCTGGCAGTCATCCGGGCAGGTGTCCTACGAGATTGTCGTGACGCGCTCCGGCGTAGCGGTGTATTCGACCGGGGAGGTCGCGGGGGCAGACAAGCGCCATGCGGTTGCCAACTATCTGGACGACGGGGCGTATATCGTCAAGCTGCGGGTCAAAAACCTGTACGCCATCTGGTCGGATTGGGCAACCGGGGCGGTAACGGTCGCAACGGCCAAGCCTGCCGCGCCCGTCATCACGGCGGAACCGGTCGCTAACGGCGTGCGCATAACGGTGGATGCCGACCCCACAATTACGATCATGTACCTGCTCCGGGACGGCGTGCCCATTGCCCGGATATCGGGAGATTACACGGATTACACATCGATCGGCTCGGTGTCTTATTTGGTGCGCGGAGTAGACGCGAGTGACAATTTCGCGGATTCCGTCCCGGTGTCGGCGGCTGCGTCCGTTTCCTCCGCTCAACTTGCGGCGTGCGACGCTCCTGCCGATATGATTGCCCTCACGGTGCGGCGCGGCTCTTTGCCCAGCCTGTCGGGGTCGTTTCGGCTGTCGGGCGCGGCGCGCACCTACGCGGGGCGGGAGTATCCGCTTTACACTTTTTCGGAGTTCGCCTCGGACGAGGCTACGACGGTCTACAGCTGCACCCGGCAAGCTGATTTTGATGCGCTGATTGCATTGGCGCGGCGCAGGCGCACACTGCTCTATCGGGACGAGCGCGGCCAGCGGTTTTGGTGCGTCGTGACGGGCGTACCCTATTCGCGCGACCGGATCGGCCATGAGTTTACGTTGCAGCTCCAGCGCGTCGATTATGTCGAGCGCATCGACTATGATCCCCCGGAGGTGGTGTGATGCTGGCAAGGGACGGCTATACGGAGCAACAGGTAAGGGATGCCCTGCACGGGCGCTCCGGGGCGCGGGAGATTAAGTTCCGTTATGACGTTGTACGCGGCGGGGCGGTGACGCGCTCCGTCGCGGCGGAGGGGCAAGTGGCACTAGACACGGCCAACCCCATCCAGCGCACGGCAAAGTTCACGCTGTACGCAGAGCTGGACTGGCTCAAAGACCAAATCAAGCCGGTGCTGCTCCTGCGCATGGAGGATGACGAGAGCGGCGGCGCGGTGTTCATTATGCCGTGGGATACCTTCGAGGCCCTTTCGCTGTCGTGGGATGCGTGGGACGCCTTGGGGGTCACGTGGGACGACATCGACAATGGCTACTACACAACAGGAGAGCGCACCGAGCGGTGGATTGATTTTCCGCTCGGTGTTTTTATTCCCTCCACGCCCACGCGCAACAGCGAGGGCAGCGCAACGTCGTGGGATGTGGAGGCTTACGACCGCACGGTGATATTGCGCGAGGACTGCTTGACGGGCAACCAATTCTTTGCCGCCGGGACGCCGTACCTGTCCGCCGTGTCCACGCTGCTGCAAAGCGCCGGGATAAGTAATTTCCTTGGCGATTCTTCCTCCGCTGAACTTCCTGCTGACCGGGAATTTGAGTTCGGGGAGTCGAAACTCGATATCATCAATACGCTGCTGTCGGAAATCGGCTTTAACCCAATTTTCTGCGACGCGGACGGCAACTTTGTTTTGGAGCAGTATATTGAGCCGACCGCCGCCGAGCCGGATTACTCCTACGCAGCGGACGACCTGTCGGTCATCGCGCGAGACACCAGCAGCGAGATGGATACCTATAACATCCCCAATGTCTTTGTCGCGGTCTGCTCCAATCCCGATCTGGACGAAGATTACCGGTCGGTGTGGGTCAACGGCAACCCAGCGTCCCGCCTGTCCACCATGCAGCGGGGGCGCAGTATCGTGTCCGAGATCTATATGCCGGACGCCATTGCCTCGCAGGAGGCGCTTGACACCTACATCGAGCGCATCGGGCGCGAGGCAACGTTGAGAGGATACGAGGTGGTCACATTTTCCACGGCGCTGATGCCCATCCACGGCAGCGGGGACATCCTCAACATCACGCACCCTGACGTGGCGGGGACGTTCGCCGAAACCTCATGGTCAATGGAGCTGTCGGCAGATGCCGAAATGACGCACACCGCAAGGAGGGTGATGATGCTGTGAACCCATTTTTACAGCCAAAAGAATCCGACGCCTCGCCGCAGCTCGCCACGGTGGCGGCAGTGGACGAAAGCGGTCATGTATCGCTGATTGTGCCGACGACCGGCGAAGCGGGGTTAAAACATTATCCCCGGATAGCGTCCTACACGCCCACGGTCGGGGACAGGGTCTATATTGTGCGCATCAGCGGAACGTATCTTGTCATTGGGAAGGTGGTATAAATGCCAAGCACAAACAAAACGCCCCGGCTGGGGCTAAGCCAATTTGTCGGCTCGGATGGGCTTAAGCGCGAGGACTACAACCGCGACATGGCGCTGCTGGACAGCCTGTCTGGATTTAAGGTGCTGGGGCTGTACCCCACGCTTGCGGCCCTGCAATCGGCGCATCTCAATCCCGCGCGGGGGGACGCCTATTTGGTCGGCACCGCAGAGGCCAACACGACCTATTTGTGGGACGGCGCCGAATGGCGAGATGTGGGAAGCCTCGCGGCGGGGGGAGAGGTTTCCGCCGAGGATGTGTCTCTTGATTCGGAGGATTTTGAGGCGGTCAACGTCAAGGGAGCGCTGGAGGAGCTTTTTACCTCTGTCAGTGACGGCAAGACCGCCCTAGTCGCTGACATTGAGACGATGGGCGGAACGGTTACGCCATCGGGTGATGTTCCGACGTTTGCCGAGCTGGGCGCGGGGGTGCTGTCGATCCCTACAGGTAGTTCGCGCCTGAAAGAAGCCAACATATCGCTTGGCGTAGATATGGGCGCGATGGTCGGCGTTTCCGTGACAACCGAAGTTCGAGTTATAGAATAGGAGGCAAACATGAATAGATTTGAGCCGCTGCCCAATATGGCGTGTGAAATCACACCGGAGTTGGAACAGAGAATAAAGGATTTAAGTCAAGAAGGAACCGCTCTTCATATCGGAATTATGCCCGCCATATATGTCGAGGTGAAGGTTTTTAAAAAGGACGGGACGGTGAAGACCAAAAAGAAGTATAAGGCGAACAGCTTAACCAGGAACTTTTGGAACATGATGGTTATGTTTTTAGTTGGGAAGCACGAAACAAGCGGTACACATGGGGAGGGATCTCTGGTTATTAAGCGAGTTTCTGGCGCCAACGAAAGCAGCGCGAATTCAGGTGCAGTATTTTATGGAGCGGGTTATGCCGGTGACGGTTACCCAAATTATTTTGGAATAAGAGGGAATAATATCTACGCTAACAGCCCTGGTATCAAGATAGGAACATCAGACGCCGCTGAAAATTTTGGGGATTACAATCTTGGTGCTGCTATAAGTCACGGGACATCAACCGGACAAATGAGCTTTATGTCACCAAGCACAAATGAAGCGACTTATAACGCGGAAAATAAGACTTGGAGCAAAAGGTTCAGCCGCATATTTCACAACACATCAGGCGCGGCAATCGACGTTAAAGAATGCGGGATATTTGGCAGCAATGGAACGGGTGGTGACCTCATTCTTCAAGAGCGAACCGTCTTTCCTTCCTCTGAAACCGTAGATAATAACGAGCTAATCGAAATTACATACACCATCGTATTCCACTACCCCGAACCGGAGGCGTCCTGACATGGGAGCTTTAATTTTTATGGGCGACCGATCCGATAATGTGGGAGAGGGCGTCCCCTTCGAGCGCATCCGCCGCATCACTGGATATCTGGTCGGGACGGTCGAGCGGTTTAATGATGCCAAGCGCGCCGAGGTGGCCGACCGCGTGAAGCACGGGCTAAACACAACGATGGAGGAGATTAGATGAAACATCTTTTAACAACGCTCGAAGGCCGGGGATCTGGCTTCTCGGCAGTTTTGGCGGCAATCGGGACGGGCCTCAACGTTTGGCTTGGAGGGTTCGACAACATGGTGCAGGCGCTCGTCGCGTTCATGGCAGTGGACTTTCTGCTGGGGTTTCTGGCGGCGGGCAAGGCGGGGAAAATCGATTCCCATATCATGTTCTGGGGCGGGGTCAACAAGCTGCTGGTGCTGGTCATGGTGGGCGTCGGCGTGATTCTGGACGGGCTGATCGGCACCAATGAGCCATATATCCGAACCGCCGTGATCTGGTTCTACATAGGCCGGGAGGGGCTGAGCGTCGTTGAAAACTATGGAAAGATGGATTTACCGCTGCCGAAGTTTATCAAGACCGCCTTAGAACAGCTCAAACAGCGCGGGGACGACGGAGAGGCAAGGTAGATGACTAAAATCATGATTGACCCCGGCCACGGCGGAAAGGATTCCGGCGCCGTCGGCGGCGGTTTACAGGAAAAGGACATCAACCTCGAGGCGGCGCTGTACATCGGCCCACGGCTTGAGGCGCACGGCTTTCCGGTCGGCTACACCCGCACGACCGACGTCTTTGACGGAGATCTGGTGGGGCGGGGGCAGAAGGCCAAAGGGTATGACTACTTTTTGTCGCTGCACTGCAACGCCGGAGGAGGCACAGGGGCCGAGGTATACACCAACTGCCGGGAAACCCATGCCCTTACCGAAACAGCCCTG
>ENA-UOOH01002118-UOOH01002118.1-fermentation-metagenome-genome-assembly--contig:-NODE-2118-length-17791-cov-4.415652_pt1 | contig 17791 bp, 18 predicted proteins | sample MGYA00245778_ERZ724025 | MGnify/ENA primary metagenome ERZ724025 (study PRJEB28704, sample SAMN03018313) | fermentation metagenome | biome: anthropogenic terrestrial biome; feature: soil; material... | reverse complement strand
TCTTCCTTAAGGATCTGCGTCAGATGGCGAGGAAATCTGACAAAATAGAACAGGATCTCAGGCTCTCGATGAAGAACGAGGAACTTTTCCAGCTCCTGGACCTTCAGAAGGGACTTACCTACTACTCCATGTCGCTCCGGTCGAACAGGGTCGTCGTTGAGCGTCTGCTGCGGCTGTGCTCGAACCCTCAGGTCAACCACCTTATCAAAATCAGGGAAGAGGACGAAGATCTCCTCGATGACGTCAGGGTCGAATATGACCAGGCGATAGAGATGGCCCAGATACAGACCGATGTCCTTGCCGGAATGATGGACGCGTTCGCCTCCGTCATTTCGAACAACCTCAACATGGTCATGAAGTTTCTTGCCTCTGTTACGATCGTTATGGCGATACCCACAATGATAGCAAGCTTCTTCGGAATGAACGTGCCCGTTCCCTGGACCTCGCACCCGCTTGGTTTCTACATTGTTGGCCTTGTCTCGATAATGCTCACTGTGGCTGCAACAGTGATACTGTGGAAAAAGAGGTTTTTCTGATAAATATAGTGCTGCCGGATAACCTATTCTTCCGATTATGTATATAATGTCGCAATAAGGAAGAGCAAGTTTCCTTGAAGGGGGAGACTCAGGATTGAATATACCCGAAGGCAAAAAAAAGAGGAATGTGATCATCGCGGTGCTCGTGGCTGCTGCAGCACTCTCTGCATACTTTCTTATGTTCGAGGCAAGGACAAAAGATGAGAGGGTAAGAGCTTCAGGAACAGTCGAAGTCACTGAGCTCAACCTCTCTCCCCAGGCAGGGGGAAGGATACTTGAGCTGAACATCAGCGAATCGGACCACATCACCAAAGGCCAGCTGATAGCGAGGATGTCCCTCGACGGAGCAGATCATGATGCCGCTATCGCCGAAGCCTCCCTTGCGGCCGCAAAAGAACAGCTGCTTGAGCTTCAGAACGGATTCAGAAAAGAGGACATTTCGAGGGCCGAAGCCGAATATGCCCTTAGAAAGGCTCAGCATGAACAGGCCGTGAGAGATGAAAAGCGCTTCCGGGAGCTTGCGGCGGAAGGAGTCGTATCGGTAAGGGAAGCAGAGCTCTACGAGGAGAACGTAAAAATCAAGATGAATGCTATGGAAATGGCTTCAGAGACCCTTCTGATGCTTAAAAGGGGAATAAGAACGGAGCAGATAGAGGCAGCCAAGGCAAATGTGAAGAGAGCTGAGGCCGCACTTCTCAAAGCAGAGACAATTGTCGGCTACAAGGAATTTTATTCTCCTGCCGAAGGCGTCATCCTCACCAAAAATTATGAAGCCGGCGATGTTATAAATCCCGGAGCACCGATCGCGACCCTTGGAATAATGACAGACTGCTGGATCAAGCTTTATATCCCCTCGACGCAGCTGGGGCTGGTCAAACTTGGAGGAGAGGCAGAGGTGAGTGTCGATGCCTATCCCGATAAAAAATTCAAAGCTGTGGTAAGTGAGATCAATCAGCAGGCGGAGTACAACCCCAGACTTTCTCTCACCCAGAGCGAACGTTCAAATATGGTCTTTTGGATCAAGCTCAGGGTCAATGATCCTGAAGGCATCCTGAAGCCGGGTATGCCTGCTGATGCCGTGATACTATGATACCTGACGGGAGCGAAATCTCTCTCTCTTATAAAGGGGCAGGCAAAAAGTTCAATGGGGTGGCCGCGCTTGAGGGCATAGATCTTGAAGTCCGCAGAGGCGAGATATTCGGATTCATAGGACCTGACGGAGCCGGCAAAACCACTTTGATAAGGATGGCCATGGGCATCACAAATCCGGATACCGGAGAGTGCACCCTTTTGGGTATGAAAAACAGGCGGAGGGCGAGGGTAAACGCCGGATATGTACCACAGCTTTTCAGCTTATATACTGATATGACTGTGAATGAGAATATTGCCCTCTTTGGTTCCCTCTATGGTACAGAGAGGGAAACGGTGCTTAAAAGAGCAGAGGAGATCCTTAAACGGACAGGCCTGTGGCCTTTCAGGGAGAGGCTGGTCGGAAAACTTTCCGGAGGGATGAAGCAGAAGCTTGCCCTTGCATCAGGACTTATGCATACCCCGGAGATCCTCTTTCTTGATGAGCCGACTACCGGGGTCGATCCTGTGGCTAGGAGGGAATTCTGGGCCATGCTCTATGAACTTAACAGACAGGGCCTGACTATAATAGTCTCCACTCCCTACATGGACGAGGCCGAACTCTGCACACGAAAAATGTTCATCAACAACGGAAGGATACTGGACGTGGGGACCTCAGAGGAACTTCTGAGCCGTTACGACAAAAAGATCCTCAGGCTTGAGCTGGATGAAAGAAGGGCAAAGGATTGGCTGATGAAGTGCGGACATGTATGCGATGCAAACCTCTTCGGCACTAACTACCATATAGTTGTGGACGATGCCGATGCCGCGGCCTGCGAAATAAGAAAAGAGCTTGATCAAAGGTACAGCCAGCTCCCTGACCTCTTCGAAGCTACACCCAGCCTTGAGGACCTCTTCGTTGCCTTCTCCGGAGGTGCGCTGCCTTGCCGCGTCCCGCAGTAGAGACAAGGGAACTGACAAAGAAATTCGGCAGCTTCACTGCCGTTGACCGCATAACTATGTCCATAGAAGAGGGTTCGGTATACGGATTCCTTGGACCTAACGGATCAGGAAAATCTACGACCATCAGGATGCTCTGCGGTCTTCTTGCACCCACATCCGGAGCGGGACTTGTCCTTGGCATGGATCTCGCGGGAGAGGGAAGGAAGATCAAGGACCGGGTAGGATATATGTCACAAAAGTTCAGCCTCTATCCTGAAATGACGGTGATCGAAAATCTCGAGCTCTACTCCGGCCTATACGGACTCCGGGGTGCGGAGAAGGAGAAGCGTATTGAGGATATGCTCAGCCTGGCAGGACTGAACGGACGCGAAGACGAGTATACGAGACTGCTTTCGGGAGGCTGGAGACAGAGGCTAGCACTTGGCTGCGCCATTCTCCACAAGCCGAAGATCCTCTTTCTTGACGAGCCTACGAGCGGCGTTGACCCTAAGGCCAGGAGGCTCTTCTGGGACATAATATACGATCTTGCGGCGGATGGCACGACAGTAATGGTTACCACACACTTTATGGATGAGGCGGAGCACTGCGACAGGGTCGCATTTATCTACTTCGGCGGACTCATAGCCGATGACACTCCTTCGATCTTCTTGCAAAGATCGAGCGAGGTGAAGCGGGACCTGTGATCGACTCCTACTTTTTTGGGGAGAAGCTGCATCTCCTGGTAGGCAAAGAGCGGCGGATTGATGACGATGAACTCTTTAGGGGAGCTTCGGTAAAGGAGATCATACCGTCCATGGAAGACGTATTTACCTACCTGGTGAAGAAGGGATCAGTAATGGATCTTGGTGACGGAAGGCTGTCAGGTACAGGCGAGATGAGTCTTAAAGCCTCCGCTGAGGCAACGAAGGAGTGACAGCTGTGCATTTTGGCAGGCTTCGTGCCCTTATAGTCAAAGAGTTCATACAGGTCATGAGAGACAAGCTCACCCTTGCCATGCTCATATTCATGCCCGTTGCCCAGCTCCTGATATTCGGCTTTGCGATAAACACGGACGTCAAGCACCTTCAGACCGCGATATTCGACCAGTCGAGGACTCAGGAGAGCCGTGAGATGATAGAGAGTTTTACGGCCAGCAACTACTTTGACATCAAGCTCTATGCGGGCAACATCAAAGAGGTCAACAGGGCCGTCGAATCGGGGGCAGCCAAGGTCGGACTGATAATACCTCCCGATTATGCGCAGAAGATCAAAAGCGGCAGAGAAGCCGCAATACAGGTCATTATCGATGCCACCGACAATATGTCCGCATCATCGGCAATGGCTGCCGCTCAGACCATTGGCATGCTGAAATCACAGGAGATCCTGGGAGACAAATTCAGGCGTATGGGCTTTGAAATACCCGCCCAGGCCGTGGATATCAGGATCCGCCCATGGTACAATCCCGATTTTATCACCTCATGGTATCTTGTCCCCGGAATAATGGGGCTGCTCCTTACCATAACACTTATCGCGATGATGGCGATGGCTATAGTCAGGGAGAGCGAGCAGGGAACCCTGGAACAGCTGCTCGTGACTCCGATGCGTACCTGGGAACTGCTTCTGAGCAAGATACTCCCATACATAATAGTAGGATATATACAGGTGATCGTATCTATAATCGTAGGCATGGCAGTATTTAAAATGCCCTTTCTGGGGAGCAAGATACTCTTCTTTGTCCTGACGTTTTTTTATGTGGTTGCCAACCTCTCTCTCGGGATAATGATATCGACCTTTTCCCAGAATCAGATGCAGGCCCTCCAGCTTTCGATCTTCCTTATTCTCCCCAGTGTCCTGCTCTCAGGGTTTGTCTTTCCCACGGAGGCCATGCCGAGCGGATTCCGCTACCTCGGAGAGTGTATCCCCATTACATATTACATAAGGCTGTCAAGGCAGATAATACTGAAGGGCGGAGGGTTCGAATTTGTCTGGAAAGACACACTCGCACTCTGCGTATACATTGCGGTGATGTTTTCGTCAAGCATCGTAATGTTCAAAAAGCGTTTTGTTCCATGATCCGCAGGAGGAATATAAAATGAAAAAAATTATCCCCGTTGGAATAGTTCTCATTCTTATTGCCATACTCTCCGGTGCGGCTGTTGCCTTTTCTGCCGAACCTCAGGAGCTTGAGAGGCTGGTCCTGAAGGCAAGGGAGAGCAATCCGCTGGTATCCGCCGCAGAGGAGAGGGTGATCCGTGCGGAGGGAGCACTTCAGGAAGCCGGTGCAAAGATGGGACCGAAGTTTGGTGCCGGGATCGCTGCCATATGGCCGAAGGACAGATTAATGCCCATTGAAGGTATCCCCGTTGATTTCGTTAATGTTTATATAGCCGCTGCAGGTTTTGTGCAGACCATATATGCAGGAGGATCGCTTTCTGCCTCAAAGGAGGCTGCAAAACTTGCGAGGGATGCGGCTGTGGCCGAAAAGGAGAGAATTAGCCAGACAGTTGCAAATTCTGTCAGGACAGCATATTACAACTGGAAGAGAGCTTCTGCCAAAAAGATGGTCGCAGCAGAGGCGCTGAAGCTTGCCGGAGACCATCTTGAAAGGGCCGAGAGGCTTTTCAGGTCAGGGCTTGTTGCAAGAGGAGATGTACTAAGGAGCAAGGTCGCGGTCGCCGATGCGGAGCTTGCACTGATCAGGGCGGAAAATGCCGTCAGCATTTCCGCGGCAGCTCTTGAAAACGCTGTCGGGGCACCGCCGGAGGTCTCAGAAGCAGGTGCCGCACATCCCGAATATGTCCCGTCAAAAGAGGCTCTGGCAGAGAGGGAGTCCAATTTAAAAGCAGCTTATGAGAACAGGATGGAGGTCAGGATGTACGACCTGATGAGCCGCAGGGCAGCCAAGGTAGCCAGGGCTGCAGAAGGGCTGCTGCTTCCGCAGATAATTGCGGCAGGCGGAGTAATAAACTCCGGAGACGAATTCTTCCCAAGCGGAAACGAAGAGATGGTCTTCTCGCTTATGGTCAGGTGGACAATGTTTGACAGCGGAGAGGCATCTGCAAAGACGAAGCAGGCGAAGGCACAGGGAAGGGAGTTTCTCCATCTTATGGATGACATGAAGAACAGGATACGGATGGAGGTAACGGCCGCCGAGCTTGATCTCAGATCATCGCTCAGCAGACGGGAGGTCGCCCGCAGACAGGTGTCGGAGTCAGAGGAGGATTACAGGATCGCTGTCCGAAGGTATGAGGAACAGGTGGGGACTAATCTCGAGATGCTGGATGCAAGGCTTGCCCTGACAAAAAGCAGGACTGAGGAAGTTGATGCGCTATATGATATCCTTATTGCAGAGGCGAACCTCCTCTATTCGCTGGGCAAATAGCAGGCGGATAGAATTCCGGTGGCCATGCTCAAATGAAAGAATCCGGAAGCATAGTTTATTTTCACGCAAGTTTTCCGCATAAAAGGACATTGCGCCTTTTTTCTCTAAGTTAGAATCATAAATTGTTTTGTTTTGGCGTTTTATTCTTTCAATTTAGGAGAGGCTAGGCTTTTACCCTCTTTACTCAAATAAGGAAGAGGAATACAATTAACAGTGTGTGTAAGAATTGTCCCATTACAGGGACAGATATCTTAAAGTAAATGCCCGTTTGGGCGAAAAATCCAAGGAGGTTTTTTGTATGGCCGTACAGAAACGTACTTCCAAGAATGTTCTTCTCGACACAGCACTGAAGAACTTCTACGCAGCAGCAGAAGAGATGAACCTTGACGAGGGTCTTGTTGAAGTCCTCAGCCGTTCTGAAAGAGCTGTATGCGTCTCCGTCCCTGTAGTAATGGACGACGGTTCAGTAAGAGTATTTGATGGTTTCCGCGTACAGCATTCAACGGTCTGCGGACCGGCAAAAGGTGGTCTCCGTTTCCACCCCGACGTCAACCTCGAAGAATGCGAAGCCCTCGCAAGCCTTATGACCTGGAAGTGTTCGCTCGCCGGCATTCCTTACGGCGGAGGCAAGGGCGGGATCGCAGTAGATCCTTTCGAACTTTCACCCCGTGAGCGCGAGATGATGACCCGTACATTCGCAGCCCGTGTTGCGCCCTTCATCGGCGACTGGACAGACGTTCCCGCTCCCGACGTTAACACCGGCGGTCCCGAAATGGTCTGGATCATGGACACCATTTCAAAGCTTCGCGGCAAACTCGAGCCCGGCGTGGTCACAGGAAAGCCCATCGCCTACTGGGGATCGAAGGGCCGCACCGCAGCGACGGGACTCGGCGTCGCAACATGCGTGCTCGAACTCCTCAAAACACAGAAGGTAGATCCCAAAACAGCGACAGTGATAGTACAGGGCTTCGGCAACGTCGGAACTTACAACGCGCTCTTCCTCCAGGAAGCAGGGGCAAAAGTAGTCGGCATCAGCGACATCACCGGCGGATACTACTGCAAAGACGGGATCGACATCAAGGCAGCGAAGGCATTCGTAGAAGCACACCCGAAGCGTATCCTCGACGGCTACACTCAGCCCGGACTCGTCAGGATGAGCGGCGAAGAGATCCTTGAGCAGGAATGCCTTGTCCTTTCACCCTGCGCACTCGAAGGCGTTATCAGCGAGAAGAACGCTGACAAACTCAAGTGCAAATATATCGTCGAAGGCGCGAACGGACCCACAAGACCCGACGGAGACGTCATCCTGGACAAGCGCGGCATCATCGTTGTACCTGACTTCCTTGCCAACAGCGGCGGAGTCATCGGTTCATACTTTGAATGGGTACAGGACCTGGCCGGATTCTTCTGGACCGAGGAAGAGTACAATAACCGTCTCGTCCCGATCATGAAGGACAACTTCAAGAGGGTCTGGGATTATTCACAGGAGCATAACGTAAAGATGCGCCGCGCGGCGTTCCTCGTCGCCATCAAACGCGTTGCGGACGGACTCAAGCTGAAGGGTTTCTTCCTCTAAGCTTAAGCTCTTCAAACCGGATCAAATGATACAGGCCGCTCCCTCACTGGGGGCGGCCTTCGATTAGGGCGTTTTTCAGCAGCAGATGCCGAAGGTCTCTTCCATTGCCGTGATGAATTTCACGAGGGCTTCGTTTACGGGCACATCGATATCGTGTTTCTTCGCAAGTTTGCAGACTGTCCCTCCGAATGCCTCCACCTCTGTCTTCCTGCGGGCAAGGACATCCTGAAGCATCGATGTCCTGCCTGTGGGAGTAAGCGAACTCAGCGTGTCGATGCAGTGCCTGATGTCACTTTCGTCAAGGAACACATTCTCGGCGGCCGCTACTGCTACTGCCTCCCGCATTGCCGATGCCGCGAGGCTCCTTACCGCAGGTGAATCCTTTATGGCTCCGTAGCCGCACCTCAGAAGCGCCGTGACCTGATTGGCGCCCACATTGAGCATGAACTTCAGCCACAGGTCCCTTATCATATCTTCAGGAATGCTGTACCTGATCCCCGTCCTGCCGAAGAATTCCTCTACCGCGAGAACCTTATCCGAGTAGCTCCCCGGAGTGTTTTTTGCTTCGCCGAAAGGAACGAATCCTAGGTTGACGTAGTCTGTGGAATCACCGGTCCTTGTAGCGTCGGTCCTCATAACATAGGAATAGAGGACCTTTTCAGCTCCGTAAGCCTTGCCGATCTCATCTTCGCTGGTTATTCCGTTAAGGAATGAAAGGACTGTCGTATCCTTGCCGACATGGCCGCGGGCCTCTTCTATCGCTTTGGAAAGGTGGTGGTTCTTTACTGCAAATATGAGAAGATCGGCGGGAGCGGTCTTTTTTGCCGGCCCGAAGACCGGGAACATGTAGGTCTTTCCATTTACGCATACTCCATGCTCCCTGTATCTTTGCTCCCTCTCCCCCGAAGCTATCACTCTTATGTTTTCCATGGGGACAGTTTCAGAGATCTTCGCGAGGTTTGCACTCCCGATCGCGCCAAGTCCTATCAGCGATACCGTTTCGATTTTTTTCATAAAAGAAATCTCCGTTTTCATAATTTTTTGTGCCGCACCATAGTATGAGAAGCTATTGTATACTATTTTTCTTCTTTTTTGAATAAGAAATGCCGGCACCCGAAAAAGGCACCGGCATTTCTTAAATTAACGGCGGGATCCTTATTAGAATATTTCTTTGGCCGTCACTGCCTTGTCAAACCAGTCTCTGCCCTCCACCATTCTGGTGACCAGCATCGCTGAGCATGTGTCGCCGGTCGCGTTGACCATCGTGGCAGCAGGGTCTACCAGGAAGCCTATCGTTGCGATTATCGGGAATGCTTCGGGCGGGAATCCGTACAGGCTCACGATCAGCATTTCTCCCACCAGTCCGCCTCCGGGGATGCCCGAGAGAACGACTCCGGAAAGCACTGCCACCGCGACTGCGGTTGTCATCGTTCCCACTCCGGTGAACGGAATGTTGAAGATGCCGAAGAGGAACGCTATCTTGAGGATACCGCTGAGGCAGGAACCTTCCATGTGGGCAGTGGCTCCGATGGGAAGCACGATCTCCGCTATGTCCTTGGGAATGCCGATATTATGCGCCGCTACGAGGTTGACCGGCAGCGTGGCGTTGCTGCTCTGGGTACCAAGGGCAGTTATGGAGGGAGTTATGATGTGCTTCCAGAAGGTGGCCACTCCCTTGCCCTCTGTTGCGAGCCAGGAATAGACCGTGAATGCCACAAAGAAATATCCGAAGGTGGCAATGTGGTAAATTATCATTGAGCGCAGGTAGGCGCCCAGCAGGTTGGGGCCGTAGTCTCCAACCAGCGTTGCAAAGTAGGCGCCGAGTCCGATCGGTGCATAGTACATGAGATATTTGACCATCTGCAGCATCGCATCGGCAAATACCGCTATCCCGCGTCCCACGGCCCTGCCTCTCTCACCAAGCGTCTGCAGGCAGAAGCCGAAGAAGATCGTGAAGAGGATCAGCGGAAGCATGGCGCGCCTTGACAGAAGCAGCGAGAAGTCTTCCACGGTAAAGGCCTTCACTATCTGGTCTGCCGTCCTGAGAGCCTGGAAGTCTTCCGGTGCCTGGAGCTGGATGTTCGTTCCTGCAGCAGGAGGGAAGAATGTGACTGTAACAAGCATGAGGAGCGCAGCTATGGCTCCTGTAACGAGGAAGACGATAACCAGAGATTTCATGACTTTGCCGAGTCTTTCCATTGAGGACATGTTGGCGACGGCGCTGCAGATCGTTGAGAAGACCAGCGGTACTACTACCATGAACATTGCATTGATAAAGACATCTCCAAGAGGCTTGAATACCAGCGCGTCTTTCCCCATCACCGCTCCGACAATACAGCCTATGACGATCGCTGTGAGAAGTATGATAGGGAACCGGTAGGCTTTCCAGAGACTGTTTGATCCTGATGCCATGTTTACCTCTCCTTCCTTTTCTGCTTTGTCTGTAACTGTTGAAAGTATAAAACATACATTCCGATGTTAAAAGAGGCGGCCTGATATTAAATCATTTTTGTCACAAATTGACCATACCATTATAAACAATAAGGAGGAAAAATGAAAAAAGCTGTCCGTGAAAAATCAGGTAAACAAGGATAAAAGATGCCCTGTGTTCTCTGCAATCAGTTGCGCAATATTATACACTCTTTCTCCCGGATCGTTGCGCTGACTTAAGGTCAGAAAAGGGTCTCTTTTCCCATAAGCAACTTTACCTTTCTTAGTATCAGAGTCCTCTCCTTCTCTTCTATGGTGCCGTGGACCTGGTATACTACTGAACTGTCTGCGTCGATCAGGGCGAAATTAGCATCGCTCCTCACAAAAGAAAAGTCGTTGCGCATTTTGCCGTCCCAGTCACCGTAGACTGTATGGCCGGCCTTTTCCGATTCCATGACAAGCGAGTCCTTCCACTTTCCCAGAAAGAGTCGTGATGCGCCTGAACAGTCCACGACGGGGAGGACGAAGAGCAGTGCCTTCTCGTTATCGGGCAGCTGATTTCTGAATTTTTCCAGCTCATCCTTAAGAGCCCTGTTCCTGTCCTTTGTCTCGCGGGTCTCGTAAAAGCAGAGCACGATCTTACCGGAGATATCTTCAAGGGTCAGCGCGCTTCCGTCTCCCGAGGCTATCCGAAAAGGGGCGGCCCTCTGTGCTCCCTCCGAGGCCGTTGTTAAGGAGGATGCCAGGGCCATCAGAAATATGAGGCATATGATAAAGGATCTTCTGTACATTTAATACGACCTCCTATTATGCTGCTTCAGGGCGCCAAAGGCCCCCTGCCTTCTATATTGTATTTTAAAAAAAGAAATATGGGGATATGCAGAAAAGGATATTTGTATCAGGCCGACAGATCAGAGGCAGGGTAAAGAAAAAAGCGTCCCGGAAAATCCTGGGACGCTTATGCTATCGATGGTGCCGGAGACGAGAATTGAACTCGTACGGGTTTCCCCACACGCCCCTCAAACGTGCGTGTCTACCATTTCCACCACCCCGGCACTCGGGACTTAGAAATTATACGTAGCATCTCCTCTTTCGTCAAGTCTCTATTTGAAAAAAGAAAGGCCTGCTGTTCATTAAAATTTCGGTCTCTGCCGATAAAAAAAGATCGGAGGCACCCTGAGGCGTCTCCGACATGTTTTAAGGGGCTTAATTGCCGTATTCCCGGCGTTCCTTGATACGGGCTGCTTTTCCGCTGAGTTTGCGCAGATAGTAAAGCTTTGCCCTGCGGACCTTACCCTTGCGTACGATCTCTACCTTATCAACGCTGGGGCAGTGTACGGGGAATATTCTTTCGACTCCTATCCCGCCGGACATCTTCCTTACGATGAAGTTCTCGCGAAGTCCGCCGTGTTGGCGTCCTATCACTACGCCTTCGAAGATCTGTATACGTTCACGGTTGCCTTCCTTGACTTTGACGTGGACTTTTACCGTGTCGCCGGGGCGGAACTCTGAAAGGCTCTCGTCCGCCTTTGAGAATTTCTTCTCAATGAGTGCTATTCTTGGATCGATCATGAGGTTTTTCCCTCCCTGTCATGTTTTGGATTTTGTCGTTTTAATAATTTCAGGGCCTTCCGGCCTCTCTGCGGAGAATGATCCTGCTTCATCTCCAGCCAAAAAATCTGTCAAGCGTTATGCTTACCGCGCTTCGTACCGATAGGTGGTTCCAGCTGTCCGTTCCTCCCGCGATGGGTGTCATCACCGAGTCTGCCTCTTTAAGGACATCCTCGTGAAGTCCCCATCCCGTTCCGAATATGAAAACCGGCGGGAGATCCTCCTCCAGTATCCTGCGCTTCAGCGAGAGCCAGTGTACAGCTCCCTCGGCCGGTTTTGCGGTGGTCGCGATCGTGAAGGGTTTTGCCTTTTCCCTTTCACTTACCCACTTGAGCGCTCTGTTCACGGAGGCGAAGATCTTAAGCGTGGAGAAAGCCTCGCTCCTGTCAGGGTTGTAGGTCGAGCCCCATCCTTCAGTCCAGTGGGCCGCGATCTTCTTGGCCATATCCCTCTGCTGTGCAAGCGGGGTGACCAGAAGGTACTTCTTTATGCCGTAGGTGCGGCACGCCCTCGCGATGTCGTGCAGATCCATTCCGGTAATGGCAGTAGAAGATCTGTCTCCTCTTTTGTCGAGGACAGGGTAGTGGACTTCCATCACATAAGCCCCTCTTGACATCCAGGGTATTATCCCTGCGCGCCCGACTATGTCGGGCCTTCTTCTGAGGGTCCTCTCCACTGCCTGCCTTCTGCGCCACTTCTTTATGGCCTTTTCGTCTCCGCTGAGCAGTATCTCCGGCACCTTTTGCCCTTCCCACTCGGAAGGCCTGGTGTAGTGGGGCGTGTCAAGCATGCCGCCGAAGAAGGAATCCTCCCTGACAGCTTCCGACTTGCCGACCACTCCGGGGATCAGCCTCGAAACGGCATCCACTATCGCCATTGCGGGCATCTCTCCGCCGGTGAGCACAAAATCACCTATTGATATTTCAAGGTCCACGTTCTTTTCTACGAATCTTTCGTCAACGCCTTCATAATGACCGCAGAATATCACAATGTGCTCTTTTCTCGACAGGTCTTCGACAAGCTCCTGATGGAGCCTGGTTCCCTGGGGGGATGGATACACCACGAAGGGCGCTCCCTCTCCCTTAAGGCTTTTCAGGGCCTTTTGGAGCGGCTCGGCCATCAGGACCATACCGCCGCTTCCGTACGAGTAATCGTCGATCTGCCTGTAGGAGCCCTCTGCGAAATCCCTGATGTCCAGGACTTCGACTTCAAGCTTTCCCTTTGCTATCCCGCGTCCGAGGACGCTCGCGCCGAGATAGGCGCGTATAAGGTCAGGGAATGCCGTTATTATGGTTATTCTCATCTCAGTCCCAGAGGCCCTCCGGTACGGTCACCAGCATTATGCCCGCTTCGGTGTCCACACTTCTTATTGCTTCTGCAAGAGCGGGGATGGGTTTCAGCTGTCCCTCCGCCGTCCTTACAAGATAGACATCGTTGCTTCCGGTCCGGATCACTTCTTCGAGGATCCCGAGTTCCTTTTCTGAGGCGGTGTCAAGCACCCTGATGCCTATGATATCGTCGATCCAGTATTCATCTTCGGAAAGCTCTGTGCGTTCATCTTTCGATACCGTAATGACGCTTCCCTTGAAAGCTTCAGCCGCGGTCCTGTCAGTGACATCTGAGATCTGAAGGAATAAAGTATCCTTGCCCTCATATGGAACTATTTTTTTGACACTGACAGTCCGGTTCGGTACGCTCGGTTTTTCCAGAGTGAGCTTTTTCATTTTGAAAAAACGTTCGGGATGATCGGTCAGGGGGAGTATCAGCATAGTTCCGCCGACTCCGTGTACCCCGACTATCTTGCCGATGGCCACCCTTTCTTCCGGCCGTGCCTCACTCTTCTTCGACATCTACATCGACCTTTTCACCGGATTTGACCGACGCGGCCTTGGCTACGTGGCGTATGGCGTTGATGGTGGATCCCTTCTTGCCAATTACCCTGCCTATGTCGTCCTCGGCCACCCGTATGGTCAGCAGGATGGCTCCGGAGTCGCTCCGATCTTCTCTGATCTTGACCTCGTCAGGTTTTGTTACAAGCCTGCGAACTATCAGGTCTACCAGTTCAATGTAATCAGGCATAACTATCGACCGCCCTATTCTGCTGCCGGAGCATCAAAGACCCCGGCCTTTTTGAGCAGTATCTTGGCTGTGTCGGAAGGGGAAGCCCCGTTCTTCAGCCAAAAAGCCGCACGCTCTACGTCCACTTTTACCTCTGCAGGATCTGTCAGAGGATTGTAGGTCCCGAGTATCTCTATGAAGCGGCCGTCTCTTGGAGAATGAGAATCGGCTACCACCAGGCGATAGAAAGGAGCCTTCTTTTTCCCGTGACGGGAAAGACGGATACGAACTGCCATTTGCGCAAACACCTCCTGTTTGTAGGGTTCCTCGGTGATTTGATTTTCACTTCCGGTACGTTATATGGGTGAAAATCAAATGACTGAGAAACCCAAAGTTATCTTTTTGAAATCGGAAACCCGATAAAAAGCTGAGAACCGATGCGGCGTGGATCCTGCCGCGTGAAACTGCCGGAAGAACACCGGCGCGAAACAATTGTGAAGCGATGGTGAAACGGTTGTAAGGGCGGTCAAACTATCGTCAATCGGTCGCTGGTGCCCCAATATCGTCGTCCCCGAATGCTCAAATCGGGGATCCAGTGTCCTTGGATCATTGCTATGACTAACTTTTTTAGAATTAAAACAAAAGACGCTGGATTCCCGTCAAGCAGCGTCCGGGAACGACGGTGATTTTGAACCTCCGCGGCCTTTGGCCGCAATTCTCCGCGATGCGAAGCGAGCAAATTCTCCAGCGATGAACTTCGCGAATTCTCCGCAGCCCAGAGGCTGCAAATTCCCCAGTGTCTTCGGTTTATTATTCTATTTTTAAGGTTCTACGACTGCTTGCCTATCGCTTGCCAACTGCCTGCCCATTTTTTTGTTGTTCTTACTATCGTTTGACTACTGTTTGACCGCCCCTGCGACTGCTTGCCCATTGCTTGCCAACCGCTTGCTATTGCTTGCTGCTTTTACAACTGCTTCACTATCGCTTCACCATTGCTTCACGGCGATAGGATCGCCGCTTCACCTGGTCTTTATCTAAAGAACCCCCTCCGGCCTCCGCCGAAGCCGCCCATTCCGCCCATGCCGGGGGGCATCTTAAAGCCTTTGCCGCCGGCGGCCATCTTGCCTATGCCCTTCATCATGCTCTTCATCTGCTCGAACTGCGCCAGGACCTGGTTGACCATCTGGACTGTAGTGCCTGAACCCTCGGCTATCCTTCTGCGGCGGCTTCCCTTTATGATCTCCGGGTTCCGTCGCTCCCTGATCGTCATCGAGAGGATGATCGCCTCAGTCTGCTTCATCCTTTTCGGGTCTATGTTCGCATCCTTGAGAGCCTTGTTTCCTCCCGGGATCGGGAGCATTTCCAGCACCTTTTCGAGTGGTCCCATCTTCTGGATCTGCTGAAGCTGGAGAAGCATGTCCTCCATGGTGAACCTGTTTTTTTTCAGGCTCTCCGTCATCCTGTTTATGTCAGCCTCTGAGGTCGCGGACTGTACCTTTTCAAGGAGTCCCTCGATGTCGCCCATCCCAATGATGCGCTGTGCGATGCGTTTGGCGTCGAAGACCTCCAGGTCCTCGGTCTTCTCGCCGCAGCCCGCGAGTTTTATCGGTACGCCGGTGCTGGCACGGACTGCCAGAGCAGGACCTCCCCTTGCGTCGCCGTCAAGCTTGGTAAGTACGACACCGGTCAGGCCGAGGCGCCTGTGGAATGTCTCAGCTACGTTTACGGCCTCCTGGCCTGTCATGGAATCGACCACGAGCAGTATCTCGGTGGGGGGCACCGCAGCTTTCATCGTTTCGAGCTCGGTCATCAGCTCGTCGTCCATCTGGAGGCGTCCTGCGGTGTCCAGGATGATCATGTCGCAGAGATGGTCCTCCGCGTATTTGCGGGATCTGGACGCAACCCTTACTGGATCTGTCTCTCCGGGCTCAGGTCCCCAAAAGTGGATATTTGATTTTTCGGCGAGCACTCTCAGCTGGTCCACGGCCGCCGGTCGACGGAGGTCGCACGCAACTACGAGAGGCTTATGGCTCTTCGCCATCCTCTTGGCGATCTTTACCGCTGTCGTCGTCTTTCCGGATCCCTGAAGACCGACCATCATGTAGATCGTCGGGGGCTTGGGCGATATTGCGAGCGGGACCGGAGCTTCGCCCATTATCCTGACCAGTTCCTCGTATACTATCGTGAATATCAGCTGCGCCGGGGTAACGGAATCCAACACCGTCCTTCCCGTCGCCCTGACCTTTATGGCTTCGACAACGTCCTTTACGACCTTGTAGTTTACGTCCGCTTCGAGCAGTGCCCGCCGGACCTCTCTCAGAGCCTCGTTTATGTCTTCCGGAGTGAGCTTGCCTTTCCCTCTCAGCCCGGCGAAGATATTTTCAAACCGTTCCTTTAATGAATCAAACATTATTTTCCCCTTACGCTTCCAGCAATTTTTTCATATTCCTGTAGAAGTCTTCCGGCAGCCGGTCCCTGGTTTCATCAAGCATACGCCGGACCTCTTCGAGTTTGCTCTCTTTATCAAGCAGGCCGAGAGCATTTTCCGCGTTTTCCATGTGCTCTCTTGCCCTTGTTATGAGATCGTGGACTCCCTGTCTGGAGACTTTCAGCGATTCGGCCGCCTCAGCCAGCGAGAGGTCCCCGAGAAGGACCATTTCGCAGGCGAGCCTCTGTTTCTCTGTTATCAGAGATCCGTAGAGATCAAGCAGATGTCCGTCCCTTATGCGCTGAAAAAGCGGATCCGTATCCTGCAAAATATCCCTCCTGCTTCCTTGAACCAGTGAATTATACTCAGCAGCCTCATGCCTGTCAAGTAAAATTACTTGACAGGCATGAGGCTCTCTCTGCGAATAAAAAAAGGAGCCCCGAAGGGCTCCTTCCGTATTGCGGCTAAACTACTTCGTCATCTTTATCTGTCCGTATTTCTCAGGGACCTCGACAGATGCGGCGTTCATGAATCCCTTGCCGAAGATGTAGGTATCCTGATAGACAAGCAGATGGTTTTTGCTTGTCACGCCCGTACCGAGGTCTGTATAGTAGTTCCCGTTCCACTTGGCTCCCGGCGTGTACTCGCCGTAGCAGGCCATCAGGTCGTCCTTGCTGTCAAGCTTCGCTGTTCCTTCAACTATCCTCTTGCCGAACTCTGCAAGTGCAACGCTGTTGGTGTAGCCGTACGAGAAGGCCCATGTCCCCATGCGGCCCGCCGCGCCTGCATCAGAAACTGCCTTTTCGACCTTTTCAAGGATGACCGGCCAGTTTCCTGCTTCAGCTGCAAGGTCGATGCCGAATGCTCCCGGATAACCCATAAGGGGTGAGGGAAGGTCGGCTTCGATGAAGAATCCGCCGTTTGCGGCAAGCTGCTTGAGAAGCGGTTCTGTGTGGGCGTCGTTTGTGCAGAAAAACGCGGTGTTCTTTCCGTACTTGCTTACCCATGCCGGTGTCTTTTCAAGGATGAACTGCTGCGCGCCCGCCACGCCTACGTCGCTGGTCGGGTCGGGAGCTGTCTCAAATACAAACTTCATGCCGAGGTCTTTGCAGGCCTGCTCCATGATGAGGCGGCGCCTTCCGAGTGTTTCGTAGCTCATGTGACGGGGGAAGGATATGTGGACGAATGTGTCGCATCCGAGTTCCTTGGCTGTGTGGATGATCAGATAGCCGCGGGAGACGAAATCTGCGTTGATCGTAAGGTCTGCGACAGATGAGATAACGTTCGGGTCTTCGTGGGCTTCGCCCGCGAAGCAGAGTATGTCAGGGCGTTTTTCCTTGATGCGGCGGAAACCTTCAGCAGTTCCGGGAATCGCCTGGTTGACTACCACGACCTTCATATCGGGGTCGTCTGCAAGTCCCGCGATCTGGGCGATCGTCGTCTCCATCTCTGACATGAAGTTGTCGGGATAGGTAAGATGCTTGATCATTCCGCCGGTGGATACATCGCCGTACTTCTGGATGGCGAGCTCAGCTCCGCGAAGGTCATCTTCGCTCTGGGAGACCGTACCTGTGACTATGCCAATGTGGAACGCTGCCTTTGCCGCTTCCTGCTTTGCCGGTTCCTGTGCCTGCTCTGCAGGTTTCTGCGCCGACTGGATCATGAAGAAGCCCAGCGCGAGCACAACAACTACACCGATGATCATCAAAGTTTTCTTTGACATGAACTCATCCTCCTTGAAATGATTGAACAAAGTACTC
>ENA-UOOH01002117-UOOH01002117.1-fermentation-metagenome-genome-assembly--contig:-NODE-2117-length-17795-cov-478.740248_pt1 | contig 17795 bp, 19 predicted proteins | sample MGYA00245778_ERZ724025 | MGnify/ENA primary metagenome ERZ724025 (study PRJEB28704, sample SAMN03018313) | fermentation metagenome | biome: anthropogenic terrestrial biome; feature: soil... | reverse complement strand
CCCGCTCAACCTTCCAAGAGCAATACCGACAGGCTCAGGAGGGCAAGCTCCCGAAGGGACAGATCGATGCGCAGCTAAAGCTTTATGACGCCATGATGGATACATATGCTAAAGAGATGGGGATCACCATTGACGAGGCATATGCAGAAGTCATAGACAGCGTTACTGCGGATGAGCCAGTAGAGGGCACAGCAAGACGGAGCGGAGCGAGATACCAGACTATCCAAGGCTATATTCAGAAGATGCCAAACGGCAAGTATCGCATCGGGATCATGCAGCCCAATGTTACCACCGGATTGCATGAGCAGGCACACTTGGGTAAATCCCTCATGGAGATCATGGCGAACAAATCGCCAGCATGGGCTTCACGACTCAAAGCTGCCGAGGAGTGGTGCGGGGTCAAAGACGGCAAATGGACAACCGAGGCTGAAGAGAAGTTCGCCAATGGCTACGTGAAGTTCTTGGCTGATGGCTCTGCTCCAAACGGCAAGCTTAAAACCATCTTTGCTAAGATAAAGGAATGGATAGGAAGCATCCTGCAAGGATTAGCTGACGTAAAGAACCTTGACGTAAGCAACGAAATGCGAGGCGTTTACTTGTCCATGCTTGGGATTAGTGAAGGCAAACGGAATCTTACCTCCGAGCAGAAGGTTCAGTCCATTAAGCTCAAGTCTGCCATGAAGCAAGACGCCACAAGTGACCCATTAAAGCTTGAGACCGAGATTGATAGCTTCGCAGACAGCAATGATCTTATATTAGAAGGCAAACGCACCGGGAATAAAACAAGCTTTTATCTGAACCGCATTGACGACGGCAAGACCATGATCGAGATTCATCACAGCAATGGCGAGTATGATGTCAATGGGTATCATGCCGCAAACAATCAAGAGGTTATGGAGCAGGTAACAAGGATACTTGGCGACACGAGGTACCAGACCACAGATATGCCGAGTGCTGCCGAGATAGCCGAAGCTGAACGCCAGATGGCAGAGGTGCGAGCTAAGTATGAGGGGACGGATCAGTGGATGAAAGCCCCTAACGGCAAACCTACAAACCTCAACGAACGGCAATGGCTACAGGTAAGAACCGAGAACTTCAAGAAGTGGTTTGGGGATTGGGAGAACGATCCCAAGAACGCCAGCAAGGTGGTGGATGAGAATGGGGAACCGTTGGTGGTGTATCATGGGACGGATAAAAATTTTACTGTATATGACATGAAAAGAGCAGGACAAAGAGACGCAGGAATAAGGGGAGGAAAAGGTATATATACGTCAAAAGACTATGGATATGCGAGAATGTATGGAAATAAGGGTCAAGCAAAATATGTAATGACTCTATTCGCAAACATTAGGAATCCGTTGAACTTGGACAACATAGCTGAAAAAGATGTAAATAGATTGCTGGATTCAACCGACTTGATAAGAAAAGAAAGGGGTTTGGAGGCGTATCCCTATAGGCAAGACATAATAGATTCCATAATCAACGCCAAACCAAACCTGTTTGAAGATAAAACAAAGATAATTGGCGACATAATAAACAGCATGGGGGGAGAGAAAGCTATACAATTATCTGGCTATGATGGGGTGGTGTCTCTTAACATGAGAGAAACTGTCGCCTTCTACCCCAACCAGATCAAATCTGCCACCGGCAATGTGGGAACATTCTCAGAGAGCAATGATATCCGGTACCAGATAGAGCAATTGCAGGCCGAGAACACTGAAGCTGAACGCCAGATGGCAGAGGTGCGAGCTAAGTATGAGGGGACGGATCAGTGGATGAAAGCCCCTAACGGCAAACCTACAAACCTCAACGAACGGCAATGGCTACAGGTAAGAACCGAGAACTTCAAGAAGTGGTTTGGGGATTGGGAGAACGATCCCAAGAACGCCAGCAAGGTAGTGGATGAGAATGGGGAACCGAGGGTGGTTTATCATGGATCAGGGAACTCATTCAATGAGTTCATGTTCAGCGGTTACCACAGAGACATAGACGGGTACTATTTTTCAAGCGACAAAGACTCCGCCATGTCTTACACCGATTTGACATCAGAATTTTTATATGAAGTTTTCCTTAACGTCAGAAACCCGATAGTTAAAGACTACAATGGGTCATCGTGGAACAGCGCAGTGGCTTTTAATCCAAGCGCCTATAATGTCATCCCTCCTCATGATGACGTTGATGTTTTAGAAGAAGATCTCGGGTACTTGAAAACAATAGATGGGTTGGTCCAATTGGCCCTCTCCAATAACCATGACGGCGTTATCGCAAACAATATCGAAGATCAGGGCGAAAACTTGAATTACTACGCATATGTTGCCAACACCTATGTGGCATTTTCCCCCACCCAAATCAAGTCTGCCACCGGCAACGTGGGAACATTCTCAGAGAGCAATGATATCCGGTACCAGATAGACAATGCTATCCAGAGCGCAAGCCCAGATATGCAAGATAGAATCGCCAAGATAATGGAGAAGCAGAAGAAGGTTCAGCAGGCGGCTAATGCAACATATAGAGAGCTTACCACTAAAATAGGCAGAACCACATCCGTTTATGAGTGGGATAGCATGATGAGGAAGTCTCTCGTTACTGCCATTCGCAATGCGTTCCCCGGTGCGGCTCCAATGAACATAGAAAAGTATGCTGCACTTGAGGAAACTCTTGGCGAGCTTGATCCCGGATTAGAGGATCACGCCAAAGAGATCAAAAGGATCAAGGCACAGCTCCGGCGCATGGTAGCCATGGATAAGAAGTTCAGGGATGCGCTTGAGGATGTGTCCGGGTTTAGCGACATAGCAGACATACCATTTGAGGGGTTATTCTCTGCGCTTGAGAACACCAATCCTGCCGCATACGATAGATATTTCAAGGACGAAACGTTTGATATTTTGCTTAAGGCACTTCCAAAGATAAAGACGGCTTATGATGGGCAGTTTACCATGCAGACCTTACAGCGCATTGTTGACGTGATACTAAATGGCAACGACCCCAACGTGGGCAGAGATGTGAGTGAGCTTGCCTTCCTGCAACCGCAGAGGTTGTTCGCAGAGCTATTTGGCAAGGCTGGCATAAACACCATTAACTACGCATATCATGGAACGCTGAAATTGGCTGCATACGAAATGGAATATACTCCGCATTTAAGGGAACTCAACAGGCTGTTAATGACATCCGACAACAATCGCGGTAGTGCCTATGATGGTGATGATCTTGATATTATCGGAAGAACGATCTTTGAAGTTGACGGTAATTCTGAAATAAGCAATAAGCTTGAGACAATCCAAGAGCGTCTTGCTGAGTGGGCAGAGGAAAACAATGCCGTAATAAACTCTAAGGATGTGGAGGAGATATATAACGAGAAAGAGTATCTTAAGGATATAATGAGAGGATTTATTGCCGAGTGGAACGCAAATCCTGAGCGAACACAGAAGATAGGAATACGTGAGGACTACGACAACCCACGTAAGTATAACTGGGGAGACATATCAGATATAACAACAAAGGGAGGCAAATACCTTTATACGCCGGGCAACGCCAGAGAGAGGTCAAAGCAAGACTTTTCAGAGGGTCTTGATTATGATACTAACATATTCAATGCGTATAGCAATTATATGTATAGCATGACAAGATATATGGCGTTCTATGATCTCGCAAACTATGTTGAGGGTAGTTCTATCCTGTATGCGTCTAAAGGCGGCAAGGCTGGACAAAAGAAGATGGCATCTGGTTTTGACTTAGACCTATCTCTTGCACAGCACAAGTCTTCTGCTTATGCATCAAAAATGATTGAAGACTATGTGAGGAATACAATCGGATACCACAAAAAAGACACGCCGAAGGGTCGTTTGCTGGCATCTGCGAGAACCAACGTATATGCGTCCCTGCTTGCCGCCAATGTAATAATGACGGTGCTTAACTACAACCAGCGCAACCTTATTCATTCTGTTGTCGACCAGAATATAGCGATGCAAGTGAGGACAGACGTGGCTTTCTGGACTGGTCTGTTCAAGCCCAGCAATGAGGAATACCCCACCTTGTCTGGCATAATGCAGGCATACGTAACAGCAAATCAGAGCCTTGTAGCTGAGCTGGCAGCAGAAGCAAAAAGAAGCGCCAATCAGGGCAGGACTGCACTCACGAGAGCATACTACAAGCATTCAGCATATAATGCAGAACTGCTTAGGCTATCCCCATTCTCTTTGGCGGAACTTGGCAATAGAGCATACGCTCACGCAGCCGGAGTATATCAGGTTACTCAAAACAGTATGGCTTATAAGGAATATGTTGCAAGCGGGATGTCAAGGCACCAAGCAATGGAGAGAGCCCTCTCTGAGGATAGCAATCTGAGAAGAGCAGCAATAACCTATGGCGGCATCATCAATGCAGAGATAAACGCAGACGCAAATAGAGCGTTTAGCCCGCACTTCTTTGGTGATGCATCAAAGATAAAAAAGGTCGCCGTATTCCTCCGCTACGGAGTGACAATAGCCCTGCTTGAGCTTCGCACTTATGGCGGAGCAAGAGACATCAAAAGCCTATTATCCCCAGACCTATTTAGGCTCCTCACATCGGGCAATGTGAAAGCAGCAACCGCCGCACAAACGATACAGGCTGGCGCTATCATGAAGTCTATGCTTCACCCCAAAAGAATAGCCGAGCTTGTAAGGAGGGGTCAGGTGTCAACGGCAAAAACGAGCAAGAACCTGATAACCGTAAACGAGGTAAACATGGTTCGGGACGCAATTACGTGGGCGCTTGATGTGCAGGCGAAGCACACAGAAGGAGAATTCCACAACATAATAAGGGGCAAGAGTGGAGCAAAACAGGCGATGGCTGCTCTCATGGCGTTTTCTGTGAGCGAGGTCTTGCTTAGGTCGCTTCTTGAGCTGCTATTCAGTCTTATCCCCTGGTGGAAAGGCAAGAAGAAGTTTATCGAAACGGATGTCATCGAGAACATTGCATCTGTGCTCGGCTTGTTCCAAGGGCTAAAAACAGCGTCAAACGTAAGGCTTGGCTCAACGCTTGCTCCCGATCTTGGGGCATATAATCCAACGGCAAAAACTACGACTAAAGCACTGAGCCAATATGTGTTAAGGCTGACCCCGTATGCTGGGTTTGCAAACTACATGGGGAAGGTGTTTACTGGCAAGTATTTCTCAGACTTGTTTTGGGATGAGGTTTACGATTAAAATGATTGACAAACATATAAAGCAATATAATTCTGACATTAGAGAGGTTCATTATGCTAAACGCAACACACTTACCGATTGACCCATATGGGAATCTTATCCCGGTTGGATGTCACAAATCGAGAGGCACACAGGTTCTAACGCTTGCAGACGATACAGTTGTCTATGCGTCAAGCGCTTTCTCCGGAAAGACGAAAGTGATGGCGTCAACGACACTTGCCGCCGCAGGCAGTGATACCATAACTATTACATCAAAGATTGAGGGATGGGAGAGCGAGGAAATATCCGTGAAGGTAGCTGAGGCTGCTGGAGCTGCTATTGCTATATCGGTCTCAGGGAAAGAGATAACAATTACTCCGAAATTGGCAGGCAACACATCAAAAGAATTGGCTGCCGCCATAGCATTGTGCCCCGAAGCCAATGAGCTTGTGTCTGTTGCATACACGTTAGACACCGCAACAGTCGTGGATAACAAACCTGCGGTATTCCTTGATGGATGGGATCGTGGCAATGTTGGCATATATGTGCTTATCCAAGCAGATAGCGACATATTCTACGGAACGTTTACCGAAGCAGAGACGGCAACCAAGACGGCATCCATCCCACTTGCCGCTGGTCAAATGATGTGGGAATACGTGATGCCCGGTCATAAGATTTCCGCTAAATCAACAACCGCTGGGGCGAAAGTATACCTAACCCCCGCAAAGCAGATGTGAGGCTACAAATGGCTAACATGAAAGATACGCACAGAATGAGGATATATCCCCCTACTCCAGAGCACGTTGCGATAACGAAGTCAGTGCAGGAAGTGGAGGATATGTTCACCCAAGATATAAGAGAAACGCTATACGCTGACGGAGTAGGCATTGAAAGTGTTGTAGAAAAACTAAATGAAAGAACGGTCATAAACAATGATGTCATAGCTCACCCTACGCAGGCATATCTGGAAATTAAGATAAAAGAGAATGATGGGATAAGGCTTGACGCTGTGGCGTATGGCTCACAGGGCAATGATATAATGTTTGAGTGTACGAATACCAGTGGCGAATTAGAAGTGGGGATTAAAGACTTAACGATAGCCGTGCTCGCTCCCCTTGCTACGACCTCTATTACCGATATTGTGAACGCCATTAATAATGACACCGATGCGAAAAAGCTCGTAACGGCGTCAGTAATTGGCGAGGGTAGTACCCTAATGGAAGCGGTGGCGACAACACCGCTCGCTCACGGTGTTGATGTCACTTCTGGTGAGGATGGCGAGACGTTCTTTGACGGCGTAAACATATATGTGTCAGATGGGGAAAGCAAAAAAGGTGAGGACAACTGGCTTTCCGCTCCGCTGTTGCCGACGCTACCTACCGTCATTGACCTATCCGATGCTTCAGAGGATTACGTTATTGAAGATGGGAAGAACTCGATTGTTGTCCTGACCGATAACGCCGCAACGGCTAATGATATTATTCTGCCTGCTGCCATTGTAGGGCTGAGGGTGACAATAATCAACCAAGACGATGCGTCTGTGAGTATCAGTCCTGCAGAGGGCGAGTACATAAACGGTACCGTCGACAATCCAGCTACCCTGACCACACTAAACAGCGCAACCTTCTACTGTTATGCAGACGGGTATTGGGCGATAATATAATGCGGGTTCGCAGAGGTGTATAATGGCAGAAGATCATGTAACAAAAGCCGAAATGAAAGCGGAGGTAAGCTCTGCGATAAGCGAAATGAGGAAAGAAATGGCAGAAGGCTTTGGCAAGATAGAGAAACAGCTTGATTCGATCATACACAGCATTGAAGTGAACCAACACACTGACCTTGAGCGTTACGATGCCAGATATCTTTTGCGTGAGGATGATGTTGCTGACTCCATAGAGCGGCTAAACAACCCAAGAATAAGGGGAACGGTATATCCAATTATAAGCGAATACTTTGATAGCATTGATGGAATAGCTAAGTTCAACTGTTGCTGTGACCGCTATTTCTCAATGAAACGGGACTCAACCAGCAAATGGATATCGTTCATTAAAACAGTGGGAGCCATTGCTCTTGCCGCTGCCATGCTATATGGCGGCAACTCTGTATATCAGAGCAATGTATCAACACAACAGAAACTAATAGACTCAATAGAGAGACTACAAGGAGACTAACCATGTTTGACACAATTCTTAGTAATATAGACAAAATGCAGGCCATCGTGGTCGGCATGTCTGCGCTGATCGGAGCAATCGTGACATTGGTGATCACCGGTATCCGTGAATACAAGCGCATCCGCAAAGAGATCGCCGCAGAAGAGTTCAAGGAAATCGCCGCACCATTCAGTAAGATCGCCGAGACTGAACCCATGAAGGTGCTGGCAAATTTGATTAATCCGCCCGTAGACGATTTGCCTACTATCGCTAATAGTAATGAAGGCAAAGCGTTAATCGTTGGGCAAGCTGCTATCGAGAAGGCGCAGAAAGAGAAGCCAAGCATACTGAAAAAACTCGGCATCAATAGCGCTGCCGATGCCGTGCCGATTGTATCGAGCCTGTACAAGCTCATCAAGCCGCTGGTGAAGAAATGAGCGCTCTCGGTCTCGGCTTAGGTCTCGGCTTGTCTCGTGCGCGTGGTGGGGGAGAAAAATACTCTGCTGAAGCATTAGCCTATTTTGCAGAGATGCTAACGCAAGGAGACGATGCCTATAAGCTCTGGATTGACACATACATCAAAAAGCTGAAGGCTGACGGATTGTGGGCGAAAATATCAGCCATGTGGCTGCTCGGCAACAAAGACCAAAACGCAAGCTTTATCAACATGAAAAATCCAGCAGGCACAAAAGCGCAAGGGCTTGGCGGGATTGACGGATTCACCGCGTATAGCGGCTGGAACGCTGGTGCGGGTGCAGGGAAAGCGATTGACACAGGCATCTCACCAGCGACACTGGGGCTAACGGAAAACAATGCCTTTGTTGGCGTTTACAGCTTGACTGATTCTGCCGCAACGGCTGTTGACATTGGCGCGCGAGGCACTGTTGTCAATTCTTCGTTTGGCAGGGTCATGGTTAGCTCACGACTCGGCCATGAATACCAGCAAAATGCGTTATTCCAAGGCATTATAGCGAGTGGCGAAGCATGGACTGGTGAGCAAACACCCAAGTCGGACGGCTTTCATTTGGTGAACAAAAACAACACATCAACATCATCATCATATCGCAATAACACCGTCTACGGGACTTCCGCTGAGTCAGCAAATGGGGTGACAACCAGAAGCATATATCTGTGTGCAATGAATACTGATGGCACTGTTGGCTCACCTTCCAACCGTACCATTCTGTTGAGCATGATAGGTATTGGGCTGTCTGATGCCGAAAGAGGGCTGCTAAAAAACCATGTGGAATGGCTCACGAAGAACAGCCCAGGGGGTGACAAATGGATAGCGTAGATGTAGTTATTGTGCCGTCAATGGACTTGATTTCACAGCCAATATATGATGAGGTCAACGGCGTTTATCACGCTATCGCTCCGATTCGCATTATGAATGATGGATATGCTATTCCTGCATCAATTTTGGACTGCGAGATATTTAGCGCATATCATGCTTATTTATCTTCTTGCGAAAGAAAAACAATACCACTGGAGGTGGAAGATGAACTTTAGAAATATCAGTTGGAGATTGACCAACACACTCAAGCACTTTGGGTTGATGCTATTGCTTGGCATCGCAGCTTGGTTTTTCGCATACGTCGGCAATGCTCAGGGGCTCGGCTGGTTCCCAAATATCGCGGCGTTTATGGTGACGATTTGGGTTGAATACCGTCAATGGTCAAGGAGCGGAAAGCCGGTCTTGGCATTATTGAAAGAGCGTGGATTGGATAGCTTGGTTGACATCTTGGCTGGCAATGCTGGCTTCTGTCTTGGATACAATCTGATGCTGCGGCTAACCGCTGGCGGATGGGTAGTGTAATGGCACGGCTCTCAAAGAACTTCACATCAGAAGAGTTTGCCTGCAAGTGTGGCTGCGGATACGATACACCGGAACCGGAGCTTGTGCGCATGTTGCAGGCGACTCGTGACCTCTACGGCAAGCCTATTAGGATCACCAGCGGATGCAGGTGCATAAAGCATAACGCAGTATCGGGCGGCACTCCAAACAGCGCGCACATATACGGCAAGGCTGTTGACATCGCGACACCGACCGGAGCGGATAGATATCTGCTAATCAAGGCTCTGCTCGCAAGCGGTTTTGACCGCATAGGTATCAACTTCAAAGCAAGGTTTATTCACGCGGATATTGACGATAGCAAACCGCACCCGACCATCTTTAGCTACTAAAAAGGAAGAAACGATGGACATTAACAGCATCGACACATTGAGGCTTGATGGCATAGACTATACCGTATCAACAATAGAGCCAAACGAACTCGGGTCTGCTATCGATGGCGAAATAAACTATGGACAGCAAAAAATAGCCATAAAAAACATGAAACCGTCTGCGTGGCTACAAACGCTATGGCACGAGATAATCCACCACATCGACACATACAGACTGCGCAATATATTGTCTGAAAGCGATATTGACACCATAGCTACATCCATCAATGCGATCTTGCTTGATAATCCCGACCTCACTATGGAAATTTGGCAAGTAGCAACATCAGGCAATTTCACAATAGAGGATGATGCAGATGCAGACGAAACTGATTGAAATTCAAGCAAAAACTGCAACAGTTTATTTTCTTGGCGATATCCACGAAGGCGCTGCCAACCATCAAGCTAAAGCACTAAAGGAAGCTATTAACATTATCGCCAACGATTCTAATGCATACTGGATTGGCATGGGCGACTATATAGACGCCATCAATCACCGGGATCCGCGTTTCAATCCGCTGGAAATGGCACAAGAATATAATATCAAAGATCTCGCAGACCTTCCAAAACGCCAGTGCCAAAAGCTGGCGGATAAACTTAAACCGATAGCTCATCAATGCCTTGGGCTTATCTCTGGGAATCACGAGGATTCACTTCGCAGGTATAGCACATTTGATCCGACCGAATACCTTGCTGAGCTGCTAAACACAGAATCGCTTGGCGGGAAAGGCTGGGTAATTTTGCGGTTTTTGCGAACAAAAGAACATGGCAAAGATGCCGTCGAAACATATCGCATCTGTATAGCACATGGCACAGGCGGCGGCGGGATGAGGGAAGGATACCCGATCAACAAAGCATATGATGTGTTCCGCTGGGATGTAGCAGACGCTTGCGTGATGGGGCACATCCACAAAATGCAGACCGATAAGGCAGAATTCATGTCATGCGACTACAACACAATTCGCATAAAAAGAGCATGGTATGGCACAAACGGCTGTTTCCTATCGAAATCGGAAATCGGAACAGACGGATACTTCGAGCAGAAACCCGGTAAGCCTTCGGATATCGGGATGCTGAAATACACAATCAAAACCGAAATACGAGACAAATCAACCGCTACAACTTCGCTGGAAAAAATATACCTATAAGGGACATTTCCACTAATATGGCGAGAGTGCGTTTTCGCTAATAGCTAAAAAAATCACAAAGGCAAAGCCATGTGAATACATCATTTGGAATATTGTCTCCTTTCTGTCTAAAAATATCACTTGACAAAAACCGCACTTTCATTCAGTGAAAGAATTGAAGGAGATAAAATGTATATAATTGAGTCGATTTACAATGTGGGATCCCTGTTGCCTGCATCACTCAGCGATATCGTCAAACGGCTTAATTCCACGGAGATGTTGGATAGGATTGTGCCTATCCGTCACGCAAAGACAAAAGAAGATCGTGACAAGCTAAAGCGGGACCTTCCTGCTTTTACTCTCTGTGAGTTTAGCGAAAGAGCTGATTCAAAGAGCTTCATCTCAACCAAATATATCATATATGACGTGGATGGATTGAGTAAGCACAACAAGGGCGAGGTATCTGTTGCCGTATGGAACGCATTGGATAAGGTTAACGGGTTCTCCCTGTTTTCTTTTGTTTCACCGTCGGGCAACGGCATCAAGTTTGTTATTGAGATGGATAGGGAGATGAGCCTGCCTGAATACCGCTACAACAGAGCCTATTACCGCAACATATTGTCAAGCGAAACGGGGCTTGAGCTTGACAGTTCGTATTCTTCATATCATACTTTCTTTGGTTATCATGGGAAAACAAAGATCAATAACAACCGCCATATTTTCACGGCAATCACACCAGCAACGGCGACAAAGAATGATGATGTGGACGCATCAAGCGTAGCAAGTGAAGAGATTAGGGATATCGCTAAATACCTATCAGGGAAGAAACTAAACTATTTTGATTGGACAACCGTTTGCTTTGCACTGCACAAAGTAGAGGGCGGGATGGAAATGTTCAAGCTCATTACGGAGGGGGATGATTCTGAGGATCATGCTCACCGTGACTGGGAAAAGAAATGGAAGTCTTGCGGAAATCCGCGAGATATTAACGTTGGAAGCTTATATTATGTGGCAAACCAGCACAAATACGAGAGAAAGGAAAAGTATATTGCTGAAGGAAGGGGGAAGTTCCTCCCTTTCGTCATCAAGCAAGATGGGATGTATTCTTTTTCAAAGGATGAGGATAAGCCATCTATCCGGGTTTTCGGGTTCACGTCAATAAAGATACAGTACACAGTCTATGATCCGGACAATGGAAACCGGATATGTTTAATGGTAAACGGTTCCGAGATAGTCTTACCCTCTACCACACTATCATCTGCTTCTGAGTTTAGAAAGGCGATATTGGATAAGGCGAAGTGTAATCCATATATGATAACCAGCGGGAAGTTCACCGGATATTATGATATGCTGTTTAACTATATGGACAAGACCAAGGACAGCCTTATGGTAGAGTCCCTGCATGGCATTGGTAGGATTGCAAGGGATATGTGGAACTTTGGATCAGTCGTCATTGTGAAGGGCATGGTTTTGCCATACGACCCGCTTTTAACATGGGAGGGCAAGGGATACGCCATTGATGATGTTAGCGACAAGCTATCTATTATGGATAATCCGGTGCTGCTGAAGAAGAAGCTAAACCTAATGCATGATGTGTACCAAGAGTATGCCGCAACGGCTATAGGGTGGGCGGTAGCGAATGTGTTTTACCAAGAGATCATGCACGAGCTTGCTGCGTTCCCTATCCTTTTCTTGTTTGGCAAGACCGCATCAGGGAAAACCAAGCTGGCTACCATTATCTTGGCCATGTTTGGAGTCAAGAATCCAGAGAAGGCAAGCCAATTTAGGCTGAGCCTAACATCCGCAACGCAGACAGCTATGGCAAGAGTAAAGCACAATGTTAATGGCATCCCGCACTTTTTTGATGAATACCGAAGCAGTCGTAAAGACCACTACGAGATGTTAAAGAACTTTTACGAAGGTGCCGGAAAAGCTATGGGTAAAAAAACCAATGATGCTCAAATACACAGAATGGAAATTAGTAGTGGGAGTATGTTCGCTTCCGTCAATAAAGACACGGAGCCTGAAGCGATTAACCGGTGTGCATATATAGACATGAACGGGATAAAGCCAAATGCTCCGGGGGCAGAGATCAAGTTTCAGCGGGAGTTCATGTCCGAGAATGGCTTAATGGAGCTGTCATCTTTTGCTCTGCATATTGCCTGTGAGAAAACCTGGCAACAATATATAAAGGAATACAGAGATCTCCGCAGATATATTGAAGAGGCTCTATGGGCTGACGGCATCATAGTTGACAGCAGGATACAGGTAAACTATGCCATCATTGGCGCAGGTTATAACCTGTGCAAGGGTTTATTTGAAAACCACGTTCAGAACGATTGGTGGGTAATGATGGCACGGCAATCATCGGAGTATGCTGTTGTAAATGATCCGGTTGAGAAGTTTTTGGATTACATTTATGGCTTCGCCTACGAAGGTAAGTTCAACAGCTTCATCTCAATGGAGACGGATGACAATACGGACAGCGTGGTTCTGGCTTTCCATCCCGGCATGGCACTAACACAGGTACGCCTGATAGAGCAACGTATGGATAACCTTATAACGATTGACTCGGCAGAGCTAAGGCGAAGGCTCTTAGACCATGATGATTTTATCAAGGTCAGCACTAAGCAATATTACGAGGGCGACATGATGAAGAAAATAAGCGTAATAAAAATGAAATACACACCAAAATAGGAGAGACAAAGTGAAACGAAAGACTTATATCATATACAACGTAGAGTATTACTCACTGCACGCCGTAACGCCGATGATTGGACTAACATATCATGAAGTATACCATAATTACGAGAAGTGGAAAGAACCATTGGACTTACTCAAATTCCGTAATCGCATATTTTGCCAGAAACAGCGGGCACAGAAATTCATGCGCCTCACACCGGGATATGTGCCAATGGAATATGTTAAAAAGCGTAGCCCTTTTGCAGAAGGGAAAAACAATGCTAAGGCGAACTCCATCAAGGTGATACATGGCAGTGTTTGGGTAAGGAAGCTTTCACATGGTGAAAATAAAGCTTGACGAGATATGCCCACTCGAATATATTGTAATCGAATCTAATATAAAGGAGATGAAAGATGACCAAATGGAAATGTCAAGACTGCGGTCAAGAGTTTTACCAGCCTCTGGCTGTCCGCCGTTGCGTGATAGGCCATGATGGTAAGGAGCATTGGGATGAGGGTGGATACACATGCCTCTGTCCTAATTGTCAGTCACCCAATATCAGCGAGATGCACATCTGCGATAAGTGTCAAGCTGAGAGCGATAAGCTGTTTGAAGGAAGATTATGCAGGGAATGCTTCAAAGGGCACCTAAAAGAATTACTACAAAACACATCAGAAGGAGATGAATAATGAAAGTTAAAAAGTTGTCTATCCGGAATATTATGGGCGTGGCAGAGATTGAGGTCATGCCAAATAGGGTGACGTTAATATCCGGCAAGAATGCCACGGGTAAAACAAGTATAATGTCTGCAATCGCATCAATCATTGGCGGTGGACATGACGCAAGCCTGTTACGTAAAGGCGAGCAAGACGGGGAGGCGGTCATAGTCTTTGACGATGGTTTAGAGATTGAGAAAACAATCACAGAGAATAACTCCAAGCTCGCCGTCTCGAAAGACGGGATGAGTATGAAAAGCCCGGCTAAATATGTAAAGGAATTGTTTGGGTCTGGCTTCAATCCCGTTAACTTCCTGAACATGAACGAAAAGGGTCGCATAGACGAGATACTAAAGAACGCTCCGATAAGCATGGACATGTCTACCATTGAAGATATCACCGGCGGGATTGTTGATGGAATTGACTACATGGAACATCCTCTTAAAGTAATAGACAAAATCAGAACATATCTCTATGATTCACGCACCGGCTTCAACCGAGTCGTAAGTGATGCCGAGAAAACAAAGCGAGAGATGAGAAATGCTATCGTTGACGTAGACCCATCCGTTACAAAAGAGATAGAGGAAAAGCGGGAAGAGCTTTCAAGAGTAGAAGAGTCAATCAGCTATGCTGAGCAGGAGTATTATGAAAATCGTGAATCCGTTAATGCCGAAGAGCAAGAAGCAATCGATAACATCAAAGCCAAATATGCCGGGATTAAGGAAGCCATGCGGAACAAACACGACAAGATAGTGGAGTCAATGCAAGAGACAAAACAAGCCATCAGGGGCGAGTTGTTCGCTCTGGCGAATCAAGAAAACCTACTCAAGCAGCAAGAGCATACCCGCAAGTATATTGATGATCTCGAAAAGAAGATACAGACTAATAATGCCGAGTCATTGCGCCTTAGCGCAGCTATTGATAAGCTTGACAGATATAAGGCGAGCCTTGTTGCCGATATCAATATTGCCGGGCACACAGTAAATATCAGCGATGGGAAGTTACTGATTGATGATATCCCATATGAGAAGCTAAATACTGCCGCCAAGGTATCTATTGCCATGTCTATTGCCGAGGCAAACATGGGAGATGCCAGGCTCGCAGTGATTGATGGTGCTGAGTGTCTTGACAACGATTCACTATCCGCCATCGCTAAAGAGGCAGAAGAAAGAGATATCCAGCTAATCATGTTTCGCGTAAGCGAAGACGCAGAACTAACAATAGAAGACATATAAGGAGATGAAGGAAAATGGGAAAGATTAAGATACCAAGGATAAACCGGTCACAAATATCTGGAAGGATAACAAAGGATCCGGAGCTTAAGCGCACTCCTTCTGGCACGGAAGTAGTCAGGTTTACCGTAGCAGTAGACAGGGGATATAAAGATAAGAGCGGGTCGTGGCAGAACGAAACTATCTTTATCCCGGTTCAGGCATGGGCGTCTCTTGCAGAGCGATTTTGCAAAGATGCAAAGAAAGGAAGCCCGGTTATTGTCGACGGGAGAATATCTATCAGCAAGTGGGCTGGCAAGGATGGCAACCAGAAGGAAACTACGGAGATAGTTGCCGACCAAATTCATGTACTTGAGTGGGAAGAAAGCAATCCGGCAGGCACCGGGAGCGATTGGCCTCAAGGCGATAGCAAAGAAATGCCATTTTAAGGGAGGATACAATGGACATAAAAAACGAACTGGAAATATACAACGAAACAAAAAAAATAGCGGTAGAGCTTACTAAAAGCACACTAATACCATCATCATTCAAAAATCCGGCAGATGCGTGGTACGCAATCCTCTACGGACGGGAGCTTGGATTAAGAGCCATTTATTCCCTTAATAACATATCTGTCATAAACGGAAAGCCGGGGCTTTCTGCCGATGCCATGCTTGGGTTGTGCATGAAAAACCCAGAGTTTGGGGGATATAGTGTTGACAAGGAAACGAATGATATCTGCACAATAACCATGACAAGAAAGTTCCCTAACGGCACAAACCTTACCAGAACGGTGTCATTCACCATCGAGGAGGCGAAGCAGGCGGGGCTGTTGGACACAAAGTCCCAGATGTATAACAAATATCCCAAGCGCATGCTACGTGCCAGAGCGATGGCGTATGTTTGCCGGGAGGTGTTTGCCGACATCTTTGCTGAAACATATACCGGTGAAGAGATGGAGGATATCCCGAACAAGATAGAGACGCCGGAATATACCGTAGTTGAAAATGGTGCCAGCGAAGCTAAGCTTGAGCTTGCGATGCAAGAATGCCAGGATGGGATAAAGCGCCTCTCGCCGGATATTGCCGCAGAATATACCGCGAAGGCAAAAGAAGCTTTAGACAACGGTATGCTTGACGCCCTTGAGAGCCTCGCCGTAGAGATAGATATTGCATCGCATAAACCCGCTCCAGCTCCGGCTCCAGCTCCGGCTCCAGCTCCGGCTCCAGCTCCAGCTCCCGCTCCGGCTCCTGCACCGGATACTGAGATGGGCTTAAGCGTAAAGAAGGGGATAATTGATACAATGAACAAGCTTGCTGCGACAGGGAACTACGCACCAAAGCACATAATGAACAGCATTAAGCGCCAGCTCCCCGACATTAACTTTCCCTCAGATGATTGGAAACAAGCAATACTGAGCAGTGATGTGCCGGAGGCTGATCTTGAGAAAGCGCTAAAATACTGGAAGGATCGGCTAATAGACCTACGCAAAGCTAATCCACCGTCCCAGAAAAAAGAGGAAACGCTTGCGGACCAAGCAAGGCGCGTCGCCGATAAGGTGGGGACGGAAGAGGCTGCTGCTACGCTGGAAGAAGCGAATAAACTGGCAGAAGGTGGTGATGATAATGGATATAAATTGATTATTGAAACATGGGGAGAATAGCATGGCTATTGGGATTTATGAGCTATGGGGCGTCCTTGAATACTTGGACGCCCACCCCCTTGAGTATGCCACTCTTAGAAGGCAGGTTATATCAAAGATAATAGGGATGCTTATACAGGAAAAGGAGATTACTAATGCATAGCGAAGAAAGATACGTTTGCGTAGATTGCGGAAATTCCTACTGCTGGAATGAAGTTATAGAGGATGATAGCGGGATAGGGATTAACTGCCCCTCCTGCGGAGGTGGATGTGATCCGGTTGAGCATGAATGCGTGGGCTGTGGGAAAGATTCATTCTCCCGATCCCCTCACTCGTGGGTGTTGGTAGACGACGAATGGATGCCATTATGTGAAGAGTGTTCTGCCATTGAGCTGGCCAGCTCAGATAATTTGATTAGATGTAACAAATGTCACCGGATATTAGATCGGTTGATGGAGACGGACAACGGATGTATAATGTGCATATTTGATGACATCAGAGGAATCACGAGACAAATAAACAAAGCCTTGTTAGACAAACTTAACAAGGTGATAGAACAATCGCTAAAATAAGCAGGAGGAAAGATGCTTACCATTATTATTATCGTAACCCTTTTTGGGGTATTTTGCGGGGTTATCTCGGCAATGGCGTACATGCGCAAGCGGGGGAAAGGGAAAATTGAGGAACAGCCAAGATGTCAATATTGCGGCAGGTACGTAGCAAGAGGAAAGATATTATATTGCAAGCACTGCAAGAGGGTGGTCAAAGCAAAATGAGCCGTGAAGAATTATATGCCGAGAACCGAGAGCTTAGAAGGATAATCAAGCAAAAGCAGGACATAATTGACGCCATGATAATGGCTCACACCGGGGAGAACCTGG
>ENA-UOOH01002115-UOOH01002115.1-fermentation-metagenome-genome-assembly--contig:-NODE-2115-length-17802-cov-256.682425_pt1 | contig 17802 bp, 13 predicted proteins | sample MGYA00245778_ERZ724025 | MGnify/ENA primary metagenome ERZ724025 (study PRJEB28704, sample SAMN03018313) | fermentation metagenome | biome: anthropogenic terrestrial biome; feature: soil... | reverse complement strand
TTACGAATTATTATAGTATAGCTAAATAAAATCAAGTAAACTCTTAAAAACAGGAATTATCCTTTAAACACTTAATGCAGAATAATAACCAATAATTTTCTCGTAATAGTATTGCACTCACAAAAAGCTCAGTTTAAAAACCTGATGTAAATATTATTCTTTTTTAGATCTTGATTGGATAGCCAGTTATTTATTGAAAGGCAGTTAATATGGATATGAGGACATACTTGACAGCATCAAAATTTTCTGCTGAATTAACATCGGTGGTAACGGACAAACTTAAAACTGCACCTGATGAGTATATTGATGTTAGAATCTTCTTGGAGCAGGATGCGATTCTTGAAAAGGTAACAGCTGAGCTTGATTCAAAAGGGCTGAAGATCCGAAATGTTATTGAAGGCCCGAATGTACTGGTTACAGGCAGTATCGCGGTAGAAAATTTATACAAAATCAACACAGTCGCCGAGGTAGATAGAATCGAGCACGATCACATCCTTTGAGTGGATGATTAAATGTAAGCAGAGATTACTATTTTTTGCTTCCATTGTTAATTCTTGAGTTCTTGCCAAATCCAATTTTATTCTTAAATCAGGAAACTTTTGGAGCTATTTCTCTATGATCATAGGCTTGATTATTCAGAATATAGAGTTAAGATTGACTATGTTTATTTTTCAAGCCAGTAATACAATTACGCAAAAGAATTATGCAGAAAAATTGAAAAATATGTCAACAATTACGAAAACAACAAATATAATTTAAGGTAGTAACCTGTTTTTAATTTTACTTGTATAAATATTTTCACGTAGAAGTTTATAAGAAGTTTATAATTAGTCAGGCTTGGAAAGATAATGTAATATTTAATCTAACTTTTTCTACTCATCTCCAATGTCGTCTTCCTACCTTCCAGATAAAGTAGACTTTGAACCCGTCCTTGAATTTCGTGGCTCTGGTGGTTTCTATGAAAGCGGCAAAAGGCATCTTCATGGATTCTTTTTTACGATGCCTTATCTTGCGGATCGAAGAGATCTCAATGGTTCATTCGTATTATCAAAAATCAAAATTTCTGATACTGCTTTTTCAGGCAGTGTGTCAAATTTTCTACAAAATTACAATCTTAAGAGATTCTTGGATAAAAATACCATGTCTGAAGGTCAATTTTTCCTAAAATACACAAAAACTTGACTTTCAATTTACAGCAAATCCGCGACACTGCCAAAAAGTCAGAGGCAAATAGAAATTCTCTAATATGAACAAAAATATGCAGAATACTCACGCACACCAATAAAAATTTAAATAAGTTATGCCATAAAATTTCATATAAATTTTTAATCGATATTCTACATACATTTTATTTTGCTACATAATTAAAATATCAAACTTATACATATTAAAGACAACAACAATGAATAATAGTTACACGCTGGTCTTAAAGGGGAAATTCTTGTGAAAAAATTAGCTCGTTTTTATAAAAGACGAAGAGATCGTATTTTTATTATCGCTTCTCTTTCAGTTTTGATTCTGGTTTTATTAACAATTCCTCCTGCCGCTGCTGCTCAGCAGATAAAATCCGATTCAAACGAGAGTTTCAGTTACTCTCATAATACAAAATCTGTTTCTCCAGGAGATTTTGAAACAAGTGTTGGAAACATCACGAAAAAGGTAACTCTTCAAACAGATGTAACGCCCATTGGCAATTTAAATTTTTCTGATAAAGTAGTTTACTTCTTAGACCATACCAGCGATCCGGCAGCAGGTAACTGGATCACTCTGGGGTACCCAGATGGCAGAAGAGTTCAACTCCCTCAAAAAATAAAACTCACGTATGACGGCCCTAAATATATGGAGTACAGCGGAGTATTAGGAACCTTAAACAAAGATGAAGAGGAATCTTATACAATAAAATACCCTTCAACTGCTCCTTCTTACACTACTCATCCCGTTTATCTTCCTGATGAAAATGTGACTCTGTTTTTCCACGGGGAAACCTCTTTAAAGGAACAGAATGTGGAGATTTATCTCCTAAAGTTGACTTCAAACTGTGCGCATGAGCTTCTTAATGCCTTGCTAGCAGGAGATATCAGTAGCGTAAGTGTTCTCTTCGAAGACTGCGTAGGTGGAAATCATAAAAAGTATCTTACCCGACTAGATAACTACGGTGATCTATCAGACTATGATCTTGGATGCTTCAATGCAGGCCAGTACTGTATAGTTATGGTTCGGCAAAATAATGATAATAGCATAACAGTCTTTTCTTCAACGGCTTTTGTGGTTACGGACTACGAACTTTGTATTTACTCTCCTGACTGTATAGTAAAAGGAGAGGACCTAGACATACGCATGATACTGGAAGAGGCTTCCGATACAACCGGTTGCACCTATGGGGCTGTGCTAATAAAAGAACAGGCCTACAAAGCCAACGTAGAAATCAACTCTGATGGCACGAAAGCCGGGACTTCTGTTATAATAAATGACCTGAATATTATTGATGACTTTGACATTAATTCCTCAAACCTTGAGTCTAAGCTTTACAAGGACAAACTTCAGACAAATCTCCAGGTCCTCATAGGAACAGATGGGGCAATCACAATAGGGGACCAGAATAATCTATCCCTTACCGCCTTTGACCTGCCAGTAGGTCGCTATTACCTCCTTGCAGGCGCATACCACCCTGATAAAGGGCTTGTAGGTCTTGCCCAGAAGGAAGTAAAGATTGAACCGAAAAAGCCTCCCAGTTCCGGAGGGAAAGGAGGGAAAGGGGGGGAGGAGGTTCTCCAGAACCCGCTAAAAATGTTGACTCAAAAGAACTCTGCCAGCAGTTTATCTCAAACGGCAAGAGGATAAAGTTTGAGTTCATACAGGATGCTACTTCTGTGAGTTATCTGGAATTTGGTGCTAAAAAGACCGCAGGCAAGGTAACTGCTATTGTTGAGGAGCTGAAAGGGAAATCTTCACTCACTCCTGCAGCGCCTGAGGGTGTAATCTATAAGTATCTAAATATCTGGGTAGGAAGCGGTGGTTTTGCAACTTCAAATAATATTGAAAGTGCTATTGTGGGGTTCAGAGTAAGTAAAGATTGGATAGACAAAAACCACATTAATGCAGATACAATAAGCCTTCAGCATTACAGCAAAGATCAGTGGAACCCTCTTAATACGGAAAAAGTAAGCGAAGATGATGAGTATATCTATTTCGAAGCTGAAACTCCGGGTTTCTCTCCCTTTGCAATTACAGCCAGCAAGAATATCCTTGAGATAGGAGAAAAAGTTGGAGAAAACGAGGGTTCGGATATTCCAGATGGAAAACAACCTGACAGTTCAGAGGTTACAGGATCTGACATTTCTTCTAAAGAAAAAGTGAGCTCCTTGTTAAAAATTGCTTGTTTCTTTATAGGTTTCCTTGTAATCATTCTGATTGGGATAAGTGTACTGAAAAGAAACAAACCCGGCCGATGAGGATAAAGGTTAATGGAAAAATATGAGGAACAAAGGGAACAGGAGATATTATTCTCCTGTTTCCTAAATAGGACTTGTGTACTTGAAATACGAAATCAAGTGTAGTCGTAGTTCCAATTTACAGTTTAAACAGTTAGGGACTTAATCTTGTTGATTTATCAGTTTAACCGCGTAAGTCTATACTATATTAACCCACTGGCAATTTCATTCTAGTCCACATCAGCGAGATTGTCGACTTAGACTACGATTTCACGTTCAATATCGGCTACGTTCGAGGGATATCTTGCGCATATTTTCCAGGATCACTATGCCCTTTTTAATCTTGACAACCCTGTTCTTAAATCCCGCGGGACAGATGATCTCATAGTATTGACAACTTTCTCAATAATAGTTAAAAACCTTATAATTACCTATATTCTAATTTGGCTATTTATTATAACCTGATTTCATACGCATTGGATTTAAGAAATAGAATTTCATACGCATTAGATTTAAGAATAGAAATATTTCCACAGATTCCAAACTTGCAGAAACATTTAATTTATACGCCCACCATCATCCGGATACCTTTCAGAAAAAGTAGGCTTTGAACCTGAGTATATAAAAGAAAAGTACAAAGCCTCGGGCGGGATTTGAACCCGCGACCTCGTCCTTACCAAGGACGCGCTATACCTCTAAGCCATTAGGAAGTAGTTTTGCTAGCAAAGCCACAGAAACTTAGGTGTTTAAAACCTTCTTTCGTTTATTTATGCAATTTCCAGTATATTTAACATAATAAAAATCTTCAATATTTAAATCATCCTCTAAAACTTCCTTGTAAGTCTCTTTAAGGTGAAAAGTAAAGTTTTTTGGTGGCGGATACTGAATCAGTGACAAAATCTTAAAATAACAATATTTTTAAATATTCAGTTCGATGTAAATAATATCAAGTCGAAAAAAGGAATAAAATTGAGTGAAATACGGAAAAACTGACCTCTAGTAGGCTTACTATAGGATTTTATGGGAAATCCTCTGGAGAACAGAGACAACATAACGAAGGGAGGCAATAAAATGAAGGAATATTGCAATATCTGTGGTCGGGAACTGCTGGAAGATGTACTGGTTGTGGACACAAGTCAGGATATGAAACCAATAAAATTCAAGGACGTTCACGGGGATAAGTCCGATCTGATATGCATCGAGTGTGCAACTGAATCGATTGAGAATCCACCCTTCTTATGTTCAAGATGTGGGCAGCCAGTCGAATTCGGTGAACACTTCTACATATTAAGGCTAGGAACCATAAAACCTGGTGGTCCCAAAGTGGACTTTAAAGAAATATCCGCTGACGACAAATGTGTCTGTATCTCATGTTTTGAAGAGTTCATGAACCCTGAAGAGGAAGAAGAAACAGATTAAATCGATAAGTTTATCTCTAAACTTTATTCCACTCTGCCCTTAATTTTTAATCGCTGGGCAAAAGTCAGGTTCATGTGCCCGAGATATTATATTATTATATGAAAAAAAGCAGAACTGATTTTTCAGTTCTGTTCATAGTTATTCTCTTCTTTTCTAGCTCTTTTCTATTATCTGCATTTTAATCCTTAGAGTCACGATTTTAATCCCGAAAGTCACGGGATACTAAAATTATTACAGAGTTCAAAATCAGAGAAATTCAGTATAAAATGCCCACTGTCATCTAGATATTGAAAAAAATAGAAAAAAAGCCTCGGACGGGATTTGAACCCGCGACATAGGTCATCTTTCCTAAAAAACTGGGAAGACTGGCGGGTGAAAATGCCTTTCTTTTTGAGATTTGTTTTTGAGTTTGACCTGATCTGGACGATTTCACTGAATAGAAAGTAAGAAGCATTAGAAAATCCCAGGGCAGTTTGGCCGGTCTATACCCGAGAAAGCCATATCTTCGAGTTGCCTCAACTCGTACATTAAGTCAAGGCATTCGGCTGAAACATACTTTACCTATAAAGCAGTTTTCTCTCTCATATTGTTTCTAATATAAATATTTATATTCTTTCTTACTCCTATACTTCATGAACTATATGAATCCGTTGTCAATCCTGAGTCTCTGCCAATAATTGATCAAAAGGAAAGATAATAGCATGATCCTTGATAATAGAGCGAATGGAAAAGTGGGGGAAGAACTACACAGTCATATTGTTAAGGATTCTCGGTTATCTGTGGTCTCCAGTCTCTTTTCTATCTTTGGGTACTCTGAGCTAAAAAATGAACTGGACAGAGTTGATACATTTCGCCTCCTTTTGCCTCAAAACTCTGACCAGGGAAAAAACGGGATCGATTATAGGCTTGAAATCAAAGAGCTTACAGGATCTGAAGTAGACCGAAGATTCCGTAATACCTTAAAACTTATTCCAATTGCTCGTGAATGTGCTGAATGGCTATCCCGTAAAGTGGAAGTTAAAACCGTCTCCTTCCCTATTCCTTATAATATGTTTCATGTTGCTAGGGCTGAAGGAAAGGAAATAGCCATATATGGAAGTTCTCCATTTTCAACTGCAGGACTTGGATTTACCCCTTCTACCTCATTTGACATGAATACTTTAACATCAGGTGAAGAAGCAAAAACACTTCTTAAATGGTTTGATTCCATCTGGAACAATCCAGAGGATACCTCTGACATCAAAAAATTCTTGCTTGAACAACTTGAATACATTTATTCAGATAAATCCCCTCGACTCATTTACTTCCTCGTTCTTTATAACATTTTTAAGGGTTTTCTCGGTGAGATAGAGGAAGAGACTATACTAAAAACAAGAACAGGGATTAAAGATACACTCATCTGGAGCAAGCTATACAAGTTCCAGCGTGATGGAGTTTTAGGTGCAATTGATAAAATCGAAAAATACAACGGTTGCATCATTGCAGACAGCGTTGGCCTTGGAAAGACATTTGAAGCGCTGGCTATTATTAAGTACTACGAACTTAGAAATGACCGTGTTCTCGTTCTATGCCCCAAAAAACTGCGGGATAACTGGACACTTTACACTGTCAATGACAAAAGAAACATCCTTGCAGAAGACCGCTTTAACTACGATGTTCTAAATCACACAGACCTTAGCCGCACTAAAGGTTTGTCTGGAGAAATTAACCTTGAAACCCTTAACTGGGGAAATTATGATCTGGTTGTTATTGATGAATCGCATAATTTCCGGAATAATCCATCTCGCAAGGACGGAGTGACCCGATATTCCAGGTTGATGCGGGATATTATCAAGGCAGGAGTCAAGACAAAAGTCCTGATGCTCTCTGCAACTCCGGTGAACAACCGGATGAATGACCTGAAAAATCAGGTTGCGTTCATCACAGAGGGGCATGACGATGCCCTGAAGGATTGCAGTATCATCAGTATTGAGCAAACACTAAAGAAAGCTCAGACACGCTTCAACCAGTGGACCCAAAAAGAAGAATCCCAGCGCACAACTGAATCACTTCTGGAGACTTTAAATTTTGATTATTTCAAGCTTCTGGAGCTTCTGACAATTGCACGTTCCCGAAAGCATATCGAAAAATACTATGATATTAATGAAATAGGAAGGTTCCCCGAACGTTTAAAACCCATCAATATCAAAGCGGATATTGATACCGAAAACAGGTATCCTCCCCTCAGGGAAATCAACCGCGACATTAGAAGGCTGAATCTGAGTGCTTATTCCCCTTTGAAATATGTCCTTCCTCAAAAAATGGAGGAATATAGCCGCAAATACGATATGCAGCTTTCTGGAGGGTCTGTGTTCAAACAGATCGACCGTGAAGAAAGTTTGATCCATTTAATGCGCGTGAATCTCCTCAAGCGTATGGAGAGTTCGATTAACTCGTTTTCTCTAACGCTGGAAAAACTGCTTTATGAAGTTCGCAGCATTATCGAACGCATTGATGCCCATGAGGATATGGAAGTCGAAGAGCTCAGCATCGAGGATATTGAAATTGAAGATGAGGAATTTTCTCCATTTGTGGTTGGAAACAAGATCAAAGTGCTTATTCAGGATGTAGACAAAATTCGATGGAGGCAGGAGCTTTCCGAAGATGAAGAGTTGCTGGCCAAATTACTAAATGAAGCCAGGGAAATCAAGCCTGCACAGGATGCAAAACTGTTGAATTTGAAGGAAGTCATCCGGAAAAAAGCCAATAGTCCCATCAATCCGAATAACCGCAAGATCATTATCTTCACAGCTTTTGCAGATACAGCCAGATATCTGTATCAAAACATTGCAGGTTGGGCTAAAGGTTCTTTAGGGCTTTACTGTGCCCTTGTAACGGGGACAGGGGATAATAAGACCACTATGCCAGGTATCCGTAAAGATATGGCGTCAATTATCACTTCATTTTCTCCGATCTCTAAAGAACGTGGCATTATCGATCCCACACTTAAAGAAGAAATTGACATCCTGATCGCTACTGACGGTATCTCTGAAGGACAGAACCTGCAGGACTGCGATTACCTTGTCAACTATGATATACACTGGAACCCTGTACGTATTATCCAGCGGTTTGGGCGTATTGACCGTCTGGGCTCCAAGAATAATGCCATCCAACTCGTAAATTTCTGGCCCAACATGGAACTGGACGAATATATAAATCTGGAGGCAAGGGTATCAGGACGCATGGTGCTTCTGGACATCTCGGCTACAGGGGAAGAGAACGTCATCGAGTTCTCGGATGCTGGCAAGATGAATGACCTCGAATATAGGCGGAAACAACTGGAAAGGCTTCAGAACGAAGTAATTGATATTGAAGACCTTGGAGGCAGCATTTCGATTACTGACCTGACGCTCAATGACTTCCGCATGGACCTTGCTGATTATCTCAAGGAAAACCGGAAGCAACTCGAACGGATGCCTCAGGGAATATTTGCTGTTGTCCGGCAGGATGAACTGCTGGAAGACAAACTGGAGCCAGGTGTCATATTCTGCCTTCGCAGTGAAAACGACCGTGTGCAGACCGACAGTACCTATGCGCTTTCCCCCTACTACCTGGTGTATGTTTCTGATAGCAGTGAGATATGCCTGAATTTCACGCGCTCAAAGAAGATACTTGACATTCTGAAAAAATCATCTTTTAGCCAGAAAGATCCTGATAAGGCTGCACTGGCTCAGTTCAATCGGTTAACCAGAAATGCCCGCGACATGAGCCATTACCAGAGCTTACTTGGCAAAGCTGTTTCTGCGATTACTGGCAAGGCGGAAGAACACGGCGTTGAGAGCCTTTTCCAGCGCGGTGGAACGGTTCTGAGCAAAGGTTCTTTCAGGGGTATTGAGGATTTTGAAGTCGTAGCTTACCTGATTATTCTCGGAGAGGAGGCACAGGCATGAACGAAATCCTGCTGTCCAGATTTGGGTTTCCTGAAGCCAGCGATCTTGGCAAGCGGGTTTTCAAAAAACATTTCTTTGAGAATGCAACGCTTACTCCGGCTGATAAAAAGTCTTTACAGGATGATGTGGGTACCATTACATGGCAATACACCCTCAAGCCCTCTACCATCCAGATCAAACCTTACACCGACGAGCAGCGGGAATACCTCGAAGTTGCCGTACTGGAAATAACGCTTCGCTCCCCGCGCAACTATAAACGCCTTGCAGAAGTCATTCACAGGGCTATACCCTATCCGCTGCTATTGGTATTTATCCAAAATTCGGAAGCGGGCAGTGATGAGTTAGAAGATGATGAAAACTTAGAAGATATGCCCAGAGAAACAGAATCAAAAGTGGCCTTGAGTGTGGCACCCAAAAGGTTCAGCCAGGCAGAAAAAGGAGCCGTTGTTGTAGAAGAGTTCTTCACTACCGGCTGGATAGACCTTGAAAAAATATCTGACATCGAACAGGCATTTCTGGATACCCTGAACCTTTCCAATTTACCACATACCCATTTCCTAGCTTTTTACTCGGCTCTGATGGACCGCTTTATCGCCTTTGACTGTGCTTCGCTTACCGGTAAGTACCTACTCGGCAATGAGGAGATCAGCCAGGAAGCACGAAGACAGCAGCTAACGGTCTGTCATGAGCTTGAAGGAAAAATCATCAAATTGCGTGCAATCCTCCGTAAGGAGGATCAGTTCAACCGAAAAGTAGAACTCAACGTCCAGATCAAACAACTGGAAAAACAACTACAGAAAGAATCCACATCACTTTGAATAAGGGGATACCTAATATGCAAAAACTTGATCCCAAGACCGACGGCAGATCAGTAGATATTGTTGCCGAAAATATAGAGAAACTGAAAACCCTCTTTCCTGAGGTATTCAACGAAGGCGGAATCGATTTTGACGCTCTGAAAGAAACTCTGGGTGAATACATAGATGGAAGAGAGGAGCGCTACAATTTCACGTGGAACGGCAAGAGCAAGGCTCGCTGGCTTGCCCAAACGCCTTCTACCGGCACCCTTCGTCCTTGCCCTGAAGAATCGGTAAACTGGGATACAACTCAAAACCTCTTTATAGAAGGCGACAATCTCGAAGTCCTCAAACTGCTGCAGAAGTCCTATTACAAAAAAGTGAAGATGATCTACATCGATCCTCCTTATAACACAGGTAATGACTTCATCTACCCTGATGATTTCAGGGACAATATCAAAAATTACCTGGAACTCACCGGCCAGGTGGATGATGAAGGCAGAAAACTCTCAACAAACCCCGAGAAAAGTGGTCGTTATCATACTGACTGGCTAAATATGATGTTTCCACGTCTTAAATTGGCTCGTAATTTATTGCGAGATGACGGGGTTATTTTCATTTCTATTGATGATAATGAAGTGGTGAATCTCAGGAAAATTTGCGATGAAGTTTTTGGGGAAGAGAACTTTGTAGCTGAAATTGTTTGGAAAAAAAGAAGTACCCCTCCTAATGATAAAATAATTGGTGCCCAACACGAATACTTAACTGTGTACTGCAAAAATGCAGATTCATTAAATATCAATTTGAGATCGAGAACTAAAGATCAAATAGCCCGATATAAAAATCCAGATAATCATCCAAAAGGTACCTGGACTCCTGGAGATCTAATGGCCAATGTAAAAGGTGGAAGATATGTGGAGTCTTTATATTTCCCAATTGTTAATCCACGAACAGGTCAAGAACATTTTCCTTCTTCAAACGGGAATTGGCGCTTTAACAAAGAAAAAATAGATGAACTAATCAAGAAAAACGAAATATATTTTGGGGACGACGATCATGGAAGGCCCAAACTAAAGAGATTTTTATGTGATGTGAAGGAGGGCATTACTTGGACTACACTCTGGGACTTCGTCCCATTTAATACAAGTGGTTCCCAGGAAATGGTAAGCATTTTTGGAAATCTTACAACTTTTGAAAATCCAAAGCCCACTGGACTAATTATTGAAGCTGTTAAGATGGGGCTAAACAATGATGATATTATTCTAGATTTCTTTTCTGGTTCTTGCTCCACCGCCCATTCTATTCTCAATCTGAACAAAGAAGATAATGGCAACCGCAAGTTCATAATGGTACAGCTTCCCGAGCCCTGTGATGAAAAGTTGGAGGCCTTTAAAGCTGGATACGAAACAATTGCCGAAATTGGCAAAGAACGCATCCGTCGGGTTATTAAGAAATTCAAAGAAGAAGATCCTGACTACGAAGGAGATCTCGGCTTCAAGGTCTTCAAACTCGATTCTACCAATATCAAGCCCTGGGATGTAAATTTCAACAACTTCGAGCGCACTCTTGACGATTATATTACCAACATCAAAGATAGCCGCAGTGAACATGACATACTGTATGAGATCCTGCTTAAATACGGCCTGGAACTGACCCTGCCGATTGAAGAAAGAAACATTGCCGGAAAAATTGTTTTTGTTATCGGGTATGGCGCTCTGATCATCTGCCTGGCTGACGATATAACCCTGGAAACAGTAGAAGGCATTGCAGGCCTAAAAAAGGAGCTTCAGCCGGAAATTATGCGTGTGGTCTTTAAGGATATGGGCTTTAAGGACGACGTGGTCAAGACCAATGCTGTGCAGATCCTAAAGCTTGCAGGAATAGAAGATGTGAAAAGTCTTTAAGGGAGACGATGAAAATGAGTGAAGAAGAGAGTTCTCCCGTAAATAGCGAATTCCTGCTCTACACAACTGAAGATGGAAAACAGCGGATTGAAGTCCGGCTGGAAGACGGGACCGTATGGCTCAACCAGAATTTGATGGCAGAACTGTTTCAGACAACAAAACAGAATATCAGCCTGCATCTCAAAAATGTCTTTTCTGAAGGAGAACTTGTGGAGGACCGAGTTGTCAAGGAATACTTGACAACTGCTTCCGATGGCAAAAATTACCGCACCAAATTCTATAACCTTGAAGCAATCATCGCTGTTGGCTACAGGGTAAAATCCCATCGTGGAACACAATTTCGGCAGTGGGCAACTGAAAGGCTGCGAGAATACCTTGTAAAGGGTTTCGTACTCGACGATGAACGTCTGGCTGAGCCGGGAGGAATTGATTATTTCAATGAACTGCTTGAGCGCATCCGGGCTATTCGTGCCAGTGAAAAGCGGTTCTATCAGAAAGTCCGGGATATTTACATGCTCAGCTATGACTATGACCCGCATAACCCTCTTACCCAGGAATTTTTTGCGACCGTACAGAACAAAATGCTTTATGCGGTTACCGGTAAAACCGCAGCCGAATTGATTGAAAGCCGGGCAGATTCCAGGTTGCCAAACATGGGGTTGACAACATGGAAAGGTTCAGCTCGCGGCAGAGCACTGACAAAATCAGATATAAAGATTGCAAAAAATTACCTGAATAAAGAGGAAATGAGCGACCTGGAACTGCTGGTCGGCCAGTACCTGGACTTTGCGGAGTTTCAGGCCAGGCGTAAAAAAGTGATGTATATGAAGGACTGGATTGAGAAACTGAACTCATTCCTGGAACTGAATGAACAGGAGGTCCTTCAGAACGCCGGAAGAATTTCAGCCGAACTGGCAAAGGAAATTGCTTATACTGAGTTTGAAAAATTCTCTGAAAACCGTAGAAGAATTGAGGCTGACATGGCAGACGAAGAACTCAAAGATAAAGTGCTTAGTCTCACCGAAGGCAAGAGGGGGAAAAACAAATGAAAATAAAATTCGATCCTGACCTTGACTTCCAGCATGAAGCAATCAGCTCAATCACAGGTATTTTTGAAGGGCAGGAGGTCTGCCAGACTAACTTCAGTGTAGCACCCTTAAACTACGACCCGAAGATGAGTTTAGGTTTTATAGAGAGGCATTACGATCTGGGCATAGGAAACCGGCTGAAGCTGCTGGATGAGGATATACTGAAAAACGTTCGGGATATCCAGTTGAGGAATGGTCTGGCTCCTTCAGAAGCCCTTGATTCCATGAACTTCACAGTGGAAATGGAGACCGGTACAGGTAAAACCTATGTATATCTGCGCACAATCTTCGAGCTGAACCGGCTCTACGGGTTTACCAAATTCATTATCGTTGTGCCGTCTGTCGCTATTAAGGAAGGAGTCTATAAGTCTCTGCAGATAACTGAAGAACATTTCAAGGGACTTTACGAAAACGTGCCCTATGACTATTTTGTGTATGACTCGCAAAAACTCGGGCAGGTGCGCAATTTTGCCACAAGCGACTCCATCCAGATCATGGTTATAAACATCGATGCTTTTCGAAGAAGCTTCACAGACCCTGAAAAGGAAAATAAGGCAAACATTATTCACCGTCCCCATGACCGCATGAATGGCTCTAAACCCATTGATTTCATTAAAGACACGAATCCCATTGTTATTATTGACGAACCGCAAAGTGTGGATACAACCTCCAAAAGTAAAGAGGCTATTGCTTCTCTAAACCCACTCTGTACCCTCCGCTATTCAGCTACCCATGTGGACAAATACCACATGCTCTATAAGCTGGATTCAGTAGATGCATATGAAAGAAAACTGGTCAAGCAGATAGAGGTCGCTGGAATCGAAGTCAAGGACGAGCACAACAAGGCTTACATCAAGCTACTGAAAGTGGATAACAAAAAGAACGGGATTACCGCACAGATTGAATTAGATGTCAAGAGCGGGGGTAATGTCAAGAGGCAGACAAAAACCATTCGCAGCGGTACCGATCTTCTCGATCTTTCAGGTGGCCGCCGTGTGTATAACGGGTACATCATTGAGGACATTTACTGCGAGAAAGGAAACGAATACATCAGTTTCACAAGCAAACCAGAGATTGTCCAGCTGGGACAGGCTATTGGTGATGTGGACACGGATGAATACAAACGGCTGCAGATCCGCAAAACCATAGAAGAGCATCTGGAAAAGGAATTGCGACTCAGGCCCATGGGCATTAAGGTACTAAGCCTGTTTTTCATCGACCGGGTTGCCAATTACCGCTGGTACGATGAGAACGGGAATCCGCAAAAAGGTAAATTCGCTAAAATCTTCGAAGAGGAATACATCAGGGCTGTCCGTAAGCCGAAATTCAAGCCTCTTCTGGAAGGAATGGAACCAGAGGCAGCAGTTGCATCTATACATAACGGTTACTTCGCCATCGATAAAAAGAAAGACTCTACTGGGGCAGAAATGCTCAAAGAGTCTTCCGGAGAAGGGAAAACCCAGGCTGATGAAAGTGCTTATCAGCTGATTATGCGGGATAAGGAGAAACTGCTCAGTTTTAGCTCTAAACTAAAATTCATCTTTTCCCACTCTGCTCTCAAGGAAGGCTGGGATAACCCCAACGTTTTTCAGATATGCACCCTCAACGAGACCTCTTCTGTCATTAAAAAACGGCAAGAGATTGGCCGAGGGCTACGTATTGCTGTAAATCAGGACGGGGAGCGAGTACATGGATTTGAAGTAAATACTCTCACTGTCATGGCCAATGAGTCCTACGAATCATTTGCCGAACAGCTACAGAAGGAAATTGAGGAAGAAACAGGCATCAAATTCGGAGTAGTTGAAAAGCATCTATTTGCAGGCATTGCAGTTCCCACTGGCGATCATACCACGAGCTATCTGGGGGTCGAAGCATCTGCACAATTATATGACCACCTGAAAGCAAAAGTATACATCGATTCCAGAGGAAAGGTAAAGGATGCCCTCAGATCTGATCTGAAGAGTGGCCAACTTGATCTTCCAGAGGAATTCAGTGAGCAGGCAGGACAGATTACAGCATTATTAAGTAAAGTGGCCGGTAAGCTGAATATTAGAAAAAAGGAAAATGAAAAGACCTTGGAACTGAATAAAGCTGTATTCCTTGGTAAAGATTTCAAGCAGTTGTGGGAACGGATCAAATACAGAACCACTTTCAGGGTGGATTTTGATTCTGAAGAACTTACCCGTAAGTGTGCAGAAGAGATCCAGAACTCTCTGATAGTGGGGCGTGCCCGTTTTACATACCGAAAGGCCATGACAGAGATTGACCAGGGAGGTGTTCATGCCGAACAGGTGGTGGAGAGCACAGGTGTATTTGAGACCAGGGATTATGAACTTCCCGATATTATTACCTATCTTCAAAATGAAACAAATCTAACACGCCGGACTCTGGTTGAAATTCTTAAACAGTGCGGTAGACTTGATGATTTCAAAAGGAATCCCCAAAAGTTCGTAGAACTGACATAAGCAATCATCAAACGCCAGATGCGATTATTCATCGTTGATGGGATCAAGTATGAGAAAATTGGTGATGAGTGTTACTATGTCCAGCAGTTGTTCGCAGATAAAGAGATAAAGGGGTATCTTGGAGAGAATCTGATAGAGAGTCAAAAATCCATTTACAATTACGTCAGATATGATTCAGATGTAGAAGCTGGATTTGCCAGCCGTTTTGAACTGAGTAATGACGTAAAAGTCTACGCCAAACTGCCTGATTGGTTCAAAATCGACACTCCTCTTGGCAGCTATAACCCAGACTGGGCTGTACTCGTAGAAATGGACGGTCAAGAAAAACTCTACTTTGTCGTTGAAACAAAGGGATCCCTCTTTACCGATACTCTGAGACCTACTGAGCAAGCCAAGATAGAGTGCGGGCGTGAGCATTTCAAGGCTATGGGCAATGATGTTGAGTTTGCATTGGCTAACAATTACGAGGCATTTTCCGCTGAACTTTCTAAACATTGAAGTTTAGTGGGTGAAGAAAATATGAATGTATCCCAAGCTGTAAAGATTTTTCATGAGGCGTGGGGTACCACTTCATTTAAATTTGAGAGTTTTTGAGTCCGATGAAGAATATAACCTACATTAGGCAGTAAGAACACTTCAACATATTGATATTATTGACTGTTGTTTTTTTGCAAATTTAATTAAAAATCAATATCATACGGACTACTTATCTAACATGATTTTTATTTTCCTATTGTTTGCAGTAAATATATATTAGTAATGATATAATTACGATTTGGAGGGTTTTGATTTATATTTAATTCGAAAAGTTCTAATTAAATCAATATCAATAGGAAAATTAAATGGATTTTTGCGTCTACCTGCCGAATATGGGTTTAACGATTCCAGCCCTCTTATAAACGAGCCTATCCCAAAACTCAAAATTGCTTCTCTAAATCCTGTATTCCGAATAATCAATCGAGTTTCTAATCATGAAAACAATCCTAAAATTCTTGATGATTAAGAATTAAATGGCTTTTGGGATAGGCTCACTAAAATAGATGCATAAACTAAAATAGATGCCTGTAACTCAGCCGTATAAAATCTCATAGGATAAAATAGCCTCTAAACCTAAAAGAAAAACAAAAAATAGAAATAAGCCTCGGGCGGGATTTGAACCCGCGACCTCGTCCTTACCAAGGACGCGCTATACCTCTAAGCCACCAAGGCACTGCTGCACTAAGAGCATCTCCAAAATATCACAGCAGAGATATAAAGCTTTCGACTGGCGCAGCCATAGAGGGGAAAAATTTCTCCTGACTACCAAAATTTTTACAAATCGATTTCAAATAAACTTAGATACTGGTTTTTTTTAAAGCCAGTATCTAAGTTTATTGACCAGTTAAGTCTTACGTTTATTTCACGTTTATTTCACGTTTATTTCACGTTTATTTCACTTTATAAATTCCAGCGCTCATCAATCGGGAAGTACTCATTGATCCACATGAGAATATGGTTGTTGTGGACTATCTTGTAGGAGCGGGAAAGGACAGGTATTCCGTCGAAGGTTGGTTCCCCTTCCAGGATTTCGAGTTCGCCCATATCGCGCCTGGTCTCAAGATTGTGGCCACGTAGGATCCTACCTATCGGGATGTCTGCCCGCATGAGTTGTTCCCGCATTGTATCAGGCATCCGTTCCAGAGGAGAAAGGGACCTTGCATGGACAAAGACTGTATCCCCTGCAGAGAGCCGAACTACCCTATCGTTTATTTCACTGCCTTCTTGAACTCCAAGAAGGGCAGCCATCTCTTTGTCGGCTTTAACGGTGTGCTGGTACTCCGTTATTACGCTTACCTGCTTTCGGGTCATTATCTCCAGAAGAAAGGTCACCGAACCGTCGGTCCCACAGCAGACCCGCAGACAGGTAGGAATCTCAAAACTCTTCAGTTTTTCCAGAAAATTGGTGCTCAAAAAGATACCTCAAGGTAGGGCCGTCAGATAGTAAAGATTTTAAAACAGGATTGAGCTGTCAGGAGTTTTACTCTTCTGCAACTGCCTTTTTAGCATTTTTTACACGCTCTTTTGCCGTGTATCCGGTAGCCTTGTATAGGAAATCCCTGAAGGCCTTATTGGTTTGCAGGACAATTTCGTCATCAGTAATAGTTTTGTCTGAATTTGTGTCTACAGCGAGCATCTTATTCTCAATCCATACTTTTATATTTGACATAGCTCCATAAGAGGTCTCAAGGATGTCTCCATTTCTGGAAACCCCTCCTGGGAAACACTCCTCCATTACTGAGTAAATCCTGTCAATATCAGGCTTAAAACCGCGCTTTAATTTGTACTGTTGCATTGCTATCCTCTTATAAGAGATTTTCATCTCAGATAAAGCTTGTTTAGAATCGATTTGCTTAAAACCTTTCCCCTCATATTTCCTTACACTCTTCCTTACACTCCATATTAATCATGGAATGGGACACTTTTACCAGAGGAAAGAGATATTTTTCAGATTCTGTCTTTAATTTTTCAGATTATACATTGAGCCTATCCCAAAAGCCATTTAATTCTTAATCATCAAGAATTTTAGGATTGTTTTCATGATTAGAAACTCGATTGATTATTCGGAATACAGGATTTAGAGAAGCAATTTTGAGTTTTGGGATAGGCTCATTTAATAATTCAATACTACTCGTATTTAACATTGATTCTTTATTTTACTTGAGGTTGAGTAAATGAATAAATAAATAAATAGATAAATAAATAGAAATTAAACCATTAAGCAAGTAAAAA
>ENA-UOOH01002113-UOOH01002113.1-fermentation-metagenome-genome-assembly--contig:-NODE-2113-length-17803-cov-276.719968_pt1 | contig 17803 bp, 9 predicted proteins | sample MGYA00245778_ERZ724025 | MGnify/ENA primary metagenome ERZ724025 (study PRJEB28704, sample SAMN03018313) | fermentation metagenome | biome: anthropogenic terrestrial biome; feature: soil... | reverse complement strand
TTGTTTAACATGCTACTCCCTCATACAACAATTATTATGATTATTATTTTTACAATGACGTCTTTTTAACATAATTACAGGTTTAAACACAATTACAAGTCTGTAAACACTTTTCAGGGGGTTTGAGAAATCCTCGTACACTTTTAAGCCGGATAAGGTCAAATCTGGTAAAATAGACATTTTTTATATTTTCCAATCATTCCCGTAAATTCCAGCGCTGAAATAAAAAGAAAGGAAAAAGTGAGTGACTGAACCTACAGCATCAGAATTACAGGCTCAGTTATTCACTAATTACAGGATTAATTCCTCATTACGAAGTCAAGCTGGCTGCGTTTACTCTTTTCCACTCATAGATATTTCCTAAAATATCTGCTCCTGCGTTTCTTTGCGGAGTTCCCATATCAAGGGTTTCATCCGCCATATACAGGTAATCAATTGTCACCAGCCATAACCAGGTCGCATCTCCTGCAGGCCCAAACCCGGTATTTCCATCATATGCAGCTAACTGCCAGTATTTTGTAGCCTGGTCCTGATCTGTAGCCCTTAGAGCTGCTTCTAAATACCCGTCTACGACAGGGTTATTATAAAGCCCTGGATTTTTGTATGTGTCATCAGCTTCTTTGCTGTGGTACTGCAGATATAGATTAAAGGTGTCTATGCTGCTGTAAGCGTATAAAACGGCTGAACTGTATTGATTAGCATAGATTTCATCCCAGCTTGCGCCTACAAGGTCTACTTTTATACCTAATTCTCTTGCCTGTTCGCTTACAGCTACGGATAGGGCTTGCCTTGTCTGGTCTGCGGAAGAATAGTATAGTTTAAACTGGGCTTTGGTTCCGTTCTTTTCCCGGATTCCATCGCCGTCAGTGTCTTTCCAGCCTGCGTTTTCCAATATCATTTTAGCTTCTTCGAGATTTGGACCCCTGATTCTGGCATCAGGATTTCCAAACTCCCGCTGATCTACTCCAGTGTACTCCACGTCTCCTTTCCCGTATACTACTCCTTCAAGCAGGGCTTTTCTGTCAATGCCGAGGTTTAAGGCTTTTCGGATCGCTATATCTGCTGTGACATTATTGCCTATCGGATCTCCCTTTAAACTTTTTTCACCGGTATTATTCTGCATAGGGAAGGAAACTCCCTGTGCCCTTGCTGCGGGAAGAGATATTAGATTATATCCGTTTACAGTCTGGTTTGCATAGCTGATTTCGACCTCAGCTATATCCACGTCCCCGGATTTTACAGCTGCAAACGCAGTATCTTTATCCAGGAATAACATGGTTATTTTCTTAAAGTAGGGTTTTTTTCCATAGTAGTCTTCGTTTAATTTGAAGATCGCCTGCTGCCCTTTATTCCATTGTACGAACTGATACGGCCCTGATCCGATTGGATTGGACCCGTAGGTTTCTTTTTTGTATGCATGTTCTGGCACAATCCCAACGTATCTGAGTCTCCATATGAAACTGGACTGAGGTTCTTTTAACTCGAATTTAACCGCAGTATTATTTATTGCCGTAGCTTTTTCGAGATTACTCATATCCAGCTCGGAATTGCTTCCAATTGCGGTATTAAATGTAAACGCCACGTCCCTGGCTGTTAATTTCTCACCGTCTGTGAACCTGACATCCTCTCTTATATTGACTGTCCAGGTTTTTCCATCCGAACTGACAGAATAATTCGTAGCAAGATCATTTATTAGGCTTCCATCGTCAGCTGATTTAAAAAGAGTGCTCTGCACCAGCGGCTCAAAATTTACATGACCGCACCCCCATCCTAGAAGGGGGTCAAATCCGGTTTCTGGTTCAGCTGTATGCGAATTTACATTCACCACCAGTTCATCAGAACGCTGAGAAACTAATTCGCCAGACGCCGGCGATGTTGAGCCGATCGGCTTTCCTGCCGACGTTAAAACAATAATAACCGCTATAATTATGATTACTATCCCTGCCAGTAGATACTGCTGATTTTTCTTAATTTAAACGCCTCCTCTATTTTACCAGAGTTCTGACCATTCAAGCAAGAATTAAACCGTTAAAACCGTTAAGTTAAAGGTTTTTAACGGTTACAGATAATCTGAGATACAATCCAATTAATTTCCATTAAATAATATTTCTCAGGCGAAAGATCGTAATTAGTATTACTTTTTACACTAAAGTTAAGACTAATTAATTAAAACAATTTTACTATAAATACATTCCGAAATTTATGTATTACTAAGCCCTTAGTCTTAAGTTATTTAGTAATACTAAATAGGAAACTTTATGCATCCTCTTGCACCTAAAAATGGTCGAATCATTGAATATGGAAGAAATAAGGGCAATAATCTAAAAATTAAAAACGAAGGAAACAGTAATATAAAATTAAAAACAGAGAAAACAGTAATATAAAAATTAAGAGCGGAAAAAACAGTAATATAAAAATTAAGAACGAAAAAGATAGTAATCAAAAATATAAAAGGATCAATAAATTCTAAGCAAATTTGCCAAAAAAGTCACGCTGAGGAGTTTTGCATCCTCAGCCTTACTAAAAAGTTTTCAGGAACAGTTCCTTTATTGGAATTCAGCTTTCGATTTAATGTGCTGTCCGTTTCCATTCCAGAATATTACCAAAGGCATCTGCACCGTGAGGCTGGATTTTGGGAGTACCGATATCCAAATCTTCATCCATAATGTACAGGTAGTTAATACTTGCAATCCAGAGCCAGGTAGCATCTCCTTTTGCAGAGAATCCTGTTGTTCCATCCCAGGCAGCCAGTTGCCAGTTTTCATTGGCGGTGTCCTGGTCAACGCTGGTTATGGCTGTCCTTAAATAATTATCCACGACAGTATTGTTGTACATTATTATGTTGTTGTAGTTTGAGGGGTTGTAGCTTTTGCTGTAGTATCTCAGGTATAAGTCAGTCGGATCCAACGAGCCGAAACCGAAAATTATAGGAGTCGAATGCGCCAAAGTGTCAATTTCATTCCAGCTCTTGCCTTCGACTTTAATGTTTATGCCCAGTTTTCGGGCTTCCTCGCTCAGTGCAACGGCTAACGCTTGCCTGTCCTGTGCATTTGAATAATATAATAAAGTAAATTCGGCTTTCAACCCGTTCTTTTCAAGGATGCCGTCGCCGTCGGTATCTGTCCAGCCGCTGTCAGCTAAAATTTTCCTGGCCTCATCCACATTTCCATCTTCAAAGATAGCGTCCTTATTTCCGAAGGGTAATTTGTCTGCACCCGTAAATTCCTCTTCGCCCTGCCCATTTAATGCGCCATTGATTAAGGCTTGCCTGTCTATTCCAATGTTCAAGGCTTTTCTTATCGCAGGATCGGAAGTTACATTGTTCCCGATTGAGTAGCCGTTTTCGGTTTTTTTGCCGGTATCAGGCTGCATCGGGAAGCTTATTCCCCTGGCGTCAATGGAATCAAGGGATACTATTTTCATTCCATTTACTTTTTGATTCGCATAGGAAGCAGGAATTTCAGCCAGATTAACCTGTCCTGACTTCGCTGCCGCAAAAGCCGTGTCAGACTGCATGAAGAGTAAAGTTAATTTTTTAAAGTATGGTTTCTGGCCATAATAATCCGGGTTTGCTTCAAAGATCGCCTGCTGGCCTTTATTCCACTGCAGGAGCCTGTACGGACCAGACCCTATCGGATTTTCTCCGTAAGCCTCATTATAAGCATGTTCTGGCACAATCCCGATTACTGCAAGTTTATGAATGAAGGTCGCCTGTGGATCATTTAATTTAAATTCAACCGTGTAATTATCGAGAGCTGCTGCATTGTCCAGTATGGAGAGATCCACTTTTCCACTAGAACTTGCTGCTGTATTAAACGTGAATGCCACATCTCTGGCCGTTAAAGGCACTCCATCATGAAATTTAACGTCATCCCTTATATTGACAGTCCAGATCAATCCATCCTCACTGACAGTATAACCTGTCGCTAAGTCATTGATCAGAGCCCCATTACTGTCTTTTTTAAAGATAGTGCTTTGAACAAGAGGCTCGCGATTGTAACCCCATCCTGTAATCGGGTTAAAACCGGTTTCAGGCTCTCCGCCATGGGTCCCAACAGCTGCTATCAGCTCATCCGAGCCCTGAGTTAATTCATCAGAACTCCCAAAAATTGACTCGTCAGAAACCTGGGAAGTCGGGCTAACTGGCATTCCAGCCGGCATAAAAGCAAAAGCAGCTGCTATAATTACGATTATTACCCCAATTAAGAGAGATAGTTGACTTTTCCTGATTTAAACTCCTCCTTCGTCTAAATTATTTGAATTATTGCAATAGTATTACCAGTGGTGTTTTCAGTATTTTGTAAGCCTAAATATTACATATTAGATAAAAGATAATACTAAGGAAATACTTTTTAGAATAAAATTAAGATAAATCAAACTAAAATCATTTTGCTATAAATACTTTCCTAAATATATGTAATACTAATTTGGTAGTTATATAAGAAAACATAACACAAAATAAGAGTAATATTGTTTTACAAAAGTTCTTGATTAATTACAGCTTCAAATGCTGAAGATAATTGAGATTTTGACAATTTTAAAACCCATGAAAGGATCATACTAAACCTTTCTTCGAAGCTGTTTAAGATTATTTAAAAATACAAAGGTTTAATAGAAAGTAGGGCATATGTCAAAATGTTTACAAATCACTAAAAACCCTATTTTTTCTTGTATTTATAAAGGGTTTGATAATATCCCAACAAGAATTTTAGTTCCAAAATTGGGCTCATTTCAGGCATTTTCTAGTCAAATAACGGAAAAATTTGCCCTATTCGTGAGCAAGATCCACTAAAACAAGGATTGAAACACAGTCCGTGAACATACTTGGGTCATCATCTACAATATTCGTGAGCAAGATCCACTAAAACAAGGATTGAAACGTGAGGTAGGCGGCGCCTTTGTCTGGCGTGCCTGCCTATTCGTGAGCAAGATCCACTAAAACAAGGATTGAAACACCGCTACAGCTCCACTTTGCAAGCTTTGTAAAAACGAATTCGTGAGCAAGATCCACTAAAACAAGGATTGAAACTAGATTTTCATTATGCACCTCTCCCTCGGAGTACTGATTCGTGAGCAAGATCCACTAAAACAAGGATTGAAACATTTGTGTATTCACGTATTGCGCGCTGAACAGCATATTCGTGAGCAAGATCCACTAAAACAAGGATTGAAACGGGATGGGGATAATAGGAGTAGCAGTGGCATACATGCCGGATTCGTGAGCAAGATCCACTAAAACAAGGATTGAAACAATCAGAAAAATCAGTCTTTCTATAGTTTTGTATCATTCGTGAGCAAGATCCACTAAAACAAGGATTGAAACTGATAATAATTGCAATTGCAACAATTATCAAAATTTATTCGTGAGCAAGATCCACTAAAACAAGGATTGAAACTATAATCCTAGGTGATTGACCTGTTTTGTGTCGAAAATTCGTGAGCAAGATCCACTAAAACAAGGATTGAAACATATATATCGCGTATCCACATTTCAGTTCTTTAGGTGGTCATTCGTGAGCAAGATCCACTAAAACAAGGATTGAAACCGCCACATAACTTTGTGACTGCATACTGTTCGAGTATCATTATAAATTCGTGAGCAAGATCCACTAAAACAAGGATTGAAACAAAGTTGGGACGAAAGCCCCAGCAAGATGGAGCCTGATTCGTGAGCAAGATCCACTAAAACAAGGATTGAAACCTATAGGCCCATTCGTAATAAATGCATTATTTGAGATTCGTGAGCAAGATCCACTAAAACAAGGATTGAAACCCATGTATCTGTGAAAACCGTCAACGACAATATACAATTCGTGAGCAAGATCCACTAAAACAAGGATTGAAACCAAAAAAGCTATCAAGAGAAGCAAGCGAAGGCATCTTAAAATTCGTGAGCAAGATCCACTAAAACAAGGATTGAAACGTGTTGCTCTGCCCCATATGTTATAAGGGCTTGCATTCGTGAGCAAGATCCACTAAAACAAGGATTGAAACCAGAGTAGTCCTTTGAGTTTCATGTTTTACCTCATAATATTCGTGAGCAAGATCCACTAAAACAAGGATTGAAACATACAATATGCCTGGACTGAAGAAGAAAGAAGGATTCGTGAGCAAGATCCACTAAAACAAGGATTGAAACACCTCAGGCTCACAGTTCTATTTTCTTCCTTAGTGATTCGTGAGCAAGATCCACTAAAACAAGGATTGAAACACGTAGAATTCCAGGGAGCCCTCTTAAGATAAACCATTCGTGAGCAAGATCCACTAAAACAAGGATTGAAACAGGCTCTATGAACTATGAAGCTGAACTGGCAAACTAATTCGTGAGCAAGATCCACTAAAACAAGGATTGAAACCAAGTTCAGACACCATAGTATTCAGTTCAATACCAATTCGTGAGCAAGATCCACTAAAACAAGGATTGAAACTTGTACACGATGGAGCATTAGTTAGCGGTAGACTGTATTCGTGAGCAAGATCCACTAAAACAAGGATTGAAACAACATGTTTCCATTTGCCAGAATATCCCAGTCTCCGTATTCGTGAGCAAGATCCACTAAAACAAGGATTGAAACTGATAATGTCAGTTGTATACACTAAACTTTCACATTCGTGAGCAAGATCCACTAAAACAAGGATTGAAACTCGGGTGCATAACTGCAGCGTTCGCGATAGCAGGATTCGTGAGCAAGATCCACTAAAACAAGGATTGAAACGTTGAAATATAAATTCCTCTATAGTTCTAAACTCAAATTCGTGAGCAAGATCCACTAAAACAAGGATTGAAACTAATGAAATTCCCTCTGGAGGGTTCAGCATGACAAAATTCGTGAGCAAGATCCACTAAAACAAGGATTGAAACCGGCCGTCCTTGCCTCTTTTGTTCCAAGATATGCATTCGTGAGCAAGATCCACTAAAACAAGGATTGAAACACGGCATACATCGCACGGATAATGAATATCCCACAAGCATTCGTGAGCAAGATCCACTAAAACAAGGATTGAAACACATGAGCCAGAAAATAAAACTCTCCTTCAAATATATTCGTGAGCAAGATCCACTAAAACAAGGATTGAAACGGAGGTATAATCGAATGGATAGGCAAACAAGAGCAAGATTCGTGAGCAAGATCCACTAAAACAAGGATTGAAACGGTTCTCGCTCATCGACTATTCTAATCAGTTCTCCGATTCGTGAGCAAGATCCACTAAAACAAGGATTGAAACTTGCTTTGCTGTGATGGTTTGTGCCGGAGTAGAGAATTCGTGAGCAAGATCCACTAAAACAAGGATTGAAACCATTACTACGCCGATGATGACGACTGCGGCGAATATATTCGTGAGCAAGATCCACTAAAACAAGGATTGAAACAGCTTTAGTTTCTCAGCTAGCTGAGAAATAGTATGGATTCGTGAGCAAGATCCACTAAAACAAGGATTGAAACTCCCCGATTTTGATATCTGCGTTTGTGCAGATATCCCATTCGTGAGCAAGATCCACTAAAACAAGGATTGAAACGCGATAACATCGTGAAAATTAACGCCACAACACCAAATTCGTGAGCAAGATCCACTAAAACAAGGATTGAAACATCTCACCCTCGTGTGCTTCCCATGCTTTATTATTCGTGAGCAAGATCCACTAAAACAAGGATTGAAACCAATGGAAGATCATCGAAGAGTGTGAAGATTTCGAGGATTCGTGAGCAAGATCCACTAAAACAAGGATTGAAACAAAGCTACATAAGTGCTTTTCTCATCAGTATCAGAAAATTCGTGAGCAAGATCCACTAAAACAAGGATTGAAACAACGGTGTGAATGAAGTACAGAAAACCGAGGCAATATTCGTGAGCAAGATCCACTAAAACAAGGATTGAAACTTGTCTGCGGCGCTTGTTCGGGAGGTCCATGTGAATTCGTGAGCAAGATCCACTAAAACAAGGATTGAAACTAGGTGTATGGGGTGTAATCACGAATGGAAAAGATTCGTGAGCAAGATCCACTAAAACAAGGATTGAAACCGAAAAAAGCAGCAATAAATATGTTAGCAAGAATAGAATTCGTGAGCAAGATCCACTAAAACAAGGATTGAAACTGATTCTGTGTGTAGGGGTAATAGTGATGCCTATTATTCGTGAGCAAGATCCACTAAAACAAGGATTGAAACCTCTCATCTTGCGAAGGACTGCAGCTGCCGTGACGATTCGTGAGCAAGATCCACTAAAACAAGGATTGAAACAAACTACAATTAAAGGTGAGGTCGTACATCAAAATCTATTCGTGAGCAAGATCCACTAAAACAAGGATTGAAACCCTCCGGATTTCTAGTATGTCTTCTTTTATCTCACTATTCGTGAGCAAGATCCACTAAAACAAGGATTGAAACATGACAGCAAGATCGAGAGCTGTGAGCGAATAATGCATTCGTGAGCAAGATCCACTAAAACAAGGATTGAAACATTCTATAATACACGTATCTAAAAAAATAATACATATTCGTGAGCAAGATCCACTAAAACAAGGATTGAAACATTATATAATGGAAATAATTGATTTGATCTAAGATTATTCGTGAGCAAGATCCACTAAAACAAGGATTGAAACTACTCTTTTCCATAACCATCATAAACCCACTCAAATATTCGTGAGCAAGATCCACTAAAACAAGGATTGAAACAGCTGAGACGAGGAAAGAAACGGCTAGATTGACCATATTCGTGAGCAAGATCCACTAAAACAAGGATTGAAACCTTTATTCAGAATGCAAAATTTCCCACAGGAGCACACATTCGTGAGCAAGATCCACTAAAACAAGGATTGAAACGTGAATTTCATCAATGCGTGCTGCTGGGATCGGATATCTATTCGTGAGCAAGATCCACTAAAACAAGGATTGAAACGCTTCTTCAAAGTCCTCTTCTGATTCGGACTGTTCCTATTCGTGAGCAAGATCCACTAAAACAAGGATTGAAACATAAAGGCGTTCGGAACAACAACAGCGCTATTTTCAATTCGTGAGCAAGATCCACTAAAACAAGGATTGAAACAGAAGCAGCTTGGGAGTGCCATGAATGTACAAGCAGATTCGTGAGCAAGATCCACTAAAACAAGGATTGAAACCTTGGGGAGCGGCGCAGAAACGAGAACGGCGTACTGTATACGAATTCGTGAGCAAGATCCACTAAAACAAGGATTGAAACAATTGTTTCCAACACCACGCCCTTGAATGTAGGTAATTCGTGAGCAAGATCCACTAAAACAAGGATTGAAACAAGCTTTGATTTGATTCTCAATTTCCTGCTTTGAAGATTCGTGAGCAAGATCCACTAAAACAAGGATTGAAACCCCAGTACATAGCTCCGTGGTCCTGTGACATTGACTATTCGTGAGCAAGATCCACTAAAACAAGGATTGAAACTGACGGTGGTTGGAATACAGGGATTCACTGGACAGGATTCGTGAGCAAGATCCACTAAAACAAGGATTGAAACGTGCGGCCTCCAGACGTTCCGGTCCGGCGCGCTTCAAATTCGTGAGCAAGATCCACTAAAACAAGGATTGAAACTTGAGTTTGACGTGTGGACTGTCGCGAGGATCGGTATTCGTGAGCAAGATCCACTAAAACAAGGATTGAAACTGAAACCACAGTTCGCACAAATTATCTTTTTTGTTGTATTCGTGAGCAAGATCCACTAAAACAAGGATTGAAACTATCTCGGTCAAAATTTGAGGACATATTCCAGTCCTATTCGTGAGCAAGATCCACTAAAACAAGGATTGAAACACACTTTGTCGGTGATGTCTTTGTGCGTGTTATTTAATTCGTGAGCAAGATCCACTAAAACAAGGATTGAAACTTTTCTCGCAGGGCCTTTCGCCCTCGTACAATACTAATTCGTGAGCAAGATCCACTAAAACAAGGATTGAAACAAAGTTCTCGAAGTTTTCTATAACTGTCCTGGAGAAATTCGTGAGCAAGATCCACTAAAACAAGGATTGAAACCGCAGTTGTCATGGTATCCCTGATAACTGGTAGTATGATTCGTGAGCAAGATCCACTAAAACAAGGATTGAAACAATCTATAGACTGCCCGATAGCTAGAGAACTTCGAATTCGTGAGCAAGATCCACTAAAACAAGGATTGAAACTGGGCACATATCGCTTGATAGGGCTTCAAAAGATTATATTCGTGAGCAAGATCCACTAAAACAAGGATTGAAACTTGAAATATAATACTACATTCTTCTTTTGCCTTAGGATTCGTGAGCAAGATCCACTAAAACAAGGATTGAAACCTATCTTAGGTGAATTGTGTATGTCAAGCAAAACATTCGTGAGCAAGATCCACTAAAACAAGGATTGAAACATCCTACTAATGTAGTGGAAACAGAAATTAACCAAGCATTCGTGAGCAAGATCCACTAAAACAAGGATTGAAACAGCCTCAACTTCCAAACAAGCTATGCTTATTATGATATTCGTGAGCAAGATCCACTAAAACAAGGATTGAAACACATCGGTGTAACATCGGTGTAACAATGTGTAACATATTCGTGAGCAAGATCCACTAAAACAAGGATTGAAACCTCATCTTAATCCTCCCATAGACAAGCCCACCCTGGATTCGTGAGCAAGATCCACTAAAACAAGGATTGAAACTTTTTTCCTCTTACATCGTCACCGTCTTCGGTGATGTAATTCGTGAGCAAGATCCACTAAAACAAGGATTGAAACTTATGATATCCTAGGACCTGGAATTGATGAGAAAAATTCGTGAGCAAGATCCACTAAAACAAGGATTGAAACCCCCATGCGAAATTCCAATTTCCCTGCGAATCTCGTATTCGTGAGCAAGATACACTAAAACAAGGATTGAAACTCAAATTGCTCTTGAGAAGTCTGGAGAAGTCCATTGGAATTCGTGAGCAAGATCCACTAAAACAAGGATTGAAACCTGAGTTCTGGCCGATTGCAAACAGGGGACATAATTATTCGTGAGCAAGATCCACTAAAACAAGGATTGAAACTCTTTCTCTTCGATTTCTGTTATGATTGATGCTATTTCTTATTCGTGAGCAAGATCCACTAAAACAAGGATTGAAACCAGCGTCATTGAGCCAGATCTTTGGATCTCCTACCATTCGTGAGCAAGATCCACTAAAACAAGGATTGAAACCTTCCTGCACTCGCAGGAGTAGCAGGCGGAGCACTTATTCGTGAGCAAGATCCACTAAAACAAGGATTGAAACATAATTGCTGGAGCAGTAGTAATAAAGGAGATATTATTCGTGAGCAAGATCCACTAAAACAAGGATTGAAACTATATTCAGCGTTACATTTCATACATCGAGACGATATTCGTGAGCAAGATCCACTAAAACAAGGATTGAAACGAAGTGGGGAAGGGCTTGGACTTCTACCACCTAGTATTCGTGAGCAAGATCCACTAAAACAAGGATTGAAACAAATAGTAACAGGAATGATCTAAATGCAGAACACATTCGTGAGCAAGATCCACTAAAACAAGGATTGAAACGCCCGCTTTTTGAACGCTTCATGCTCATGCTGCCCGATTCGTGAGCAAGATCCACTAAAACAAGGATTGAAACATTATTTTGGCTTTCCGGTCTTGCGCAGTTCCGGTTTTGATTCGTGAGCAAGATCCACTAAAACAAGGATTGAAACGATTTTGGGATATTGCAGCCTCAGAGCCCTCCCCATTCGTGAGCAAGATCCACTAAAACAAGGATTGAAACTTATGATATCCTAGGACCTGGAATTGATGAGAAAAATTCGTGAGCAAGATCCACTAAAACAAGGATTGAAACCCCGGTAAGACCTTCGGGGAAAAATCTTGTGCATACCATTCGTGAGCAAGATCCACTAAAACAAGGATTGAAACACTGTATAACTAACCGAATTGATCCTAAGATCCGTAATTCGTGAGCAAGATCCACTAAAACAAGGATTGAAACATGCCTCAAACAACTATCCGACCAGTAAAACCTGTCACTGAAACCGTGGCAGATTCGTGAGCAAGATCCACTAAAACAAGGATTGAAACCCTCGGAATTCTCGCAGTACTCCGAGGAAGGGGGGCCATTCGTGAGCAAGATCCACTAAAACAAGGATTGAAACTAGAATTCTACCAGAAATACAAGGACACTCCCTAATTCGTGAGCAAGATCCACTAAAACAAGGATTGAAACACAACAGCTGGTCCGATTGTCATTTCAGATAATTTTTATTCGTGAGCAAGATCCACTAAAACAAGGATTGAAACCGATGCTCCCCTTATACACTGGATGAGGGTACAAATATTCGTGAGCAAGATCCACTAAAACAAGGATTGAAACTGAAACATCCTTCGTAGGGACATCATTCGCAGGAGGATCAAATTCGTGAGCAAGATCCACTAAAACAAGGATTGAAACAATTCAGTAGAGGCATTCTTAGAATGAACTGGTACAATTCGTGAGCAAGATCCACTAAAACAAGGATTGAAACACGGGCAGCAGTATACTGATAGTGTTGTTATTCAATTCGTGAGCAAGATCCACTAAAACAAGGATTGAAACCGTCATAGTACACCCAAGTATCTGCGGCTCCAAATTTATTCGTGAGCAAGATCCACTAAAACAAGGATTGAAACGACCCCCTAAATGTCGTAAAAGGGGAGGGTATAGATGATTCGTGAGCAAGATCCACTAAAACAAGGATTGAAACTCAGCTATTTCGCGGGTTTTCTGCCAGTTCGAGGAGAATTCGTGAGCAAGATCCACTGAAACCTCGCTTCGCATTGTATCCAATTCGAGAGCCTTATTCGTGATCAAGTTTACCAAAATAAAGATTGAAAACTTGACTAATGTATTAAACATTTTGTAATCTGCATGATTCAAAAACAAAGCCCATCAAAATAAAGATAAAAACATAGCCGGCTATTTTTGAAAAACATCATTGTATTGTAGGTTTGGAGCCAAAATTACTACAGTTTTTTACGTAAGCTTTAATACATATATGTCATATTATATTGCGTGTCCAAACCTGAACAGATTCCTATAACTCGCCATATAAGTTATGAGAAGCTTGTTAAAATGATCAAGGCTGAGAAGAATTCTCGAGTTGTCCAACGTCTCATATTCATCAAAGCCCGTTATGAAGGTAAAAGTGTTAAAGAAGCCTCAAATATTGTTGGAGTCTCCAGAAGCAATGGGAACCTCTGGCAACAGAGATGGAACGCTCAGGGTTACGAAGGCTTAATCCCTCAATTTAGAGGCGGAAATCCCTCAAAACTCTCAGACTTTCAGAAAGTACAATTAAAGGAAATGCTTAAAGAGCGGGATGATTGGCTAACTCGAGAAGTACAGGACCTGATTCTTCAAGAATTCAGTGTCGAATACAGCCTCAAACAGGTCTGGGTTATTCTTCAAAGTTTAAAAAACAACAGGTGAAAATAATTAACTAATCAATAACTCAAAGTTATTTCTCTAAATTTTGAATTTGAAATTATCAATTAGTTTCCGACTATGAAAAATAGTTCTCAAACTTTCGAATTTTGATAGTAGAATTATTTTTAATAGGTTAATAGAGATATAGAGATAAAGAATTTGAAAAAGATAAGAAATATAGAATATTGGAAGAAAGATAATGAAAATAAAACAAAAAATTAAAGTGTTTTTTTATTTATGAGGTTTGATAATTGTGGATATTCGACAGGCTAAAATTGAAGATGCAGACGAAGCCGCAGAATTAATTTGCATGGCCTGGGGAGAATGTGCTTATGTGCTTGCAGGTTCTGATAATCAGAAAGCTGCACAAGATGTTATTAAAAAATTCTATAAGCAGCCAGACAATATTTTGAGTTATCAAAATATCCATGTCGCAGAGGGACGTAACGGTATAGCAGGTTTGGTTTTGTCATTTCCCTCAGACCATTTTTCACGTTTGAGTAAGCTATTGGTAGAAAAGCTTCCTAAATTTTATAAATCCGATGCTGAGGATTATCAAGGAAAAGTAGTTCCCATGTTAAAAACAAAAGAGGCAGAACCTGGTGAATATTATATAGATTCACTTGCTGTTTACCCGCAGTACCGAGCGTGTGGGATTGGAAGCAGATTACTAAAAGTAGCAACTCTCAAGTCTCATAAACTTGGCATTTCTAAAACCTCATTGATTGTTAAACCCGAAAACAAAGGTGCCCTAAAATTATATAAAAAACATGGATATTCTGTAAGAGGGAAACTGAAACAGGCTGGCACAAACTTTTTGAGCATGGTTAATCCAATCAATCAGACTGGAAAATCAAGCAGTAAAAAAGGCATCATTCAGTAAATTGTTATTTTTTCAAGCGTATTTGAGAACTCCCTCTTTCGACTTCTTTTTTCAAGCCTTCTACTGTTTTCAATTCTCTTATTCAATTTTTAACTCATGAGCAAGACCTGGTAAACAAAAAATGAGCAAAAATTAAGACTGAGATCCATTTTCAAAAACCCTCGGTAAAGGCTCAAATGAAATTTTGGCATTTTTTCCGTTGTACCATCTAAATAATAAAAAATATACAATAAGTTTTATTAAATTTGAGGTATTATGTGTCGAGGTAGTATGTGAATTGATTTTGAATTGATTTCATGGAATACATCTCATGAGTGTAATAGAGTGTAGCATTACACTCCCCAGTTTTAAAAACGGTGTTCAGAATGCCCAGTGGAAAAACACATGTAAAAATAAACATTACTTTGCTGCTTGGTATATTGCTAAGTTTACATACAAACTTTATGAAATCGCATATTCCACCAGAATATACTGAATTTGATACCATAGCAATATTTTCATTTGCACTTATATTTGGGACATACTATCTCAGTCCTGACCTGGATATTAAAAGTGATCCCTTAAAAAGATGGGGAATTCTCAAACATATCTGGTGGCCTTATCAAAAAATTTTTAAGCACCGTGGAAAATTGCATCATCCATTATCAGGTCCCATTATAATCATTTCAACTGTAGGTTTATTTATCATAGTACCAGTTGTCAAATTGTTCAACCTTGATATAACTAGCATCCCAACAAAATATACAATTTCATTATTAACTGGAATCGTTATTTCTATTGAAGCACATATAATCACCGATGCGATATACACTAAATTAAAGAGAAAATCCACAAAAATAAAAAAGAAGTTAAAAAATATTCGCACCACCAAATCATAATTTTTTTATTTGGACGGAAATTCCAAAACCCTGTTCAAAACCCTAAATAGTGAAATTCAAATATTTATCCGGGGGAATATTCCATGAAAAAAGATTTCGAGAAGGTTTACCAGTTAAAGCTTTCCATGAGAGGCATTACCCCTCAGATCTGGCGGCGAATCCAGGTGCCTGAAAATTATACCTTCCTGAAACTTCATGATGCCATCCAAGCTGTGATGAACTGGGAAGACTACCACCTGCACGAATTCGAGATGATAAACCCAGAAACTGGGGAGCTTGAGAGAATCGGGACAGAAGACAAAGACCACGAAAACTTTGGTGAGCCTCTAATGCCGGAAAATAAAGCCAAAATCTCCAGGTATTTCACGCTGGAAAATAAGGATGTTCTATACAGGTACGATTTTGGGGACAACTGGCAGGTAAAAGTCAGGCTTGAGAAAATCCTTCCTAGAAAAGAAGGAGTGGAATATCCGATCTGCACTGCAGGAAAAAGAGCAGCTGTTCCTGAGGACACAGGGGGAGTAGGAAGCTATGAATATATGCTCGAAATCCTGAAGGATCCTGAGCATGAAGAATATGAAGATACTGTGGAATGGCTTGGAGAAGATTTTGATCCTGAATACTTTGACCCAAAAGACGTTTCTTTCTGAGCTGGAAAAGTTGGGAGCTGGGGAATGTATCCCAAACTACCGCAAAAACGTAAATTTAATCTTTTTTTAACAAAAGACGTTTGAAAACGCCTTCAAAGCATTTCTTTGCTGAAGTAGACAGCGTAGATTTTTTCAACTTTAGCTGGACGCCGAATGGTAAAATGCACCTACCACGAAAACAAGGATTGAAGCTTCATATTTGAGTTGAATTTTTATTCGATGATTGTTTTTTATTTATTTTTTTATTCAATTTTAAACACATATTGACTACTTTTATAGAAATTACAACAAAATTGATTAGATTTAGAAAATTTTATATGTAAGGTAATATATTTTTTTAAAAAGAAATTATTTTGAAGGAGCATTTTAGATAATGAATGACGATGAACTTCAACTCACCTTCTTGCTCCATGATCTTGGCATATTTTTTAAGAGAACCGGCTTGCCCCCCTCGCAAAAATTCAATGATCTGACAGAAATTGAGAATAATAGAGGAGGTTCGCACTCCAGATGGAGTGCTTCATTAGCTGAAGAACTTGGTCTGAGCCAAGATATCCAAAATGTAATATTATATCACCATAACCATGACTCTTTGGAAAGAGAAAATGTAAGAATCGTAAATGTGCTTAGTCAAGCCGCTGAATTTTTTGCCGGAGAAGATGAACTGGGACCAGTAAATCTTCTATCTGTGTTTTCTGAAGTAAAGTTGAAGGAGAGTAATCATCCAGAGAAATGCTACCTTCCGCTTCAAAAAATTGATCTTGCATTCGAAAAACCGATAAGATATGGGGAAGTTTCAAATAAAGAAGCCTACAGAAAGTTGTGGGAGGGCTTTTGGTCAGAACTGAAAAAGATTGGGACGGATAACCGCTCTGAAAATACGTATCAGCTAATAAAGAAATATACTACTTTTCTGCCCTCAAACTCAAGAGATATATCTCTATTTGATCACATTAAAGTTAAAACGGCTATAGCAACCTGCCTTTACGGGTACATACAGAATGAGAATCTGGCTTCATCTCAAAGCCTTGAAAAACCTTTCCTTTTAATCTCTGGAGGTATTTCTGGAATTCAGCGATTCATATACAGAGTCGCCTCTCCTGCAGAGGCGCAGGTAGGTATGGCAAAGAGACTAAGAGGGCGTTCTTTTTACCTGAATTTATTGAATGATGCTGTTGCGACCTCAATACGCAGCAGACTGAACCTTCCTGAAGCCAATCTGCTATGGTGTGGGGGAGGTAATTTCCTGATTATCGCATCAAATACTGACAAAACTAGAGAAGAGATTGAAAAGTTCCAAAAAGAGGTCAACAAATCTCTTATGCAGATGTTCAACGCTGAGCTGTTCTTAAATTTCACATGTGAACAGGCAGGAGTGAACGAATTAAAAGATTTTTTCAGATTGAATGAAAAACTTAATCAAATGCTGGATGAGAACAAAAAGCAAAAGTTCGTTGAAAACCTAGAAGACCTGTTTGCGGAAGACAAAGAAAATACTCTTAGAACTTGTTCTGTATGCGCTAGTCCAATAAAAAAGAATGAAACTCTTATTGAAGAAAAAGAGACAGAAACTCTTTGTGAAGACTGCAATGAACATACAGAAATCGGAAAAAAGATTGCATATGCTAAATACTACATAAAGTCAATGTCTGAGAAAAAATCAGAAAAATTTGATGTTTTCCTTTTTGGCGTTGGATATAGATTCTTAAGAAATGAAAACGTTGCCAGATACATTCGCAGTATATCAGGAATTTCCAAGTCTGCTCAGATTTTGAAAATCAACGACACCGATTTTGTGAACGCTGAAATGATAAAGCAGTGTTCTGAATCTGGCATTCCAGTATCTTTCGGATTTATGTTCATGGCAAATACGGTCCCCAAACATGAAGATCAAACTGCGTGCGGCCACCCCAACCTAAAGGATGGGGTATGCTGATGGGCC
>ENA-UOOH01002111-UOOH01002111.1-fermentation-metagenome-genome-assembly--contig:-NODE-2111-length-17827-cov-5.684729_pt1 | contig 17827 bp, 12 predicted proteins | sample MGYA00245778_ERZ724025 | MGnify/ENA primary metagenome ERZ724025 (study PRJEB28704, sample SAMN03018313) | fermentation metagenome | biome: anthropogenic terrestrial biome; feature: soil; material... | reverse complement strand
GTTTTCCTAGGTGGGACCATCGCCATTCCTCTGGGTTGCTGCACAGGCCGGCTTTAACGGGATTCTCGGCGATGTACTCCACAACCGCATCGTAGTGCTTTGCGTCGCGAATGAACCGGTCAAAATAGTCGGGCATCCAGATCTCGCCCTGTCGGTTCAACACCCTATTGGATTCATTGGCTGTAAAAGACTTCCAGGAATGTACAACCTCCCCGAGAGGAAAACCGACCACCGTTTCGATCAGTGTATGGACATGGTTGGGCATGATGCACCATGCCAGGAGCCGATACCGCTCGCCGTCAAAATGGAGCAACGCGTTCTGTACAATCTCCCCGATTCTTGGATCACGGAGCCAACAGCTGCCATTGCCTTCGTCGGAGTACCTTTCTATGCGATCACGCAATTCCGCGCAACGCGGATCGGAGGCAGATTCGCCTCCGACAAGCTCCAACTCCGTGTGCCAGTGTTCGAGGATTCGAACGGGTACAGAATCGGCCAGACGGAACGTGATGGACTGGACCATGCCGGGGCGGTCGAAATGAGGCAGGTAGCCGCGACTGTGCCATTCCTTATGCGATCGGTTAAGCCCTGGGAGCGCGGGCATCCTGCCCGCATCTTCCTCCACTTGCATCCCATCCGCATCTTCCATCCTGCCCAGGTCTTTCACTGCTGGCGGCTCGCCCGCAAGCGGGCAAGATAAAAATGTCAGCGTTCCTAGGTATTTCCACTGGGAATGGCTCCGCGGGCAGGACTCGAACCTGCAACATAGTGGTTAACAGCCACTCGCTCTACCATTGAGCTACCGCGGAATCATTTAATTGCGATCGCAACCGCCCGTTCGGGCGTCGTGATCTGGGGCCTAAGTATAGGGGAATCCTGTTCCGCGTCAACCCGCCTGGGGAAATTTCTTGGATTTGAAGCCGAGCTGAGAACTGAATTCGATCCGGGTGTCCGCAGCCGCGACCCTGCATGCAACCGGCAACTGGGGATTTCCAAACTTTCGTCCACCAAAATAGTTGTGCTTTCAACGCGCGGGTTGCTATACGAGGGGCTGAAGCATGCCAGGTGGGCAGCAGGATGATTGAGGGGTTACCCAACGGTAATCGCCCGTGCCCGAACCTGTTAACCGAGGCGGATGGGGGCCCCCTCGCTCCCGCGCCGAAATCACCTAACTTTCTTTTCCAGAGGTAGGGATGACAGAGGAAAAAGAGCTACTCATTATCTCTCCCGACAACGAATTCGAGCGGGAATCCGTTCCGGAGAGCCACACCAAGGGCCTACGCAGCTTTGTGGGCATGTACGCCGGTGAGCACGCAGCAGGTACAGAGTTTGCCATCGGCCCGTTGTTTCTGGTCCATGGTGTCAGCGCCGCCAACCTGATGCTCGGCCTCTTTCTCGGTAATCTGATGGCGGTTTTGAGCTGGATGTTTCTGACGGCTCCGATCGCGACGCGGGTTCGCCAGACCCTGTACTTTCAGCTGGAGCGTATCGCGGGCGTGAAGCTCGTCAAACTCTACAACATCGCGAACGGCCTCATGTTCTGCTTCCTCGCAGGGGCAATGGTCTCGGTCAGCGCGACCGCGGTCGGAATCCCGTTCAACATGAAGATGCCCCAGCTGAACGACACGATGCCGAACAGCATCGGGTGGGTGATCGCAGTCCTGGTCATCGGTTTCGTGATCTCGATCGTGGCAGCCAAGGGCTACAACACCGTCTCGCGCTTTGCGAACATCGCCTCCCCCTGGATGGTACTGGTCTTTTTGGCGTGCGGAATTGCGGCAATGCCTGAACTCGGCATCAACTCGCTGAGCGAATTCTGGCCGGCCGCCAGAGACGTCATCTGGCGCGGAGTCCCCGTGGAGGGCCAGTCGCAGTTCACCTTCTGGCACGTCTTTTTCTTCGCGTGGTTCTGCAACATGGCGATGCACATCGGCATGTCCGACCTCTCCATTTTCCGGTATGCGAAGAAATCGTGGCACGCGATCTCGACCGGCGCAGGGATGTACATCGGCCACTTCATGGCCTGGATCTCCGCGTCCATGCTCTATGCCATCCAGCTGCAGGCGGATCCCCTGAACACGACCGTCGCACCCGGCCCCATGGCCGTCCAAATCGCCGGCCTGACCGGTGCGATCTGCGTGATCATCGCCGGTTGGACAACCGCCAACCCGACCATCTACAGGTCCGGCTTGGCATTTCAGTCCCTGATCCCGAAATGCTCCCGTGTGACGGCAACCCTGTTCGCGGGCGGCTTGGCCACGTTGGCCGGACTCTTTCCCGCGTTGGCCATGAAGCTGTTGGATTTTGTCGCCTTGTACGGCCTGGTGCTGATGCCGATGGGTGCGGTCATTCTGATCGATTTCTGGGTTCTGCCGAAGCTCGGAATGAAGAGTTTCTTCGCGGAAGCGGCCAAGATCTCCTTCCATTGGGGCGCCGGAGCCGCATGGATCCTGACGCTGATCCTCTGCCTGGTCATCAACAAGAAATTCGGGCTGGAGATCTTCTTCCTTGCGGTCCCCGGTTGGTTCCTGGCGGCCATCATCTACATCGTGGGCAGCATGATCATCCAGAAGCAACGCACGGCCTGAAGCCGATCAAGGAGAATTGAATGATGAAGAAAATCCTTATGCCCATATCAATCATCGGCCTGCTCCTGCTCGTCATCGGGCCCGTCCTGTTCGCTGCGGGGAAGGTCGATCTGCCAATGAACAAGAACATCTTGTTGGTCGGCACGATCCTCTGGTTTGCGACCGCTCCGTTCTGGATGGAGCACAGCAAAAACTAAGCGAACCTCCAGCATCCAAACAATGACGCGGACGGTATCGAAAAGGGCCGAATCCTCGGGATTCGGCCCTTTACCAATCCTCTAATCGGTAGCACATCGCTTGGAAAAGATCGTCCGAAAAGGTTGCCGCTTTCCCAACCTGGCTTTCCCATTCCCATCCGGAAAGCCTCGCGCTGAGGACGCGGTGGCGTTTCCGACTAGGAGATGGGGTAGGGTCCATGTCCGATCCCACCCGCCGATATACCGTCCACGAGTATTCGATTCCGTCGTCGTCATGCGGGAAGGCATGGAAATTGAACCGCCAAGACGCCAAGAGCGCCAAGGGGGGAGACGACGACACGTTTGAGAAGGACCTGAACGGTATAGATGATCGCGAGCACATCTGTGCCCTTCTTTTCCACAATGAGTCCGGTGCTCACCAGCAACTCCCATCGGCTCTTGCAGTTCATACCCGATGGCCGCGCCGGTAACTGCCTTCGCCAGCCACTCAATCTCCTTGGCGTCTTGGCGGTTGATCTTTTACTCTACTCCGGCCATTCAAAGACCGCGCCCATGATATTCTGCGGGGTCTCCAGCAGGCACTGATAGACCTCGGGCGCGTTCTCGACCGGCTCCTGGTGGGTGATCATCGGAAGTATATGCAGCTTGCGCTGCAGGTTGTAGCGCATGACGTGATAGAGGTCGTACTTCCAGAAATGGCTGCAGTGCAGGAAGGAGACCTCCTTCTCCTGCGCCTTCGTGTTGGAGTACCGCATCTCCGTGCGTCCTGCCATCGCAAGGATCTTTCCGCGACTCATCACATGATCGAGCGCTTGCCCGATCACGCTGTCCAGGCCGGTCGTCTCGACCACAAGATCATAGGGGCCGTATTCCTCAATCGCCTTCTGAACCTGGGAGTCGAGCGCATTGAATGCGTCGTCACACGCGTAATTGCGGGCGAGCTCCACTCGGTCTTCCACAATATCGACACCGATCACCTGTGCGCCCATCGCGCGTGCGAGCTGGGCCGCGGTGAATCCGATCGGACCAAGCCCCAGAACCAGGACTGAATGCGTCGGCTTGACCTCAGCCAGAAGGAGCCCATGCATCGAGGAACCGGCCACACCGAAGAGTGCAGCGGCCACGAGATTGATGTCCTCCGGCAGCTTGATCACCTGGTCGGGTGCGGGCGAGGACATGGCCTTGTGCCCCCAATCGTTGGTGAAGACGATGTCGCCCTTCTTGAACTCGAAGACCCCCTGCCCCACGTCCATCACTCGGCCGACCGTCTGGTAGCCGACCGCTGCCGGGTATCCGCTACAATAGGGTCCGCCCGTGAGAACATGCCGCTCCGATCCGTTGGAAACCCCCGTGTACAAGGTCTTGATCAGGACGTGCCCGCGCTGAACCTTCGCGTCCTCAATCTCCATCAACTCCGCTCTACCTTGTTCTGGAATAATAATGGCTTTCATGTCCTGGGGTATCCATCTCCTTTGGGGATCCTCGAGGCATCGGCCCTTCGGGCCATCGGGGCCTCCGTAACCGGGTGTGATGAACTCCGGCTCGGCGATCAATCTCTCTCTGTACAATACCCGAATCCAGCAATTCTGTGACATCCCTGCCGGTCCATCGGGAAAAAAGAGGGGTACGGACGCGTTTCAACCGCGATTTGACCTGCTATTTCCGTCGGGCATTTTCTAGCAGTTCAGTTGTAAGGAATACATCGGACCTCCTATACTAGGGTAATCCATGGGAATGCGCAGATATCTGCATCCCCTCACCCAACAACCCCCGGAAGGTAACGAAACCATGAAGACGTACAAGATCGCAGTCATACCCGGAGATGGAACCGGCCCCGAAGTCACCCAGGAAGCCATCAAGGTGCTCAAGGTCGCCAGCGACAAGTTCGGGTTCAAGCTGGATCTGCACGAGTACGACTTCGGTGGAGAGCGTTTCCTGCGGACCGGTGAAGTGCTTCCGGACTCGGCGATCGATGAGATGCGCCAGTACGACTCGATGTTGCTCGGCGCCATCGGGCATCCCGACGTGAAGCCCGGCATCCTGGAGAAAGGGATTCTCCTGCGTCTGCGCTTTGAACTGGAGCAGTACATCAACCTGCGGCCCATCAAGCTCTACCGTCCCCAAGACTGCCCACTCAAGGACAAGACCCCGGAGCACATCGACTTCATCGTGGTCCGCGAAAACAACGAAGGCCTCTACCTCGGCCTCGGCGGCAATGCATTCAAAGGTAAGCCGAACGAAGTGGCCACCCAGGAACTGGTCAATACGCGTCAGGGCGTGGAGCGTTGTTTGCGGTACGCCTTCGATCTGACCCGAAAGCGCAACAAGACCAAGACGCTCACACTCTGTGCCAAGACCAACGTCCTGACCTTCGCACACGACCTCTGGTGGCGCGCCTTCAACGAGGTGGGAGATCAGGACTACACCGACGTAAAGCGCGAATACGCCCACGTGGACGCGACCTGCATGTGGATGGTGAAGAACCCTGAGTGGTTCGATGTCATCGTCACCTGCAACATGTTCGGCGACATCATCACCGACCTCGGCGCCATGATTCAGGGCGGCATGGGTATCGCCGCCGGCGGGAACATCAACCCGAACGGCGTCTCCATGTTCGAGCCGATCGGCGGCTCCGCACCCAAGTACACCGGTATGGGCGTCATCAATCCGCTCGCGGCGATCTTCTCGGGCCAGATGATGCTGGATGTCCTGGGCGAGACCGCAGCCGCGCAAGCGATCGAATCCGCAGCACAGAAGGTGCTCGTGAACGACATCAAGAGCCTGAACGCAGGCAAGATGGGCTACACCACCTCCCAGGTCGGTGACCTGGTCGCCGCCGCCCTCGCCGGATGATTCGCAGATCTGTCCCATCGATCCAATCAACCATTCTCAACCTACGATAGAGCAATATGAGCAGACCCTTAAATGTGGCCATTGCAGGCGCCACAGGCGCCGTGGGCCAAGACATCATGCAATGCCTGGAACAGCGCGATTTCCCCGTGGGTGAATTGCGCCTCCTGGCTTCCGCCCGATCCGTCGACCGCATGCTCCCCTTCCGGGGCAAAGACCTCCTGGTGCAGGAGCTGACGGAACAGAGCTTTGACGGTATCGACGTCGCCCTATTCAGTGCTGGCGGTTCGAGATCCAAACAATTCGCCCCCGCAGCCGTGAAGGCAGGCGCGGTGGTCATCGACAACTCCTCCGCTTTTCGGATGGACCCGGACACACCGCTGGTCGTTCCGGAGATCAACCCGGAGGATCTCGACAAACACCAAGGCATCATCGCCAACCCGAACTGCTCGACCATCATCCTGGTGGTTCCTCTCTGGCCCCTGCACAAGGTCAATCCCATCCGCAGAATCGTGGTCTCCACCTACCAGGCCGCCTCCGGTGCCGGCGCCAAGGCCATGGAAGAGCTCGAGCAGCAGACACGCGATCTGCTCAGCGGCAAAGATGCACACCCCACCGTCTTCCCGCATCAGATCGCCTTTAATCTCTTCAGCCACAACAGCCCCATCGTCGAAGACGGCTATTGCGAAGAAGAGGTCAAGATGGTCAAAGAGACCCGGAAGATCTTCCATGATTCCAGCATCCGGATCTGTCCCACCACCATCCGTGTGCCGGTCATGCGGGCGCATGCCGAGTCGGTCAATATCGAATTTTCCCGGCCGATGCTGCCTGAGGAAGCCCGTGAGATCCTCGCCTCCGCTCCAGGGGTCAAGCTGCAGGACGACCCTGAAAACAACCATTTCCCCATGCCGCTCGAGGCGAGCGGTCAGGAGGATGTTCTGGTCGGCAGGATCCGCAAAGACCTCTCCGACCCCAACTGCCTGGCCATGTTCATCTGCGGCGATCAGCTGCTCAAGGGCGCCGCGCTCAATGCCGTGCAAATCGCCGAGGAAATGATCAAACGGAATCTCTTCCGCGCCTGATCCCCGATCCAGAGAGCACTGACCTGAAACGCGCAGAATCCGGGCTCGTCCGAGATGGGTTCGCGTAGAAGCGTGGTTGCAATGGGCGATGCCCGCTACCGAAGCGGGCATCGCCTTTATGCTGATGCATCAAAACGCGGATCAATCATCCTCGTACGGCGGCGCTTCGGCACCATAAAATTCTCGGAAGCAGACCGGACACATACCGTGTGAGAATTCGGTATCGGTGTGTGTTTGAACGTAGGTCGCCAGATCAACCCAGGAATCCGGATCGCCAGCCTTTCGGTTTTCCATACGGATCTTTTTGCAGCGCGCGCACATCGGCAGAATCTTCTCCAGGGTTCGGATCCGGGCGAGGCTCTGACTCAGCTCGATGTTTTTCGCCCGCAACTCCTTGTTCATCGCGATGCTGTGCAGATCCTGCTCAATGAACGTCCTGAACATATCAATAAGCTGGTTGTACAGAAGATCGGGGGTACGAGGCTTCCGATCCAAGACACAGATCGTACCGAAGACCTCACCTGAGGGTGCCATGATGGGGTGACCTTGGTAGGCGACCATGTTGAGCTTGAGATCCGGATTGTTTCTCCAATCAGCCTCTGCTCTGGCGTCTGATACATGAAGGGCTGACCGATGCTGGACGACATGCTCACAATACAGTCCTGACCCGATCAGGTGCTCTCTCTGGCCGACATGGTATGGGTTGCCCTCGGTCTGACTGGAGACAAAGACCTCGATGTCCGAAGAGGACACCCGCATGATCAGGCCTGCTGGAACGTCACAGATCTTGGCCATCAGGTCTACGACGGCTTGCCAGCCTGCCAGCATGTGCTCATCGATCTCCCCGATGCCGGATTGCTCTTCCTCCTCTGACATCATGACCCCTCCCAGTGCAAGCGCATGTGATTGAATGGCGCTGGAGCCCGTCCGAAAAGGTTGCCGCTTTCCCAACCTGACCTCCCCATCCCGAGAGCCTCCCGCAGAGAGCGCAGAGGACGCGGTGGCGTCTTCGACTTGGCCTTTGGGGTTGGAAGGAGCAATGCTCTGAGCGCTACCTTTTGGGGGAAATTTCTAAAATGTACCGTTTTCAGCAGACCAAGGCAGTTGCATAAAACAGCTCCGACGTATCTGCATTCCTCCCTCCCAATACCCCTCTGCGCCCCCTGCGATCCCTGAGGGAGTCCTCCCCAACCGGTTCCGGAGAGCCGCACTCGGTCCCGATGGCCTTTCGCACAGCCTCGCGCTAAACTACCTCTCGGGGATTGCGTGACACAAGACCCGAAACACCGAATCGCCAACAACCCTTTCCATGGATCGCCAGCGGGGTCAAAGGTCCGTCGGCGGATACAACCCTACCGGTAAGAGACTCGATTCATGATGCCCGATCCCTTGCAGATCCTCTATCAGGACGAATTCATCATCGCGATCGACAAGCCGAGCGGACTCCTCGTGCACAAATCGGCGATCTCCCAGGACGAAACCTTCGTCCTTCAACGACTGCGCGACCAGCTCCATCGCTATATCTATCCGGTCCACCGGCTCGATCGGCCCACCTCCGGGGTCCTGCTGTTTGCCCTGGACCAGGACTCCGCACGAGCGATCTGCAGTCAGTTCACCGAGAACCGGATTGCAAAGCACTACCGAGCACTGGTCCGCGGCTGGCCGGAGGAATCGGGGGAGATCGATCATCCGGTCCGCCCCCAGCGGGCGACGATCGCACGGCCGGCTCAAAGCATTTTCACCAGGCTCGGCATCACAGAACAGCCTTGGCCATCCGGAGCGCATTCCACCTCACGTTACGCCCTCGTCGCGGTTCGGCCCCTCACCGGTCGGCGACACCAACTCCGGCTGCACCTCAGACACATCGCCCATCCGATCATCGGTGATACGATGTACGGCGACAGCCGACACAACCAACGCTTCCGAGAGGTTTTCGGCCTCAATCGCCTCTTCCTTCATTGTGCGGAGGTACGCCTGAACCACCCCCGCACCGGAGAGTACCTGAGGATATCCGCGCCGCTGCCGGAAACGTTGGATGGCATCCTGAAGGACCTGAGGCTAGAGGAGAAAGGTATCGCCTTCCAGGATCTGAGCGGGTAGCTCGTACGCCTGAAGGTCTTCTGGATAGATCGCGACGAAGGGCGAGATCTCGATCATGCCCGCAACCTCTTCCGCAGCATCTCTTGCGACCAGCACACCGTTCTGTTCCAGCCATCTGGCACCGCGTTCGATAAGGGCACGACGGGCCACGAGCGGGCTGTCCAAGCCGCGACCGTCGGCGTCCTTGATCGGAGCGAATTCCTCCTCGCGAGAGGTCTCCAGGATGACCGTGCGACTGCAGAGCGGGAGTGCGTCGAAGACAAACATCTCCAGCTTGACGGCATTTTTCCCGCTGGGCGAAACGGCCGCGCCGCAGGCCGGGTCCCAGTAAGCAACCGCCTTCTCCGCCCGGTGAAAGGGGAGACCCAGCTGATCCGGGTCAGCGGTCAGTCGCTCCACGAAATCGACCCGTAAGACATGGATCGCGATCGATCCCGCCAGGAATCGGAGACGTCCTGTCCCGGGGTCCACCTCCTCAGCCAAGGCGACAGGCATGTCGGAGTACTCGATCACCCATAGTTTGTCGGCGCACATGCAGAAATTACCGAGCTTCTCCATCGGTTCGCGCTTCGGCAGCATCTTCGAAGACATCTCCGAATCGGCCAGCGCATGGAGTCCGATGAAGAGCGGATCGATCGGGCGCACGAGCGGGTTGTCCACCTGGATGTAGCTGATATGCTCGATTCCACGTCGGCGCATGTCCGCAAGCGCTCCGGATTCCCGAATGGCGGTCAGGGAGCCGCCGTGGCCGTTCGGAGAGAGGGCCAAGGAGGTCGGACTCTTCAAGAGCGCCTTGCCGGTTTCCAGATCGAAGGCGGGAAGCATCGCCTGTGAAAAGAACATCAAATTCTGGGGATCCAGACCGAAGTAATCGTTCTCTTCGAAGAATCCGACGGTCGCGTCGTGGTTGGTTTGGCTGGTCATGATGTACCAGGGAATGACGGTACGAAATCGCCGCTGCATGTGATGCAGCGATTCGGCAAACCAACCGAAGAGGGAGAGTCGGCGGATCGGCGAGGCAGGGAAGAGGCCTTTGGGATGCTCGAAGCCAAGCCTGCTGCCTTGGCCGCCGGCGACCATGAAGAGTGCTACCTTCCCCTCCAGAACGAGCTGCGCACCCTTGGCCCATGCAGCTCGATACTGCGCCTCCTGATCGGGCCCGGCAGGGGTCATAGGATAATAGGGCGCCGGCTGAAGCTCCTCCGGGATCTTCACGGCACCTTCACTCAGGACATAGGTTTGGACCAAGCGACCGAGGCGCTCCCAGTCATAGGTGACCAGCTGCTGAAAAAGCTCTTCCCGCCTTGAGCCGCCAAGCTCATTCAGCTGCTGAGCGAGGTGCTCTTGCCCGTTGCGATTCAGGGCGCGGACCAGTTCTTCGTGAGAGGTGTAATGGGTACTCATACCGGGTATCGAGTCCGAGGCAATAAAGAAGCGGCAGTTTGCCGCTTTCCCAAGGTTTGGGTGGCATTTTGAGGAATCAACCTAGAGGTCGTCCGAAAAAGTACGTTCCTTCCGGCGCCACTTCCAGAAATTGGTGGCCGATCAGTCCGATCTTTGTCTGATTCGGAGTCGGAATCGATTTCTGTTCTGGTTGGCGCCTGGCGCTCATGGACCGCTCAAACTTCGCCGCCGAGTTTTTTCAGCACCGTAACAATACGGGGGCATGACCGCTTTCTTGCCTTCGAATCCCATCCCACGTTCTTTCGAGACCGATAGCGACTCCGACCCCGATCTTGCTTCGCCATTGACCTTTTCGGACGACTTCAACCTAGGGTACCCCAATGCGATTGCAAGCAAAAAGCAATGGGGGATTCGTTTGACAAATCCCCCATGTCCCCTGAATTTGGACCGCCGAATTGTATGGATGCAAAGACACGGCCGAAGGATGGTTTAAAAGACCGATGGGGAAGATCGACTGGCACCACCAAACCGAATTGGACACGAATGCGGTAGCCTATGGCATAGAGGGCCGAGGGGATTCCCTCGGCTTTTTGCTGGACAATGGGCGGAGCGCAGCGAGCCAATCAGGACAAACCGATCAGAAAAACCCCGCCGCCAGTTGACGGCGGGCAGCAACCTGTGAAATTATTCACAATCTCCGCCCCAGGCCGAGACCAGAGCAAACCGAACCTGTCTGAACCGACACGTCACACTCAGTAACCCACCGGTGGAGGAAACATGAATCCCAAGTACGACGCCCTGCTGACTCAGAAGATGGACGCCGAAAGCTACCAGAAATTGGTCGCACTCCAAAACAAAAAACTTTACGACTTCGTCGGTGAATACGTGGAGCTCTGCGAACCCGCCGCAGTATTCATGGCCGACGACAGCGACAAAGACGCCGAGTACATTCGCCAGCGCGCAATCGAGCTGGGTGAAGAGGTCCCCATGGCGCGCGAAAACGTGACCATGCACTATGACGGGCCGAAAGATCAGGCTCGGGACAAGAACAACACCAAGTACCTCGTCTCCGCCGAACGCCTCCCCAAGATGGGCAACCTCAACGCCATTGAGGCGAGTGAGGGTATGGCCGACATCCGCGGGGTCCTCAAGGGAATCATGAAGGGCAAGACCGCGATCGTGAAGCTCTTCTGCGAGTGCCCGACCGGCAGCGAATTCGCGATCGGCTGTGCTCAGATCACGGACTCCTGCTACGTGGCGCACTCGGAGGATATCCTTTACCGGCGTGGCTATGCGCAGTTCCAAAACATGAAGAACAAGGACGAGTTCTTCCGCTTCGTCCACAGCGCAGGCGAGCTTGATGAGAACATGAACACCATCAATCTCGACAAGCGCCGCATCTACCAGGACCTCGAGAACAACATCGTCTTTTCCGCCAACGCTCAGTACGCAGGCAATACCGTCGGCCTGAAGAAGCATGCCATGCGCCTGGCCATCAATAAGAGCGGACAGGAAGGCTGGCTCTGCGAGCACATGTTCATCATGGGCGTGCAGAACGAGAAGAAGGGTCGCGGCACCTACTTCGTCGGGGCATACCCCTCCGCATGTGGAAAGACTTCCACCGCGATGATCCCCGGTGAAAAGATCGTCGGCGACGACATCGCCTACTTCAAAAACATCGACGGTGAATTCCGTGCCGCCAACGTCGAGCGTGGCATCTTCGGTATCATTTCCGACGTCAATCCCAAGGACGATCCGGTCATTTTCCGCACGCTCAACGAGCCCAAGGAAATGATCTTCTCCAACGTGCTCACCGGCCCGGACAACCTCCCCTACTGGGATGGTATGGGCGTTGAGACTCCGAAGACCGGACGCAACTTCCAAGGCGAGTGGTTCGAGGGTAAGACCAATGCCGACGGCAAGCCTGTGCCCATCTCGCACGGGAATGCACGCTACACGATCCGCATGGAGTACCTCGAGAATCTCGACCCCGCCTGGGATGACAAAGAGGGCGTCCAGGTCGAAGGCGTCATCTACGGTGGTCGCGACAGCGATACCACCGTCCCCTGTGAAGAGGCCTTCTCCTGGAAAGACGGCATCATCATGAAGGCCTGCACGCTGGAGTCCGAGACGACCGCCGCGATCCTCGGCAAACAGGGAGTCCGGGTTGCTCAGCCGATGGCCAACCTCGACTTCATCACCTATCCCCTTGGTGATTACGTCGTCAACAACATCAAGTTCGGTGAGCAGTTCGGCGATCAATGCCCGCACATCTACACCACGAACTACTTCCTGCGCGACAAGGAAGGCAAATTCTGCACCAGCAAACTGGCGAAGAAAGTCTGGATCCACTGGTTTGAAGGTCGCGCCCACGGCGAATACGAAGCCTACCAAACGCCGACCGGATTCATCCCCAAGTATGAAGACCTCAAGGTCCTGTTCAAGGAGCTCCTCGGGGAGGATTACAAGGAGGAGGACTACACCTACCAGTTCACCTTCCGCGCCGATGCATGGATCTCCAAGATTCAGCGGGCCATCGAGTTCTTCCAAAAGAACGCCCCGACCCTGCCGGCCGAGGTCAACCAGTACTGGCAGGATGCGATCGCCAAGTTCGAAGCGGTCAAGGTCAAGTACGGCGCCGAGGTCAAGCCCGGCACCTACAATGGCTGAACAATGAATGCTCCTGTGTGATGTCCGACCGGACGCCACACAACAGGGCATGTCCCTGAATGATAAGAGAGCGGGGGATGGTTTCCAGCCATCCCCCGCTCTTTCTGTTGGGGCGGTCACCGGCGATCCCCGGGACTATCAGGATTCCACGTGCGCGTGGTCCTCCAACACCCGATCGCGATACAGGAGATGGTAGACCACCGGAATTACCAGGAGCGTGAACAGCGTCGAGACCAAGAGCCCGAAGATAATCGACCAGGCCAGGCCGCTGAAGATCGGGTCGAATGTGATCGGCCAGGTCCCCAGCAGTGTCGTTCCCGCGGTGAGCAGGATCGGGCGCATCCGGACCGCCCCCGACTGCAGAATCGCGGCCCGCAGAGGAATCCCCTCATCCACCCGGGTCGCAATGAAATCGATCAGCACAATCGCATTGCGAACCACGATCCCGCTCAGGGCGATCATCCCGATCATCGCCGTCGCGGTGAAGAAGATCGCGTCGTCATACCCGCCCACAACCTGGCTGAACAGAGAGTTGAGCAGACCGAATCCAGGCATGATCCCAATCATGGTCAGCGGAATCGAGAGCATGATCACAACCGGCAAGAGAAACGAGGTGGTCTCGTAGACCAAGAGCACGTAAATCCCCATCAGTGCGATTGCGAACGCAATCCCCAAGTCGCGGAAGACGTCCAGGGTGATCTTCCACTCGCCCTCTCCACTCCAATCGAGCCGTATCCCATCAGGCAACGGATTCTGCTTGAAGTGCGACTGAAGCGCGAGAACCGAATACGCCGGCCCCCGTCCAGCCACCTCCGCGGTGACATAGACCACCCGATCCATGTTCTTGTGGTTGATGGTGATTTCCGACTCGGTCTCCACAAAGCGCCCCAATTCGCCGATCTGCACCATGTCCCCGCCCCGTCCGCGCACAGAGAGGGTCTCCAGACGGGAAACCATGGAGCGATCCAGCCTGCCCAATCGCAGATAGATCGCAAACTCGTTCTGCTCTTCCGGCAGATGGATCAGCCCGGCAAATCCGCCCGATACCGCCAGATTCAGTGCCTCCGTGACCTGTTGGACCGATATCCCATTGCGGGCCGCCTTCTCGCGGTCCACCTCGAAGCGCCACTTCTTCTGAGGCACCTCAATCGAGTCGTCCACGTCGACCACTCCCGGTTCCTCCAGCATCCGCGCCTTCACAATTCCAGCGGCCTCGACGAGATCGTCGTAACTGCTGTCGACCGAGCCATAGATCTCAGCCACCAACGTGGAGAGGACCGGCGGTCCCGGAGGGACTTCCACCAGCTTCAAAGAGGCACCCGTGCGTTTGGCAATCGCAGCAATGTCGTTTCGAATGCGTAGAATAAGGGCGTGGCTCGCCGCCTTGCGCTCCTCCTTCGGTACCAACTGAACGCGGATATCACCGACGTTTGAACCCTGCCGCAGGTAGTAGTGCCGCACCAGCCCGTTGAAATCCATCGGCGATCCCGTACCGGCATAGGAGACGAAGCTCACGACCTCAGGGATCCCCCGCAAAAAGTCTTCAACCTCTTGAATGACCCGGTTGGTCTCTTCCAGAGGCGCGGTCTCCGGCATGTCGACCACCACCTGAAACTCGTTCTTGTTGTCGAAGGGCAACATCTTCAGCGGGACGAACCTGGTCAGCGCCAACGCGACCGAAAGTACAAACAAGCATCCGACAACGATCAGCAGAACTATGCTCTTCCTCTTTGAGTCGATGAACGGCGCCACGATACCCGAGTAAACCCGGTAGAGTCGCTTCTGCGTGGCAGGATCCTGCCCGGTGGCGACCTCCGATCCCGGCAAAACGTTTTCCTCAGCTGTCTTCAAAAAAACTCGGGTCAGCCATGGCGTGACCGTCAGTGCGACCACAGTCGACATCAAGACCGCGAGCGGGACGTTGATCGCCATGGGGCGCATGTACGGACCCATCATGCCGGTGATAAAGAACATCGGTGTAAAGGCCAGAATGATCGCAATCGTCGACAGCAAAATCGGCGACATGATCTCCCGCATCGCACCGACGATCGTGGGAATCCTGGGCTGGCCGCGCTTCTCGCGCAGGTGGCGCTCGATGTTTTCAACACCGGCAATCGGGTCGTCCACCAACAGCCCGAGCGCCAGGATCAGCGCGAACAGGGTCACACGATTGATGGTGTAGCCCATCAGATAGTTGAATAGGAGAGTCAGGGAATAGGTGATCGGAACCGCGGTCGCCACGATCAGACCAGCGCGCAAGTGCAAAGTGAATGCGAGGAGGCCCACCACCGTGATAACGGCCAGCACCAGGCTGCTCACCAGCTCGTTTACCTTATCATTGGCGGTCGCGCCGTAATCGCGCGTGATTGCGACCCCGACCTCATCGGGAATGACCTTCTCACGCAACTCCGCCAGCCGATCCTGGACCTCACGCGCCACCCATACCGCATTGCTGCCCGGTTTCTTACAGACCGAAATCGTGACGGCTTGGTATCCCCCTGTCTGTCCACTCTGGAACTGCTCGGAGGCCGGCCCGAATCCAAAACGTGTGTAGTTATCCGCATCCAGGGGCCCCTCCTGGATGTTTGCCACGTCTCGTAGATAGACCGGACGGTCCTCCTCCATCGCGACGACCAGGTGTTGCAGATCTCCAATACTCCTCAGGAAGCCACTGCCCTCGATCAGGACTTGGGCATTGCCGGATTCCACTGAACCGCTGATCAGCTGAGCACTCGAAACCTGTATGGCGCCGGCAATGTCTTGAGGGGCAAGCTGGTAGGCGGCCAGGCGCTCCGGCTTGAGGATCACCTCGACGATCTGACGCTTCCCCCCGTGGATCCGGATGGGCCCCGTGTTTGGGATCCGCTGGAGCTTGGCGACCAGTTCCTCGGCCACCCGATAGAGCTGAATCGAATCGTAGCGCTCGCTGTACAGCGTGGCATTCACGATCGGGACATCGTCGATCTCCAACGGCTTCACGATCCATCCCGCGATCCCCGGCGTGACCAAGTCGATGTTTTGCTGAAGCTTGTTGTGTAGCTTCAGCAAGCTGTCTTCACGGTCCTCCCCCACATAAAACCGCACCGTCGCAATCGCCTGTTCCGGGCGAGACATCGAGTAGACGTACTCAACTCCATCTATCTGATAGAGGAGCCGCTCTAGACGCGATGAAACCAGTTTTTCGACGTCCTCAGCACTCCCGCCCGGATAGGAGACCATAATGTCGGCAAGAGGCACGACGATCTGCGGCTCCTCCTCCCGTGGTGTGACCCGCAACGCTAGGAATCCGGCGACGATACTCGCCATCATAATCAGCAGGGGCAGATTCCCCCTGACAAACGTGCTGACCACATGATTGAAAAACCCGTGCTTGTTTGCGCTCAAGACGGCACCCCTTCCCCACGAGCTACCTCCTCAGAAGCAACAGATACGCACACCGATTCCCCGGCAGACAGTCCGGAGAGGATCTCCACCATGCCGTCAATGACCGCCCCGGTCTTTACAAGGCGCATGCGAATCCGGTCGCCGGATACCAGCTGAACATATTCCAACTGCCCAAGACGCCTGATGGCCGCCACCGGTAACATGACCCCCTCATGCGGGTCTTCTTGGATCCAGACCTGGCCATAGGCCCCAGGAAGCAACTCTTCCTCCAATCCCGGCAGCTGAATCTTGACCAGGCGGGTCCTCGTCGTGGTGTCGATCTCACTAACCACTTCCGTGACCCGGCCCGCACGTTGGAGATCGGGATAGCTCAGACTGACCGGTACCTCCGTGCCTACCTGGAAATGGTGAACCAGCCGCACCGGAACGGGCACTTCCATGCGCATGCGCAACGGGTCGTAAAGCGTGAGGAGCACCTGCCCAGGACTCGCCAAATCGCCCTGCTCCACCCCCCGATCGGTCACAATCGCATCAATCGGTGCTGAAAGTTCGGTGTACGTCAGCATCACCTGCATCCGCTTGACCTGACTCTGCGCAGCGAGGAACTGGGTCTCCGCCAGGTCGAAGAACTGACGGGAGGCGGCATCCGTGCGCAGTAATTCACGCGCACGCTCGTACTCGATCTCGGCCTGACGCAAGGCGACGTTCGCAGCCTCCAGCTGCTCCTTCAGTTCACGATCATCCAAGCGGATCAATACCTGACCGGCCTTGACTCGCTGTCCGGCCGAGGCGTGGACCTCCTGAACCGAGGCCGAAATCCGCGCACTGAGGTGAACGCTCTGCTCCGAAGCTACCGTACCGGGGAGGTCAATCCGTCCGGGTACCATCGTTTTCTCAACCAGCAGCAGCTCCGCACCATCCGGAAGCGGGTCACCGGCATGGAAATCCATATACAGATCCGGTTCGATCCGCTCCCGCAACATCCCTGAGGTCCAGACAAAGAGGAACCCCATCGCCAGGATCGCGATCCAGAGCTTCCAGAACCTGAAGAGCCAGAATCCTTTGCGTTTGGTACCATCTGCGTTCATAAGACATCCACCCTTCCCTTCTCCCAAATGCGCATACGTTCCATCCATCATTGCGGACCGGGAGACCTGGAATCAAATCCAAAAACCAATACCCTCAGCGCCCCAGCCGGCATCCGACTGACCGGAGGGATACATATCATGTGTTCATGATACACTTTCAACCGTGAGTGCGTGTTGATCGGCGGGCGGGCCGAGGATCCGGGCGTACGTAGGTCACCCCCCCCCGCTGAGCAAGCCAGAACCCTCCGGCCTGTGCCCCCGGCCCTACTCAATTAATTGGTTGATTCATCCGCAACCCGACCAGGCTCCCGTCGGCCCGCCCCCGCCACTCCGGTCAGATCGTCCCCCAGTTCCGCCCGCATTCGATCGGCCAGTTTCTGCAAACGCTGCACCTCGGCCGGATACTCCGTCAGCACATCGCGCGCCTCATCCGGAGAACGGGTCAGATCGTACAGTGCCAGACC
>ENA-UOOH01002109-UOOH01002109.1-fermentation-metagenome-genome-assembly--contig:-NODE-2109-length-17850-cov-10.373476_pt1 | contig 17850 bp, 14 predicted proteins | sample MGYA00245778_ERZ724025 | MGnify/ENA primary metagenome ERZ724025 (study PRJEB28704, sample SAMN03018313) | fermentation metagenome | biome: anthropogenic terrestrial biome; feature: soil... | reverse complement strand
TATCATGCGGTTTCCCTGAATCCTGAGGATAACGAAATCCTACGGATAATATGGTATTGGTGGTATAAATCAGCCTTCTTACACCATAAGGGTAAGCGAAGTAAGTAGTCAACTCCAGCCAGTGCTGCTCCCACGAACGAACTATTATCGGATGTTTCTTACCCCATTTGTCCTTAAATTCTTCGAAGGCTAGTTCTGCTTCTTCCAAGGTCAGTGCCTGGTATATTTTCTTGAGATCAGCCAACACCGGCTTATGTTCTTTGTAAGAAACATATTTCATGGAATTGCGGAGCTGGTGGATCACACACAACTGGATATCGGTTTTAGGAAAAACCGTGTTAATGGCTTCAGAAAAGCCTGAAAGCCCGTCTTTACAAGCAATAAGTATGTCTTCAACTCCACGGTTTTTAAGATCATTGCAGACTCCCAGCCAGAAGCTGGCACTTTCATTTTCCCCAATCCATATACCAAGGATGTCTTTCTGTCCATCAATATTGATGCCAAGAACGGTATAGGCAGCTTTACTTATAATCCGGTTGTCTTTACGTACTTTAAAGTGTATGGCATCCAGGAAAACGATGGGGTAAATCCGATCTAATGGCCTTGACTGCCATTCAATCGTCTGGGGCATTATCTTGTCAGTTATGCGACTAACTAGACTGGGGGAAACATCAATTCCATAAATGGCTTTCAGGTGATCCTCTATATCCCGGGTGGACATGCCTTTGGCGTACATAGCAATGACCTGTTCTTCAATACCATTACCTGTGGTTTGATGTTTCTTAATGATCTGGGGATCGAATTCTCCATTACGGTCTCTGGGTAAAGCAAGCTCGGTAGCTCCATAATTGGTCTTGATGGTCTTCTTGCTGTAACCGTTCCGGCTGTTGCCTGATTTATTACCCTCAACGTTGTGTTTCTCGTAGCCAAGATGTTCATCCATCTCAGCCTCCAGAACTTGCTCCACGGTGTCCTTGAATAGTTCCTTGATCATTTCCTGAATGTCTTCTACAGTTCGACAATCTTGGGCCAGAACCCTGGCCAGGGCTTCTCGGTTGGCATTTGCTGTTTTTTGCATAAATGGTCATCTCCCTTTTTTGGATTATTTTTCCCATTTACACAAAGTAAAATACGTTCTCCAGACTTATGCTTGTTTCATAAGCTCTTCAAGGCGGACCTTAATGTAATCCTTGATCTCAACTCCATCTATATAAGCAATGTCCTTAAAATCATCGGGTTTAACTTTAAAAAAGTTTACTACTAGTTTGTTTCCCTTAATGATGTATTCATCAAAATGTAAAGGAGAGAAAATAACTTCGAGTTCGTCATATTTATCACTTCCTGGTAAATCTTTTAGCTCACCTACCAGTGAGTCTACATTTAAAACTTTTAACGGATTGGCCATCATGTCGGTATATCCTAGGTCTTCCATCATCCACATATTATTGCTCCAGAAACGACCTTCTTTTTTGTTCAGATTGGAGAGTCGTTCCCGGTTTGTGATTGAACTCAAGACTTTACGGAAAGATTCAGCATTAAACTCCTTGTCGTAACAGAGACTTAAGCCAGGCATAGCTGCAATTGAATCAAGATATGCTTCCGAAACTTTTTCTTTGTCACGGCAAGCATGCCAGAAATAGAGCATTGATTCGATTTCCTGCATGTTCAGTTTGATGTTTGTTAGCATTAATTCAGGCCCCTTTCATTGTCCTTCTTAATAATATGCGAAATCTATTCTACTCCTATACAATCAACAAAAATGCATATTTTGCCAGTCTTTGAACCGGATCTTTTGCCTATTTTTCTCTGCAACAGAATAATAGGCAAAAGTTTGAAATGAGTTGGATAGCCCATAGCTCTTTTAGCCATAGAGTTAAGTAGATCCCTTTTAACAGTCGGGGATAGGCGACTATTGGCTGCTAATTCATTTGCAGCCCGATAACTGCAGAAGTCCAGAAATTTGGTATAGCCAGCTCTTCCCCATGACTCTGCCAAGGAAAGCAGACATATGCGTTAGTTTCTATCGTTTTGCAGATATGTTCGCAAGATGAAAAACATATGGAAAGGGGCTATACTTAATAAGAACCCTGGTGAATTTACTCCCGGGGGCCGTAAATATTAGGAAGGTGAAAAGATGAACACCCTAACGAAATACCCCACCAGATTTACCCCCCTGTAGCGGAATCTCCCTCTAGCTCACATTAAACCTGTTTTCTCTGTATCCAATATCCATAAACGGCGGTAGTTGGCTTAACTAGCGCTATCCGTGTTTGTTTAAAATAATATAGGAAGGTGACATTATGAAAGATCCAGCATATACGGTAGAGTGTGCTCGGATCCACGACACTGCGGCCATGTTGAATCTGGAAAGAAAGTATTTCGATAGTTGTTGGCATTCTGAATCCACGCTCATCTGTAAATTAATTGAGCAAGAGCCGATGATGTTTCGAGTTTGCAAGGTAAATGGTAAAGTTAAAGGATACTATTGGGTTTTCCCGCTGGAGTATTCTATATGGAACAAAATCATAACTGGAGAAATGGCTGAAGTAGATATGGTGAATCATATTAAGTCTTTTGATGAACCAAACCTATATCTCTATATTTCTTCGGTAATCGTTGATCAAACTGATAAACTGCACAAAAATTATACCAAAGCGCTGGTACATGATTTTGGAAGACGCTTTGTGCTGGGGAGAAACAGCGATGCTCCTGATATCTGTGCCATTGGGGCATTTACTATATCCGAAGGCGGCCGACGCCTGATGAAAAGGGCCAATTTTTCACACCTGGGAAATTTCAGGGCTCATGGAAAGGAAATAAAATCTTGGGCGATTGAACGCAAGACTCTAGCCCAACAAACCATTTCAGCCCGTCAGCAGCGCCAGAACAAGAAGATTGCGTAAGTAAGGTAAAAGGGGACGGTTTTTATGACACCTTCATTTTTAAAGTGATATATGAAAAATGGAGGTGTCATTTTATGTCCGGGAGAGCAAGTGAAAAGAGCGAGACCTTATTTGTACTCGTCATAATTGAACCCGGCGATATCAAACTCGATATCAAACGCCCGGCTCGGCCTGATCACATTCTCTTCAGCCGGGCGGCCCAAATGATCTGATCCGCTGCGTGCGCAGGCGGCGCACAGGGTGGTGTTGACCAGACGCTGTAAACGGGCTGGTTCGATCTGCTGACCGCACTGCTCGCATATTCCATAGGAACCATTCTGATAATGGGATAGGGAGGTATTGACCTTTTGCAGTTCAAATTCAAGCATTTCCAGGAGACCAAGTTCCTTTTCCCTTTCAAAGGTGTCGCTGCCCAGGTCTCCGGGATGCTGATCATAGGCAGAAAGTTCATCAGTTGCTTCCGATGGCGGTGTTTGGAGGATTTCCCGCCTGCGGTCTATTTGCTGTTCGATATCTTCTTTGCGCGATAATAAAGCCTCATAGTAATCCTGCTGGTTCATATGTGTATCCTCACCTTCAAGTTTTGTTAAATTATTAGAACTTTTTCACCTGCTTTTCTAGCCTGTTTATATTATTCCATGTTGACCTGCTTCAATACGTTTTTACATTCTATATAAACATCTTCTGGTTTCAGACAATATCTATATAAGCCCTTACTTCAGAGTAAGGTAGTATCTGGAACGTAAATCAGTTGAGGGAAAATAATTTGTGGTAATATTGAAAATAATTGATTGAGGAGTGTGGTAAAATGGCGGTTAATAAAACAGGTATATCAATCAGGACCCTTGCTGTTGTTTCGTTTTTAGTCATGGTGATGCAATCAGGCGGGTCTTTATTAGATAGGGCGTTAAGGAGGCAATGGTATTGGCGATTGGCTACGCTTGCATAGCTATGGGAATAAACGACGGTGGTATGCGGGGTTGTATGCTCAAGAATGCTGCCTCGACCAGGCTGGATCAACTTATTGCAGTTAACCTGGCCACACTAAACAGGCAGTTGGACTATAATATTCGTAATGGCATCAGCTTGTTTCGCATTAGCTCGGATATCATCCCCTTCGGTTCCCATCCGGTCAACCGGAACCTGTGGTGGGAAGACCATGCGGATAGTCTGCAGATGCTGGGGGATAAGATTAAAAGCTCGGGTATGCGGGTTTCCATGCATCCCGGTCAATATACGGTGCTTAATGCTTCCGATCCGAAGGTTTTGAAGAATGCGGTGGCCGATCTGGAATATCATGCCCGATTTCTGGATGCACTGGGCATAAATACTCAGCACAAAATCATTCTGCATCTGGGGGGAATATATGGTGATTGGCAGCGATCCATAGCCCGGTTTGAGGAAAACTTCCAGCGCTTGTCCCCGGGGGTGCGGCGCAGAATGGTGATTGAAAACGATGAAAAATATGATATCGCTAAAGTAATGGAGGTAGCCCGGGAGCTCAAGATTCCAGCCGTATTTGATGTTTTTCATCATCAGTGTCATCCTGCTCCGGGCGATAGGGACGTTTATTATTGGGTGGAGCAATGCCGTAATACCTGGCAAAATGATGATGGAGTGCAGAAAATACATTATTCCCAGCAGGAACCGGGATTGAGGTCCGGAGCTCATGCCCGCAGCATTAAGCTCCAGCCTTTCCTGGATTTTTATTATCAACTGCCTGAAAATCCGCTCGATATTATGCTGGAGGTCAAAGACAAGGACATTTCCGCTCTCAAATGCATACTAGCCCTGCAGCCGGATCCACCGCGCCGATTGGGTGAGCCAGAGAAGAGCATATAACAGGACATTAAGACCCGTAAAGAATTATAATGAAAAGGCCGGAAACTCAATGGACCATAGATTAAATAGTGTAAAGACGAGAAAAGAGATGTACTCCCCAATGAAAAAGTTGAAGATTGAACCCCTGCGGCAACCAGATAGAATTATCAATTACTGGAAGAAAGAGAAATTGGTCGTAGTCTGCATCGTCATTTTTGGCCTAGGCTTCAACATTGCGACTATTCTTGGCCCGATTTATCAGGGTAAGCTTATTGATGCTTTGCTACGCGGGGACAGCCTCACGGCTATCATCCTGCTGACGGCAACCTTCATCCTCCTGATCGGAGCCATTCAACTGATGCGCTACTTCAAGCGATTTTACATCAGACGGTTTGCCAACAGTACGAGTGCCACCATGCGGCTGATGATCTACAATCATATCATGCATGAGAGTGCCGAGAATCTGGCTCAGGAAAGCATCGGAGACTTAATGACCAGAGCCCTGGCAGATGTTGATTTATGCGTGGAGGGCATGAGAAAATTCACCACCGAGATATTCGATACCGGGGTTCTTATGGCATCTTATCTTATAACTATGTTATTTTACGATGTAAAAATAACCTTTTTCGCAGGTCTTTTTATTCCCGTTGCTATGGTATTGGCTGAAAAACTAAAAACCATCATATACAAGTATTCGATAGCCTATCGGGCCCAGAGCAGCGCTGTCGCAGGCATTACCTATGACTACATTGAAAACGCCATGCTTTATCGCGCTTATGGTATGGAAACGCAAACTCAAGAAAAGTTCAATCTTGAACTGGAAGATTTGCAGAACAAGGCGATCAAAGCCAATATTTTAGAAAATTCCATGCAACCAATATATAATGTGATAGCCATGCTGGGTGTTATCATGGTCATCTATCTGGGTGGAACCAGGGTAATCAACGGTGGCTGGACGGTGGGCGTTTTTTCGACATATATGATAATGTTTGCTGCTTTGGCCAAGAAAGCAAGTAATGCAGCCAAACTTTTTAACTCTGTGCAGAAATCCCAGGTCTCCTGGTACCGCATAAAGCCATATCTGACCGAATACAAAACCAAAGATACAACTAAAAATATCGAGAAAAGCCAGACCAGACTGGTCGTTAAAAGCCTGAGCTTTCGATATCCTGCCGCCCAGGAAAACATCATCGCAAACATTAATTTTACTGCCCATCAAGGCGAAATTATAGGGGTGACCGGCTCAATTGCTGCGGGAAAATCAACCCTGGGCCTGTCTCTGCTGGGTTTATACCCCTATTCGGGAAACATCTCCATCGATGGTCGGGAACTAAAGGATTACTCCCAGTACGAGCGCAGTCAGATGATTTCCTACCTGGGACACAACCCGCAATTGTTGTCCGATACCATCTACAATAACATTACGCTGGGACAAAACGTTGACATCACAGCTGTTTTACAGGATGTCTGTTTCGATACCGATCTGGCTGCGATGCCCAAAGGTGTTAACACGCTGGTGGGCAACAGCGGCATCCGTCTCAGCGGCGGACAGCAGGCACGAATTGCTTTGGCCAGAACCCTTTTGCACCAAAATAAAATCATAATTCTGGACGATCCCTTTTCGGCCGTTGATATGCAAACAGAAGAAAAAATTATTGAGAATCTGAAAAACAACTATCAAGACAGCTTGATAATTCTGATATCCCACCGCCTGGCCATTTTTAGCCGGATTGACCGGATCTTGCTGCTGTACAGCGACAAGACCATGGATTGCGGTACCCACCGGCAGCTCATGAAGAACTCAGAGCTTTACGCGGCTATTTACAACTTACAGCAAAGAGCAGGTGAGAGCAATGAATAACAGCCTGGTCAAAAAATCAATCGCCTGGGTTGTTCGGAATAACAAGGGGATCATCACCCTGCTGGTTCTATCTATGCTGGGTGTCATTGTGGTGAGCCTCATCCCGCCCCAGATTCTGAGGATAATCATTGACAACAATCTGGTCCCTGGAAACAGTTTCGGACTAATGCATCTGGCTATCGCCTACATGAGTGTCTTATTGTTCATCGGCGTCTTTGAATTTCTGAAAGAAGGGGTCTTGACCATTTTGGGTCAAAAAATCACCAGAGAAATTCGACTGGGAATGATGTATAAGCTGGAAAAAATCAATGCCCGCTTCTTTTCCTCCCATGACTCCGGTGCGGTGGTTTCGCGTTTCACCAATGACGTGGATGCGATCAATACTTTGTTTACCAGCGGCGTGGCGGGCATGATCATTGACAGTTTTAAGATCGTCGGCATTATTATCTCTATTTGGCTGTTTAGTCCGAAACTGGGGATTATAACGCTGCTGTTTTTGCCCGTCATATACGGGATCACGAGGCTGTTTCAGAAGCGTATGTTAAAGGCTCAGATCGAAAATCGCATCCTGGTTGGGCAGGTGAACAACCACATCTCGGAAAGCCTGAAAAACATGCTGATGATCAAATCATATAGCAAAGAAGACTACATGGAACAGAACTATACCCGTTATTTGCTGGCCAACTTTCAAACGCTGGAGAAAGTAAATTTCTATGATGCGATCTTTTCGCCCATCATCCTGGTGCTGCGGGCGATTGTGATCGGCAGCATCGTGGTGCTGTCTTCCGGGCAGCTGAACTTTCTGGGAATATCTTTGGGCATGGTGGCCGCGTCCATCGAGCTGATCTCCAACTTATTTGCGCCCCTCGAAAATCTGGGTATGGAACTGCAGCATATACAGCAGGCCATTTCCGGTATCCGCAGGGTAAATGAATTTTATAGCGAGCCGGAGGACGAAGGGAAAAACGAGGAACTAAAAGCAGATAACATCACTTCCGACCGGTCAAGCGTCCGATTGAGTTTCCAGAACGTCACCTTCCAATATGAAGAGGGAAGGGACATTTTGCAAAACATCGATTTGAGTCTGAAACCACAGGAGAAAGTCACTTTTGTCGGTCGGACCGGGGTGGGCAAATCCACCTTGTTCAAGCTGATTATGGGCCTTTTGCAGCCACAGGAAGGGGTCATCACCCTCAATGGCATCGATGTCTACAGCATACCCAACCGTGAAAAACGCAAAATTTTCGGTTATGTGGACCAGAGTTTTCACCTAATTAAAGGTACGGTGGCGGAACAGATCAGCCTCCAAGATGAGAGCATTACCAGGGGACAAATTGAAGCGGCCCTGGATTTTGTTGGCATGACAGATTATATAGAATCTCTGGAAAATGGCCTGGACACAGAGGTGTCCGGCAACACGCTTTTCTCCCAGGGTCAGAAGCAGCTGCTTGCCATCGCCAGGGCTATAGTCACCAATCCGCCGGTTTTGCTGCTCGATGAAATCACGGCCAATCTCGATTCTATCACCGAAGAAAAGGTTGTGTCGGTATTGCAAAAGGCCAGCCATTCTCACACCATATTATCTATTTCTCACCGTTTATCTTCAATGATTACTAGTGATACTGTGGTTATCTTAGAAAACGGCAGAGTTAAAAATGTAGATTCTCCTGACAAGCTTTTGCAAAACGATGATTGGTATTGCAGCCATATTGCACTTGAAAAGTTGACCTGGAGTTAAGCTGAAGATATAATTTCTTCGGACAATCAACATTACAACCGTCAAAATAATGGCTGGTTAATTTCTTATAGTGATATAGAATTCAAACAATACAATATATTCCAGAAAAGGACAATGTGTGTCGAAACGTGGATAAAAAGGGGATATTATTGGGATTTTACTTCCATTTGGAATATAATATGGACAATAGATAGTCTATCCGTATAAGTGAGGCTTTATATATGACAAAATAGAAGGAGGAACCTCGCGTGCCTGATTCGCAAATAACAAAACATGCACTTTCGTCTGCAATGAAGGAACTTATGGCGGAGCTCCCCATGGAAAAAATTAAAATAGGAGATATTGTGGAGCGCTGTAATATGAATCGGCAGAGCTTTTATTACCATTTTAAAGATAAATATGATTTAGTGAACTGGATTTACTATACTGACTTTTTTATGGACATTCAAAGCTCATTGGAGAAGCCAAGCTGGGAATTGATTGAAAAAATATGTGAATTCTTCTATGAGAACCGCAGATTTTACAGTAATGCGTTAAAGGTCACAGGGCAGAATTCATTCTCTGAATATTTTACCGAAATCATGCATCCTCTTCTACTATCCCATTGTGAAGGATTTTTTGAGAATGACAAAGACCGGGATTTCTATGCAACATTTTTTGCAGATGCTATTCGTGTTTCGATTACTCGATGGTTGCTTGAAGGTGCAAAGATACCGGCTGCCGAGTACGTAAAGCTAATGAAAACGGCAGCTACAGGCATTATATATGAGGTCGTAGTGGATTGGAAGAATAATCAAGCTAGAAATATTTATTAAATAAATTGATTTTTGGGCATGGTCTTTTCCATAATGGTCTGCAGTGAATGGGTACGGATGTTAATCCCTTCCTGCAGTGCCGCCAAGGTTTTAACAGCTATTTGCCCGTCACCTTGGATGGCTAAGAAGCAATCCTCAACAGAAATGGTTCGATCAACATGTGCTAAATCCTCATAGAAATCAATCCAGAAAAAAGGATCTTTGTTGGCGCTTTTCGTTGCTTGCATAAAGTGGGAAAAGCGCTTTTCATTTTGGGCGTTATTAAATTCCTCGCGTATAAGAAAGGTAAACGTACAGCGAGCTTCTTTTATTTGGCGGCTATAGGTTTCGCTTATAACCTCTTGGAGATTATGGCCGTTATATCCACAATATGCCCCGTATAAGCATTTCTTATCGAATAATATCTGAGCGGCTTCCATAAATGACTGCTTTTCACCCCCTGTTTGTGAGGACAGTGCCACCAAGATATTACTCGACTCTACTATTACATCAGCTATCACATCAGTTATAATCTGCGGTTCTGTAAATACAAGGAAGGCACTGTCCTTATGAGAAGCCAACATTTTGACCAGGTTTTCCAGGTGGGCTTGGTTTTTGTTGACGAAGAACATTCCGCAGTAAATACCTATAGACTCACCATAAAGCAAAACTTCGGATATCTCTGCATCTGATAGCATGTTTTTGGTATCCTCGCGAAAATCAAAAACAATCGTCCAGGGAATATTATAGCCATATTCCTTTTCGTATTCTCTTATCCTTTGAGCGCCGTATGTCAAACTGGTGTATCCTAAACTAATACCAAAATGCTTGATTATTTGATGATTGACATTTCGGACGATATGATTTGTAAGCTCATAATACGGACTGTTTTCATTACGCAGCATTTGCTGGGAGGTGCGAAAGAAGTCTTTGTGAAAACGACTCGTGGAAAGCTGAGTTCCAAGATCCACCAAATTACGAATTCCCCGGCGGGGATTTTCTTCTATATCCCGAAGGCCTTTATCTACCGCTGCTTCAATCATGGCACATGTCATCTTCCCGCTTTTATCCATAATTACTTCCCACCTTTCGTCCACTCCCTTTTTAATCTATCTTTTCCGCGCAGTTAACGACATAGACAAATTGAAAAAATGTCAAAAAATACGACATGTTCTTAATGTGTCGTTTTTTTTGACACCGGAGTTTTTTGTCTAAGGCAAGCTTTTGATTTGTTTTTTAAAATAAGAATAATAAAACGAAAGTGAGGGTTTTCTAGTGAGCGAAAAGAGTATGGTTGAAAGTATGGAAGCATTTGGCCTGAAAAAAGTTTTGGCGTATTTGGATTCCGATCCTGACAAAAACATACCCCGGATTATTGATTGGCTGATTAGAATTGATAAAGATGATAAACACATTGCTCCACCAGCTCGATTGGTTCAAAAAGTCATCGAGGATCATGAAAGCAACTGGTATCAGCTTATGAAGAGCCTCTGGACCGATATCGATGATGGAGTTAGAAGGAAGACTTTTGAGAATTTCCTCGTCAATGCAGATGTAATTGGCTTAAAACGTGAGGATAAAGCTATGGCAAAGTACGGATGCAACATTCCCTGGGCAATCCTTCTAGACCCAACATCGGCTTGTAACCTTCATTGCATCGGTTGCTGGGCAGCTGATTACGGAAATAAGCTGAATATGGATTACAATACACTGGATAAGATTATTGAGCAAGGTAAAGAAATAGGGGTCTTCTTCTACATTTACTCGGGCGGAGAACCGTTGGTGCGTAAGCAGGACATCATTAAACTGTGTGAAAAACACAGCGATTGCGCATTCCTGGCCTTTACGAACGGCACATTAATTGATGAAAATTTTGCCAATGAGATGCTGAGGGTACAAAATTTTGTACCTGCGATTAGCGTGGAAGGCTTTGAGGAAGAGACTGATTTCCGCCGTGGCAATGGAACCTATCAGGCGGTGATGAAAGCCATGGAAATCCTTAAATCAAAGAAGTTACCCTTCGGCATATCCTGTTGCTACACCAGTAAAAATACTGAAGTGATCGGCAGTGAAGAATACTATGACGACATGATTGAGAAGGGTGCAAAATTCGCGTGGTTCTTCACTTATATGCCAGTTGGTAACGATGCTGCTCCTGAATTAATTGCTACAGCCGAGCAGCGTGAATTCATGTATCGTCAAATTCGTGCCTTTCGCGAAACCAAGCCGATTTTCACCATGGATTTTTGGAACGATGGTGAATACGTAGAGGGCTGCATAGCAGGTGGGCGCCGTTACTTACACATCAATGCCAATGGCGATATTGAGCCCTGTGCGTTTATTCATTATTCAGATAGTAACATCCATGAAAAAACCCTGTTTGAGGCATTAAAATCGCCGCTTTTTATGCAGTATCACCATAATCAGCCTTTTAATAGCAATCACTTGCGCCCCTGCCCCTTACTCGATAACCAGGGTCGTCTGGCAGATATGGTAGAAAAGTCCGGGGCAAAATCTACCGATTTGCAGGATCCTGAAAACGTACATGATCTTTGTGCCAAATGTAAAAAAGCAGCTGAGAATTGGGCTCCTACTGCAGAAAGGCTTTGGAATGAATCACACGACTGCGTAGAAGGCGTAAAGTGTTAGACCAAGCTATTCCCGCCAGAAAGCTGGAAAGAATAAGACCAAAATAGGATATATCTCCAACCTGCCGACTAACATCAATATACTTAAAACGTATTTCCCCATGTCAGGTATGAAGGCAAAATTACGGGTCGGTCCCACAAGACCGAGCCCGGGCCCGATATTTCCCAGGCAAGTCGCGGAGGCTGACAGGCTGCTCAGAATATCGAGGCCTTGTGAGGCGAGAGCCAGCATGCCCAAAGCCAGAAAAGTGATATAGAGGAAGAAAAATTGTAACACGTTAATAAGCAGATCTTCTTTAATAAATATTCCTCCAAATCGTAAAGGTAAAACAGCCTTGGGATGAACCATCTTCTTAAATTCAATTATAGTGCGATATATAATGATCAAATATCGGCCCGGCTTAATACCGCCCCCCGTCGAACCCGAACAGCCGCCTACAAACATCATAAGCAAAATCAGCGCGGTACCTATCGCTGGCCATTGATCGTAATCTACACTAGCATAACCTGTAGTTGTAATTATTGATACTATTTGAAAACAGGCTGATCTTAAACCTTCTTCCCATCCTGTAGTTAACCCGGTTTTGTTAAGGCTCAGGAATACCATCAGGGTCGCAACTACAATTATACCTGTATATAGTTTGAATTCCGCGTTCTTTAAATAGGCCAGGGGATTTCGTTCCTTGAAGGCAAAGACGTGGAGGGCAAAATTGGTTCCGGCCAGGAACATAAACAGAATTATGGTCCACTGAATCAGGGGGCTGGGGTAGAAAGCTATGCTGGAGTTTTTGGTTGAGAAACCTCCGGTTGCCACAGTGGCAAAAGTATGGCACAGGGCATCAAAAAAATCCATCCCAAAGGCATACAGGGCTATTGTACAGATCATGCTTAGAACGAGATAGGTACGCCATAGTTTACGTGCAGTTTCGCGGATACGGGGGCTTATGTTTGAGGAAATAGGCCCGGGGACCTCAGCTTTGAATAATTGCTTGGCGCGGGCGCCCAAAGTAGAAATGATGGCAACCAATAAGACAATAATACCAATACCACCCAGCCATTGGGTGAGGCAGCGCCAGAACATCAAGCCCCGGGGCCATGATTCCACATCGGTTACTACGCTGGCGCCGGTAGTAGTAAAACCGGAGACGGTTTCAAATAAGGCGTCAGCAAATGAGGGCAGGTATCCGGAGAATAAATAAGGCAGGGCACCAAAAAGCGATGCTGCTACCCAGCCCAGACTAACCAGGGCTAATCCTTCTTTAAAATTAATATCGTCCGACCGGCCAAAAATGAAGCTTAAAAGCAGCCCGCAAACAATGGTAAGCATAGCTGCCAGTAAGATAGGGATGGTTACATTTTCATCATAAGCTAGTGACCAGGCCAGACAACTGAGCATGGCAACGCCTATAATCAAAATAATACGGCCCAGATTGCCGAGAAGAACTGTAGGCCTAATCAATTTTACTTGCCCCCATTCTGAAAGAGGCGCTCTATTTTATGGATACTTTTAAGCAAAGAGAAAACCATCAAGTGATCATAGGGTTTAAACGTAAAAGTACCGTCGGGAATAATAACTTGATCATCACGAAGTACGGCGCCTACCATTGAACCACGGGGAAAAGCAATATGCTGGAGCTCCTTGCCCACCGCTGTTGCTGCTGGCTGGACTAACAGTTCCAGCATTTCTGCCCGCTCTTCGCCCAATAAAGTGACCGAGATGATATCACCAACCCGCATATATTTAAGAATAGCACCAGCCGCGAGCAGGCGGGGGCTCAGAATAGTATCTATACCGATTTGTTCTGCTAACGGCAGTACTTCGGTACGCTTCATCTGGCAAATTGTCTTCTTTACTCCTAAATTGCTGGCAATAAGCGAGCAGAGCAGGTTTATCTTATCATCATCAGTAACGGCTACAAAAAGATCAGAAGCCACTATGTTTTCTTCTTCCAACAGCCCGTAATCGCTGCCATCCCCATGGATAACCAGGGTATTTTTTAATTTTTGCGAAATTTTCTCTGCGCGATCGAGGTCCTTTTCAATGATTTTCAGGTTAATGGCCGGCTTATTTTGTTCCAAAATTTGGGCTAGATAGTAGCCGGTTCGTCCTCCACCCAGGATAGTTACCTGTTCAACCTTATGCCAATAAAAACCCAATAATCTTTCTACTGCCTTCATATCAGCCGTTCGTGCCATGAGATGGATATGATCTCCCAGCTTTAAGACATCATCCCCGCTGGGCACTAACATATTATGCTGGCGCGCAATAGATACTATATTATAGGGAATCGAAGTATCCAAAGACTTAATCGGTTTTTCGAGTAAAGGAGAGTCAGCTTTCAATTCCAACTCCAGTAGTTGAACTTTCCCATCAGCATAATAATCAACATTAAGTGCTTCTGGATTTTTGGCAATTTCGGCAATTTCCAGAGCCGTTACTCGTTCCGGATTTATTATAAGGTCAATGCCCATCAGTTCATTGAGGGAGAACGCTGTCACTTCAAGATATTCAGGGTTGCGCACCCTGGCCACGGTTGTTTTGGTCCCGTATTTTTTGGCTAACAAGCAAGCCACCATATTAAGTTCATCAGACTCAGTAACCGCCAGCAACATATCCGCGTTGTGGACACCAGCGGATTCCAATGCCGAAGTTGATGATCCGCTTCCGTAAATTACCTGTATATCCAAAGTATCTTCCAGTATCTGTTGCCGAGCGGGGGATTGTTCGATTACTATCACATCGTGATTTTCAGCGGAGAGCAATTGGGCCATACTGAAGCCCACTTTTCCCGCACCGATAATAATGACTTTCATAAAATACGCCACCTGTCTGTCATAGTATTACGCTAAAGATAATCAAGTTATCCAGGGTTGTCAAGAAAAGGTTAGACGTTAACCCACGATCATTTCCAAACGCCAACTTGTGAGGCTGAGATTGGTCAGACTCTGTTATACCACTTAAACAATAATTTGGCTACTATAGCATCTTTAAACAACAAAATTGCAGCGAATATTCCTTTTAAAGTTGTCAAAGATATTGACATGAGTATTAAAACGAGTAAGATTATAGATAAAATTAGCACTCGTAGGAAGAGAGTGCTAACAACATTACTTATTGCTGCGCACATGCGTAGTTTTTATTGCGAGAGGAGCGATATTATGGACAAAAAGCAGTTCAAAGCAGAATCTAAGCGGCTCTTGGATTTAATGATCAACTCAATCTACACTAATCGGGAAATCTTTTTACGGGAGCTCATTTCCAACTCTAGTGATGCCATCGACAAAATTTATTACAAAACACTGATAGATGAAGCACTTACCTTCAATAAAGACAGCTACTACATGAAGATTTTCATTGACAAGTCCAACCGAATACTGCGCATTTCAGATACCGGCATTGGTATGACAAAGGAGGAACTGGATGACAATCTGGGGGTCATTGCCCAAAGCGGATCATTGAACTTCAAAAAGGAAACAGAACCGAAGGATGGCTATGACATCATTGGCCAATTCGGGGTAGGTTTCTATTCTGCATTTATGGTTGCTGACACGATTACAGTTATCAGCAAGGCTTTCGGCAGCGATGAGGCTTATAAATGGGAATCCCAAGGGATAGAAGGCTATACCATTGAGCCGTGCGAAAAAGACACGGTGGGCACTGATATTATCCTGAAAATAAAGGAAAATACTGAAGATGAAAACTATGACGAGTATCTAGAGGAATACCGCTTAAGAAACATTATCAAGAAATACTCTGACTTCATTAGATATCCTATTAAGATGGATGTAACCAGAACTAAACTTAAAGAGGGCAGTGAAGACGAATACGAAGACTATACTGAGGAACAGATCGTAAACAGTATGGTTCCGATTTGGAAAAAGAATAAGAACGAACTCAGTCAGGAAGATTATGATAACTTCTACTTTGAAAAGCACTATGGCTTTGACAAGCCTATCAAGCATATGCACATTAGTACTGATGGTACGGTAAGTTACAATGCTATTCTCTTTATTCCTGAAAAAATGCCCTTCGATTTCTATACCAGAGAATACGAAAAGGGATTAGAGCTTTACTCCAATGGCGTTTTAATTATGAACAAATGCGCCGATTTACTGCCGGATTGTTTCAGCTTTGTTAAAGGAATGGTGGATTCAGAGGATTTGACTCTAAACATTTCCCGGGAAGTCCTGCAGCATGATCGGCAGTTAAAACTCATAGCCAAGAATATTAAGACCAAAATTAAAAATGAACTGAACAATATTTTGAAAAACGATAGAGAAAAATACGAAACCTTCTATCAAGCTTTTGGAAGACAATTGAAGTATGGCATCTATGATAACTTTGGAGCTGATAAAGACCTCTTACAGGATTTATTGATGTTTTACTCATCCAAGGAGAAAAAGATGGTCACCTTGGAAGAATACGCGGCCAGAATGCCTGAAGAACAAAAATATATTTATTATGCCGCCGGCGAATCAATCGAGAAACTGGAAAAATTGCCTCAAACCGAGCTGGTAGCTGATAAAGGATATGAAATACTATACTTTACTGATGATGTCGACGAATTTGCCATCAGAATAATGATGACCTACCAAGAAAAAGAGTTTAAATCGGTAGCCAGCGGCGACCTCGGTATTGTAGGCGAAGAAAGTGAAACCGCCGATACAACGAATGAGCAGAAGCAATTATTTGCAGACATGAAAAACATGCTGGGCGATAAGGTCAATGATGTCAGGGCCTCCAAAAGGCTGAAGCATCATCCCGTGTGTCTGACCAGCGAGGGTGCCATTAGCATTGAGATGGAGAAAACCCTGAATGCTGTTCCTAATGAACAGAATATCAAAGCTGATAAAGTGTTAGAAATTAACGTAAACCATGAGGTATTTAAAGCACTGCAAGATGCTTACGAAAATGATAAGGATAAACTGAGTCTATACACCAATTTACTGTATAATCAAGCCCTGTTGATCGAAGGACTGCCGCTGGAGGATCCGTTAGAGTTTACCAATAACATCTGTAAAATAATGAAATAGAGCATCTGGCCCACCGTCCCCACTTGCTCTGAAACGGTCATAATAGTCTATACTATGGTAAGATAGTTATCGTATTTTACGTATAAGTGAGGCAGAAAAAGTGAGCAAAGTTGCCGGCAACGGTTGTGAAGCATCACCACCGATAGAAGAAAGAGCACCGCTGCAAAAAATCGAACGCAGCCTTATAACCAAATATAGAAAGCCGATTTGGTCCAAGTTTACTAAGGCGGTCAAAGACTTTAATTTAATTGAAGATGGAGACAAGGTCGCTGTGGCCGTTTCAGGCGGTAAAGACAGCACCCTGATGGCCAAGTTATTTCAAGAATTGCACCGCCATGGCAACCGTAATTTCGAATTAGAATTCATTGTTATGGACCCAGGGTACCATGAGAGTGTCAGGGCATTATTGCTTGACAACTGTCAGCAATTAAATATTCCCATCCATCTTTTTGAGTCCAACATTTTTAACATCGTTGATGAAATCGCTTCAGATTATCCGTGCTATATGTGCGCCAAGATGCGCCGCGGAGCCTTGTACTCGAAAGCTCAGGAATTAGGATGCAATAAACTGGCGCTGGGGCATCATTTTAATGATGTTATTGAAACAACTCTTTTGAACATGTTTTATGCGGGCAGTTTTAAAACCATGCTGCCCAAATTAAAGTCTATTAATTTTACGGGTTTAGAATTGATCCGGCCTTTATATTATGTGGAGGAACAAGCTATCGCCAAGTTCACTAATGAACATGGGATTTGGCCGCTAAACTGTGCCTGCATGGTAGCAGCGGAGAGGATTGGCAATAAACGGTATGAGATCAAAGAAGTAATTCAAGAATTAAAGGTAAGGTTTCCCAACATAGATAAACTTATAATGAAATCTACCCAAAATGTGAACATGGATTGTATTCTGGGATGGAAAACAGGTGGTAAAAAATCTTCCTACCTCGACTTTTACTAGGTGTCAACAACCCCGTCCGAGACTGCTGAAAAAGTGCCCTTTTGCGTGTCATTGTTATGAATACTAACGGTCAGAAGGGCACATTAAACTAAG
>ENA-UOOH01002108-UOOH01002108.1-fermentation-metagenome-genome-assembly--contig:-NODE-2108-length-17851-cov-3.979153_pt1 | contig 17851 bp, 15 predicted proteins | sample MGYA00245778_ERZ724025 | MGnify/ENA primary metagenome ERZ724025 (study PRJEB28704, sample SAMN03018313) | fermentation metagenome | biome: anthropogenic terrestrial biome; feature: soil; material... | reverse complement strand
GGGGGCGGCACAGCCCTCGGGGATGGGGGTGGTGTTCGTCGAGCTGACCAAGCACTCGCAGGAGCTCATCGAGCGCCTGCTCAAGCGGCCTTGAGGCCATGCGCGAGCCCATGGCCCAGTCATCGTCCTCGGAAGCCTGGTCGCGCAAGCTCGACAACCTCTATTCGGCGGCCCTCGCGCGCTGGTCGGCGGCCCTGGGCGGCCGCGCCGGCCGCTGGATCTTGGAGACGGGGACCGTCGCACGCGCGGTCGTGCTCGGCTTTCGCGGCGAGAAGATCGCGCTGCGCGCCTCGGCGCTGACCTACATCTCGATCCTCTCGCTGGTGCCGTTGCTCGCGGTGGCGTTTGCCATTGTGCGCGCCCTGGGACAGGAGAGCCTGCGCGCCTCGGTCCACGACTTCATCTTCACCAACCTCGCCCCGGGCACCGCCGAGGATGTCGGCCGCTATCTCGACGAGTTCATCGCCCGGGCAAGCTCGAGCGCGATGGGCGGGGTGGGCGGTGTCTTCCTGCTGTTCTCGGCGGTGACGCTGCTGCACAACATCGAGTCTTCGCTCAACGAGATCTGGGGCGTGAAGCGGCCGCGGCCGCTCTTGCAGCGGGTCCTCATCTACTGGTGCGTGCTGTCGCTGGGTCCGCTGGGGCTAGGCTTCAGCTTGGGCGCGGGGGCGACGATGCGCGCGATGGTCGAGCGCTCGGTCCAAGTGCCGCCGGGGTTGATGATGCTGGTGCCGCTGTCGGTCACGGTGGTGGTCTTCACCTTTCTCTATGTCGCCGCCCCCAACGCGCGGGTGCGCTTTCGCACCGGCTTGGTTTCGGCGATCGTCGCGGGCGGCGCCTGGGAGCTCGCCAAGTGGGGCTACACGCTCTACGCGGCCCGCAGCATCCGCTACAGCGCCATCTACGGGTCGCTGGGCGCCATCCCCTTGTTTCTGCTCTGGGTCTATTTGAGCTGGCTCATCTTGTTGTTCGGGGCGCGGCTCGCCTTCGCGCTGCAGCACGCGGCGACAGGCACGCCGGTGGACCCGCGGCTGCGCGACGCGCGGGCCCGCGAGCTGCTGTGCGCCCAGGTCGCCGTCGGCGCCGCCCGCGATTTTCTGGCCGGTGGCGAGCCGCCGACAGCCAAGAAGCTCGCCCGCGAGCTGAAGATCGACGTCGCCTACGTGCGCGAGGCGATTCGCTCGCTTCGCGACGGAGGGCTGCTCGCCGAGACCCGCGGCGGCGGGGTCGTGCCCGCCCGACCGCCCGAGCAGATGAGCCTCCTGGATGTCGCTCGGGCGGCCGAAGGCACGCTGTTCGAAGGGCGCCTGCCACTGAGCTCCAAGCGAGCGCCCGAGCTGGGGATCGTTCGCGCCTTCGTCGAGTCCGATCGCCACAGCATGGAGGCGCTCGGCCGCGTCGACCTGGCGGCGCTTGCCAGGCCGGTCGCAGAGCCGCAGGTCGTGGAATCGGCGAAAGCCCAGTGATTGCGCTTGCTTATGATTAGCGATGGGCCCGTTGCCTGGCGAGGCAGGCGCAGAACTGGGGCAGGGGATTGATATTGCTCGCCTTTTCAAACCGCTCGCCCTCCAGCCGCTCGGCCGGCTGGGAAACGCGGCGAAGCGCGCTGGCTTGCAAAACCTTAGCGTTCTGCTAGGCTTACGCCGTTTTCAAGGCCGACGCAGACGCGGGCTCTTGGACCTTCCCCTTGGCGTTGCTTGGAGTGCGTATCCATGCTGAAGAGCGATCTGATCGCCATCCTCGTCCAGAAGCGCGGCATCACTCAGAAACAGGCCGAATCGACGGTCGAGAGCATTTTCGAGTGCATGAAGGACGCGCTGTGCAAGGGCGAAAACATCGAGATCCGCGGCCTTGGCGCCTTTCACGTCAAGCACTACGAGGGATACCAGGGGCGTAACCCCAAGACCGGACAGGTGATCCCGGTCAAGCCGAAGCGCGGGATCCTCTTTCGCACCGGCAAGGAGCTGCGCGACCGGGTCAACCGGGCCATGCTCGCCCAGTTGCTCGGCGCAACGGCGGTCGAGCAACACCAAGCGAGCTTGCTCGAGGCCACGCAGAGCGTCCCGGCGCCGGTCGCGCCGGACGTCCCGGTCGCCGAACAGGGGACGTCTGCCGACGAGCCGTCGAGTGAGCCGAGCGGCGGGCCCGAGGGGACGGGCAGCGTCCAGTCGGCTTGATGCCCCGCGCGATTCGCGAGCAAAGGGCAGCGGCTTGAAGGCCGTGGCCCTTTTCGCATTCTTTGGGCGGGCGTCAGGCGGCCTGGCGCCAGGTGCACACCTTGCCCACCGGCCGAATCTGCAGGTCGGCGTTGAGCTCGGCATAGGTGAGCACCGCCAGGTCGGGGAACGAGCCCTCGCAGAGCTTGCGCAAGTAGCGGCGTACGTCCGGTGAGGTGAGGATGACGCCCTCGGTCACCTCGCCGAGTGCCCCGCGCACGCCGTCGAGGATGGCCACCGCGTCATCGGGCGCGAGCGCCAGGGCCCCCGACTCCCCGGCGGCTCGGATGGCCTCGCGCAGCAGCTCCTCGAGCTCCGGATCGGCCAGGTGCGCGTAGAGCGTCCCGTCTCCCGCGTAGCGGTGCGAAAGATGCCGGCGAAGCGCGCGCCGGCAGCGCTCGGAGAGTGCCAGGGAGTCGCCCTCTGCGTCCGGCTCGCTGAGCGCTTCGAGAATGACCCGCAGGTTGCGAATCGAGACGCCCTCGTCGACCAGTCGGCGCAGCACCTCGGTCAGCAGCGGGGTGGCGACCTTCTGAGTCGCTTCGCGCACGAGCGCAGGGTGTGTCTTCTCCAGGGCATCGAGCAGCGACTGGACCTCCTGGATTCCGAGGAAGCTTGAGGCGTGGCGCTTGAGCGTCGCTGCCAGATGGAGGAGCACCTGCTCGTGGGCCGCGCGCACCGGCACGCCCATCTCGCGCACCGTGGCGACCGCCGAGGCGGGGATGCGCGAGTGGAGCTGGGCGGTCGTCGGGTCCTCGAACGGGGCGACCGGGAGGTCGAGCGAGGCGAGCTCGTCGGGCGAGGTGGCGGCGTAGAAGCCCTCCGGATCGACGGCGCCGCGGCTGCAGGGCACCTCGTCGACCAGGACCGCGTAGCCGCCCTCGCCCAGTGAGGCGCCGCCGCGCGCACGGATACCTGGGAAGCGCACTCCGGTCTCCTGGAAGAGCATCTCGCGCAGCATCGGCAAATCCTTGGAGATGAACCGGTTTTGCTCGGCGCGGGCCATCGGCTCGAGCGAGGCGTCGAGGTCCAGGCAGACCGGGGCGACGCCGACCGCCGAGGCCGCCGGCTGCTGCGCGGCGGCCGGCGCGGCCTCGGGCTTGGGTGCGGCGGGCGTGCCCGGGTTCGCTCCCTCGAGCGCAGCCTGCCGGGCCCGGTCCTCTTCGGAAGCGCGTCGGCGCGCGAGCAGGCGCGCGCCCAGGCCGGCACCGGCCGCCAAGGCGAAGAACGGCACCTTGGGCATCATCGGCATCAGGCCGAGCAGGGCGAGGAGCGCGGCGACGATGCCGACCGCCCTGGGATGAGAGGCAAACTGGCTGCCGATGTCCGCGCCGAGCGAGGAGGTCTCGGTCTCGCCGGCGACGCGGGTGACGACCAGTCCCGCGGAGATGGCGATGCAGAGCGCCGGAATCTGCGAGACCAAACCGTCGCCGATGGCGAGCAGGGTGTAGATCTTCGCGGCCTCACCGGCGCTCATGCCCTTGAACATCACGCCGATGATCAGGCCGCCGACCGCGTTGATGAGCACGATGATCAGGCCCGCGATGGCGTCGCCTTTGACGAACTTCATCGCCCCGTCCATCGCCCCATAGAGCTGGCTCTCGCGCTCGAGGGCACGCCGGCGCCCGCGGGCGATGTCCATGTCAATGGCGCCCGAGCGCAGGTCGGCGTCGATCGCCATCTGCTTGCCCGGCATCGCGTCGAGGGTGAAGCGGGCGCCGACCTCGGCGACGCGTTCGGCGCCCTTGGCGACCACCAGGAACTGCACCAGGGTGATGATCGCGAAGATCACCGCGCCGACCACGTAGTCGCCCTGGATGACGAACTGGCCGAAGGCCTGGATCACCTCGCCCGCGTGCGCTTCGAGCAGCGCCAGCCGGGTCGAGGAGATGTTGAGCGCGAGGCGAAACATCGTGGTGATGAGCAGCAGGGTCGGGAAGGCGGCCACCTTGAGCGCCTCTTTGGCGTAGAGCGCGGCGACGAGCAGCAACGCGGCCAGGGCGAGGTTGAGGGCGAGCAGGGCGTCGAGCAGCCAGGGAGGCAGCGGGACGATCATCGCTCCGACGATGCCGATGACGGCCAAGGCCAGGTAGACGTCGGCGTACTTGGCGCTGAAGAGACTCTTCATCGCACGCTCCTTCTGTTCGGGCGGGCCTCGGCAGGCAGCGCGCCCATCTCGAAGACCTTGCGCAGGACGACGGCGGCGGCTTGGTAGAGCTCCTCGGGCACCTCCTCGCCCACGTCGAAGCGCACCAAGGCGCGGGCGAGCGGCACGTCGCGCACCACCGGGACCCGGTGGCGCCGGGCGAGCCAGCGCAGCTTGGCCGCTTCCTCGTCGGTCCCCTTGGCGACGAGCGTGGGCGCCGCGGCTTCTTTCGGCACGTAGCGCAGGGCGACCGAGACATGGGTCGGGTTGACGACGAGCACAGTCGCCTTCTGCACGCCGCGCGCGGCGGTGCCGTTGGCCAGCGACTTGTGCAGCGCCTTACGCTTGGACTTGAAGTGAGGATCGCCTTCGGACTGCTTGTGCTCCTGCTTCAAATCGTCCCGGCTCATCATCAGGCCCTTGAGGTGGGCGTGGCGCTGGTAGAGGTAGTCGAAGCCGCCGAGCAGGATGGCCGCGCCGAGCGCCTTGACGACGAGCCCGCGGACCAGCCCGAAGCCGGTGGACATCGCCGTGAAGGCCTCGAGCCGCGGCAGGCCGGCGACGACCCGCAGCCCGTCGCGCAGCGCGGCGTAGGCGAGCCAGAGGATGACCACGGTGATGAGCAGGGCCTTGAGCGCCTCGACCAGGCTGCGGACCGAGAAGACGCGCTTGAAGCCCTTGGCCAGGCTCAGATTCTCGAGCTTGGGGGCGACCGCCGTGACGTTGAACAAGACCCCGACCTGCAGCCCCGCGCCGGCAAGCGCGCCGAGCGTGGCGGCCAGAAGGACGGGCAAGCTCGCCGCCGCCAAAGCCTCCCAGGCGTGGGCGATGGCCGTGCTCGCCGACAGGGTGCCGCTCGCCGCGTCGTGCAGGGTCGCGCGGGTATAGGCGAAGAGGGAGGCGCCCGCGGCCGGCGCCATCGCCAGCAGCGCGCCGAGGGTGCAGAGGCTGGCCAGCGCCGCGGCGAGTGTCTGCGAGCGGGCGAGGTTGCCCTTCTGCCGGGCGTCGCGCAGGCGCTTTGGGGACGGGGGTTCGGTCTTGGCGCTCATCTTGGCCCACCGATGGCTGCATTGAGGATGCCGACAGCGTTCGCGGCCTCGGCGGCCTCGGCGAGCAGGCGGTTGGATACCGTGCCGAGCGCGAAGAGGATGGCCGAGCCGCCGAGCAGCAGCTTCACCGGGGCTCCGAGCGAGGCGAGGTTGAGCGAGGGAGCGATGCGCGCGGCGACCCCGAGCCCCGCGTCGACGAGGAGCGCGACCGCGGCGGCGGGAGCTCCGATGGCGAGGCCGGTCGCCAGTGCGCTCGTCGCCCGGGCGAGCGCCACCTCGACCAGAACAGTCGTGTCGCCCAACGAGCCAGCCAGGCCGAGGGGGGCGAGCCGGAAGCTGCCGAGGACCGCGGTGGCCATCATGCGGTAGAGCGGGCCGGCGAAGACGAGCGCGCAGAGCAGTTGATAGAGCAGGTCGCCGGTCGCCGCCTCGCGTGAGCCGGTCGCCGGGAGTGAGGCCTCGGCGTTGGCGCCGCGGAAGGTGTCGAGGAAGCGGCCGCCCATCCGCGCCGCGTCGAAGGGAAGCGAGGCCACGAAGGCGATGGTGGCCCCGCAGAGCAGCTCTCGCGCGAACGCCCCGAGGACCGAGAAGGCATCGGCATCGGTGCCCGGCGCCGGCGACACCGCGCCGGCGAAGTGCGCATGCAGCGAGAGGCCGAGGCACAGGGAGAGGCGCACCGTGTTGGGCGCGGCCTGGCCGCCGAACAGCGGGCAGAAGAGGGTCGCGGGCGCGATGCGGGCGGCCACGAGCGCGACCGCGAGCAGGTGCGGCCGGATGAGCTCGACGGCATCGGTGAAGACGTCGGCGAGGTTCATCGGCCGACCCCCGGCAGCATCTTGAAGAGCTCGGAGGTGAAGCGCCCGAGCTGTGCGCCTATCCAGGGCCCGGCGACGACGAGCGAGAGGATCGCCGCTATCAGCTTGGGGACGACGGCGAGCGTCGATTCCTGGACCGAGGTGATGGCCTGCAGGGTGCTGAAGAGCGCACCCGCGACCAGGCTGGCGAGCAGCGGCGGCGCCGAGGCGAGGACCATCAGAAGCAGCGCCTCGCGGCCGATGAGGATGAGGGCCGATTCGTCCATCGGTAGTCCTCCGATCACCGACCGCATCGAAGCGGCCGAATCCAATCGGGATGCGCGCGCTGGCCGTTCGGCAGAACGAGCCGGCAGCGGGGTTGGGGCGGCCAGAAGAGGCCTTGAAGCACCGTCGGGTTCTTCCCGGAGAGGGCAGGCCCTTTGTTGGCCGGGGCTGCTGCTGCCGCCTCGCGGCTCTCGATTGTCGACTCTCGACTTTCGACCAGCGGCCTAGCGGTAGCCGAGCACCAGCCCCTGAGAGAGCAACGTCCAGCCGTCGACCATCACGAAGAGCAGCAGCTTGAACGGCAGCGAGACGCTCGTCGGCGACAGCGACTGCATGCCGAGCGCCAGCAGCAGGTTGGCGATGACCATGTCGAGCACGAGGAAGGGCAGAAAGACGAGGAAGCCGATCTGAAAGGCCTCCTTGAGCTCGCTCACCATGAAGGCGGGCACCGAGACGACGAGGTCTTCGGCGCCGACCTCGTCGGCGCGCTCCTCCCCGCGCAGCTCGCGGGCCATCTCGAGAAAGAGCGCCCGGTCTTCGAGATGACCGTGCTTGAGCAGGAAGCCCTTCAAAGGCGTGGCGGCCAGGGTGGCCGCGGCGAGCGCGGCCTCCGTGTCGTGTGCCTGGGCGAGCGCGCTCTTGCCTACACTCCACATCTCCTCGAAGACCGGGGCCATGACATGCACCGAGAGGATGACCGCAAGGCCGGTGAGGACGGTCGTCGGGGGAATCTGCTGCGTGCCCATCGCCGAGCGGGCGATGGAGAGCACCACCGCGACCTTGGAGAAGCTCGTGAGCATCAGGATGGCGAAGGGGATGACCGCCATCGCCGCGAGCAGGGCCATCATCGCCAGAGGCCGCGAGGCGAACGAGGCGTCGATCACCTCCGACGACTGCAGGATGGGGATGGCCTTCGGCTTGGCCAGGGCGCCGACGGGCGCGAGCACGACGGCCAAGGAGAGGAGGTGCTTCATCGCGCGCCTCCTTCCGGAAGCTCGTCGCCGGCGGGCACAGGCTTGCTCGTCAGCAGGCTCGCGAAGCCGTCCCCGTAGGCCAGGACGAGCCGCTGTCCCTCGGCGTCGACGAGCGCGATGCCGGTCTTGGGCGACAAGCTCGTGCGCGCGACGACGCGCAGCGCAGCCGCCGCCGCCACCGTTCGCTGTCGGGCCGCGAGGAAGCGCAGCGCGAAGAAGGCGAGGAACGTCGCGCCCGCGAGCGCAGCGAGCACCCGCGCGCTCTGGCCGGCGAAGCTCACCGCGCCGGAGAGGAAGGGCAGCGCCACCAGCCCCGCGAGCCCGACAGCAGCCTGGAGAATCGGCTTGCGAGGCTTGCCCCGGGGGGGCGCTTGGAGGGCGCCGCGAAGGCATTCGGCAAAGCTCATGAGAGCCTCCTTCAAGAGAGCAGGGCGATGATTCGGGCGCCGACCTCGCCGCCGATGTCAACGAGCTCGGCCTTGGCGAAGGGCTTCTCGCCGACCATCAGCACGACCGGGTCGGTCAGGCTCATGTCCAGGCCCAGGACCGCGCCGGGCTGAAGCTGGCCGAGTTGAGACAGAGGGATTCGGACCCGGGCGAGCTCGACTTCGATCTGGATCGGCAGTGGCGGCGGAATGGCTGCGGACATGAGCACCTCCGGGGCAAGGGCGGCGGCGGAATACGACGCGTAGGTGAAAGAGCGAGCGGCCAATTCGCCGTTCAGGTGGAAGCCGTCGAAGGCGAGGCGCGCCGCGCCGGCCGCGCCCTCGTCTCTGCGCTCGAGGCCAGAGAGGAGCAGCGCGTCGCCGACGGTGAGTCGCGCGAGATCGGCGGGCTCGATCTCCGCAGACCCCGCCATGAGGCAGGCCTGGAGAGTCAAGGGCAGCAGCTCGTCGGAGAGCGGCAGGCAAGCTGCTTCATTCATCCTGCAGAGGCGCACGAGAGTCCGCGAGGGGATCAGGAGACGGCCCGAGCCCCCGGCCGCGCCGGAGGAGAGGTCGAAGTCGACCCCGCACCAGTCGGGCTCGAGGGCGAAGATCGCCTCGACTTCGGCGGGCGTGCGCGCGACGCACGAGAAGCGAGCCGCGAGCGCCTCCTCGATGACCGGTATCTCGCGCACCGCGCGCAGCGCGCAGAGGGCGAGGTAGCTCAAGCTCGCCACCTCGGCGTTGGTGAGCGCCCCGGGAGCGAAGGCGGCGCCGCTGCCGCCGGCGAGGCTGTCGACCAGGGCCGCGACGAGCCCCTCCTCGACTTCGATGAGCAGGTACTCGCGGGTGTTCGCGAGCGCGACGACCAGGTAGCAGCAGCCCGAGGGGAGCCTGTGTACATCGACGGGGGCCTCGAGTCGGCGGGCCGTGGCGCTGACCGGAGCACCGAGCGCCGCTTCGAGGACGGCCGTAGTCCGTAGCAGCGAGTCCGCGCCGGCTGCGCGAACCGCGGGTGAGCGCTGCAGCGCACACCAAGCCTGCGTGAAGGGGCGCAGCAGCGAAGCATCCAGGGGCGAGACCGATGAGCGATCCATCCGTAGCGACCTCCGAAGCAAAGCGCGGAAACCCTCCTTCAGCCGGCGTGCCACCGGCACACAGACGCCCGAGCCCGCGGAACTTCAGGGCTTCTGGGCGACCGGGCTCCTCGCCGGTTGTTCCAGGTCGGGACCGGGGCGGCTCGGGGCGGGATGCTCAGCCGCCGACCAGTCGGGAAGCGACCCGGCGCGCGTAGCTCTCGAGCGCCGCGTGGGGAGCGCCGGGCGATTCCCACGCTCGCCGCACTTCCGGCAAATAGAGGAGCGGCTCGCGCACCTCGGAAGGAAGCGAACGGCAGGCGAGCGCCGCGAGCCAGGGGGAGCAAGTGCGCAGCTCGGAGAGCGCGGCGCGCGAGACCTCGCGCGAGAGGGCGGGTGAGAGCTGCCGGGCAAAGATGCCGATGCGCTCGCGCCGCTCGAGCGTGGAGAGCGCCTGTGCCGCCTCGATGAGTCTGCCCGCTCGACCTGGCTCGGCGAGCTGCAGCAGCTCTGGTGCTTCCTTTGCGTTGAGCGTGCAGCAGAGGACGACGAGGCGCTGCTCGTCTGGCTCGAGGGCGTTGAGGAGACCCGAGGGCGAGACGATCTCGGTCGCTGCCTCGGAGGGGGCCACTTCGCTGCGGTCGGCGGCCTCGACCCGGGCAGCGCGGCGCCCTCCGCAGCTCGTCGCTGCCTGCCGATGTGGGCGTTCAGCCATGGGTTCCTCGGTCTCTAGGAGAGGCCTTCGAATCGCGGTTCAGGTGGAAGCGGCAGTCACTGACCGCTCCCTGCAGGAACGGGCGCCTCGCGCGAGCTGCGCAAAAACCCGCCTCAAGCAGCGCGCTGGGGGGCGAACGCCCGCCTCGAAGCGGTGCCACTGTCGACGAGCGGCGTCGGCTGCTCCCTTGCGGTTCCCATACGCTGGCGCAGCCGCCGCAAGTGCAGGAGAACCAGCGCCAACGCAATCGAGAGCAGCGCGACGAGGACCGCGGCGAGAACGAGGGGCCAGCGCGCGGTCGGCGTCGAAGGCGAGCCGGCGAGCGCCACAGGGGAGGGCGGCAGCTCTGAAACCATCACGGCGACGCTCTGGGGCGAAAGCCCGTCGACGCTCCCGGCGACCAGTGCCTGGATTTCGCCTCGGCGCGACTCGATCGCTTGGGCCATTCCGTTCTTCGCCTTCAGCAGCACCGAGGCGCGCGACTGCGTCTCCCTGCGAAGAGCGCTCTGCGCGCTCGCTGGCGTCGCGACGATGTGGACGCGCGCGTTGACGACGCCTTCGAGCTCGGCGAGGGTCTGCGAGAGCTCTCCGGCGAGTGCATGGATGAAGAGCGCGCTCTCCTCCGTAGCGGTAGGCACCATGCTGCCCGTGCCGAAGACCTCGGCGAACCCGGGCGCCTGTTTGCGCGGCAGGCCGTGGTCGTCGAGGAGCTTGATGGCGGCCGTGGTGCGGTCGGCCGGCACTGCAATCGCCCACTTCGCGTCCCGGCCTCCGCCTCGCACCTTGCGCGCCTCGACGCCGGCCTCGTTGAGGAGGGCCTCGATCTCGTTGGCCTGTGTCTCGTCGAGGTCGTGCTGAATCTTCTGCTCGCAGCCCGCCAGCACGACAACCGCGAGGACGACGATGCGTTTCATCACGACCTCCTGACCAGGCACGGGGTCACCGAAAGAGTGCGCTCGGGCGAATCGGCCCGCGAGGCCCCGCGGTCCGCATGGGGCGCGGTTGGGGCGCCGGGAGGCGGGCATGAGGCGCGCGTGGCAAGGCGCCCGAAGGCCCGCGCCGCGCTAGATCTGCGTTTGCAGCGTTTGCTTGACCGCGCTCGTGCCCTTCTCGACGACCTTGCCCGCCATCTCGAGCTCCTGACTCGCGCGGTAGGTGTGGGCTTGGAAAGCGAGGAGCTCGGCGGGAGAGAAAGTCCGGCCGGACTCCGCCATCTTGAGGATCTGGTCGAGCCGGGCCTGGGCCTGTTGCACCTCGGTGAGGATGCGCGCGCCCCCCGGGCGCTCCGAGGGCGAGAGCGTACCGGCTTGCGCTGTCGCCTCGGCCGCCTTCGCCGCGGCCGGCTGCCGGAGCCCGCCGCGCTCGACGGGGCGCGGGGCCTGGGTTCGGACGGCTCTCGCTCCGGGCTGGACGGCCTTCGCGCCGGGCCGCGCCACGCGGAGCTGCGCCTGCGCTTCGGGAGAGCCCTCGGCCGGTCGCGCTGGGCCCGCGGGCCCCTTCGCCCCTTGGGACAGGCCGGTCGGAGGCCCGGCTTGGGGGCCGCCCTTGGAAGCGGACTGGGCAAGCTGCTTGGCGAAGTCGGCGCCCGAAGCGGGTCCCGCGGCCCCGGTGGCCGGCACGGAGGCGGCGATCTTCTCGACCATGGCTCCCTCCCGTCCCTCGAAGGCGGTTAGCGGATGTTGTTGATGGCCGTCTTGGCCGCTTCGTGCCGGACCTTGAGGATGTTGCTGATGGAGTTGAACTCGCGGCTCTCCTGCTGCATCTGGTTCTGCAGCACGAGGTACTGCGCGGTCCACCGCTGGTTGGCCTCCATCATCTCGCGCTGCTGCTGCAGGCTGTCGGCACCCGAGGCGCCGCTCGACTCGGCGCCCTTGGCCTGGATGTCGGCGCGGCCGAGAAGGCCGCGGTCGCCGACGGCCGCGCCGGAGGATGCGCTGCGCCCCATCGCGGCGGTCTCGCTCACCGCGGCGCTGATGACCGCGCCGCCCGGCACCATCGCCGAGGCGACCCCAGCCATCACCCCAGCCGAGCCCGAGAGCCCGCGGGCGAACATGGCGCCGAAATCGGTCTGCGGGGTCTGGCGGTCGGATGCCGGGCCAATCGAAAGCTGGTTGATTCGGTTGCTCATCGTCGTCCTCGCCGGCGTGTGGTGTTTGGGCGAGGGCGGCTACCAGAAGCGTGCCAGCGAGCCGTCTCGGAAGCGCCGGCAGCTGCGGCAGCGCGCGCGCCTGTTCCAGGACGGAACGCGGCGGCCCTGAGCCTGAACGAAGAACGCCCGGGCCGATGGGGCCCGGGCGTTCGAGGATGTGGCTGATCGGTCGGCGAAGGGCGCGCGCTAGCTCGGCCCGCCGACACAGGCGCAGCGCGACGGGTTGCAGGTCAAGCCCGGAGCGCACCCGCCGCAGTCGGGTTTGCAGACGCAGCCGCAGAGCGCTTCGTCGACCTGGAAATTCCCCTGGCAGCCGAGCCCCCAGGTGTCGCAGACGCAGGCGCACGTCTCGGTGTCGAACCGGAAGCCGGGGCCGCAGGTCATGCTCACGTTGCACTGGCAGGAGCACGAGCCGGTGTCGCAGAACTCGTTGGCGCCGCAGCCGTTGCAGTCGGGCGAGCAGACCCAGCGACAAGTGGCCGGCTCGCACATGTGCGTGGGGCCAGGGCTCGGCGCGCCGCAATCGCTGGGGCAGACGCACTCGCCGAGCGCCTCATCGCAGACCAGAGGAGGGATGCATTTGTCAGGGCAGGGGTCAGGCTCGCCGTCCGGGTTGGTGGTGAGGTCGTTCCAGTAGCGGTAGCTGACCGCTGCCCTCTGGCCCGCGACGGTCGGTCGGCAGTTGCCGAAGAAGAGAATGCGCCTCGAGACGCCGTCGAAATCGAAGCCGTTCTGGCGGTCGCGAGGCAGATCGCTGGCTGCACAGGCCGTGGAGCCGCCGAAACCGGTCGGGTCGATGGCCACCTTGATGGTTGAGGCGATGGGCGGCTTCTGTGTGGTGTAGGGGCTCACGGCGGCGATCGCCGCGTTGATGATCGCGTCGATGGTCGGCTCGAGCGAGCCGGTGCCGGTGTTCGCCGAATTGATGTCGCCGAAGACTCCACCCATCAGGTCGATGGTCGCCTTGTTCTTGTGTGGCGTGCTCTGGCTCTCGCCGCAGCTCTGACCGTCCGGACAGACGATGCCGTGGAGCTGGGCCCGCGCGCCGTGGCCGTCGTAGTTCTGGAAGAAGCTGGCGAAGCCCTGGGCGGTGGTCGAGGACTGATCGTCGGCGTCGGCAAGAAGGATAAAGACCAGAGTCGCCCCCGGACGCAGCTTCCTGTCGGCGGTTGCGGTCCCGTCGAGAAGCTGGTTCTCGGTCAACAGGCGCGCCGACTGCAGGACCTGCTCGGTGCCGGTACCGTTGGTGTTGAACCAGCCCGAGGCCCCTGAAGTGAACCAGTTGAGGATGGTGGTCTGGCTGGTCGTGAAGGAGCGAAAGCCATCGGTCGCGTCGTTCGGATACCGGTAGTACGAGGAGGTCGTCGCCGCCATGCGCCAGTCGATGGCCGCGTTTTGCAGCTTCTGAATCATCACCGCGCCCGCGTTGGCGACCGCGGTCTGGTAGCTGAGCATCGACCCGGAGTTGTCGACCACCCAGACGAAGTCGACCATCGCGGGAGGCTGGGTCTCGAAGACCTCGCACTGGGCCGCGTTGGTGTCGCCAAACTGCGCGAGCGCCGAACCGCCGCCCAAATCGGACAGGTAGAAGGGCTTCGACTCGGTGAACCTCGCCTGCGGCATGAGCGCCATCACCGCCACGGTGCGGGTCGGGGAGCGGCGCACGTATTCGGCCTCGATCTTGAGGGGGCCGGTGACGCCCGCGCTGCCGGCGAGCAGGTCGGTCGCTGAGCCGAGGAACCGGCCCGCGATGTCGTTGGCGCGCTCCTTGAGATCGACGGCACCCGCCAGGTCATAGAGGGCGTGGACCGCCTGGTAGCCGTCCCAGGTCGTGAAGGTCTGCGAGATCGCGTTGGAGACCGAGCCGACCGCCGCCAGCTTGCCGCGCCCGGCGGTCTCGTCGGCCGCAGGGCCGGCTCCGGTTGGCGTGGTCAGCAGCGCGAGTCCGACCACCTGGTGCGTCGGGTCGTAGACCATGATCGCCTTCTCGACCCCGCCGACCCTGGGCCGGGCAACCTCGGAGAAATCCGCGGTGGCCGCAATGCGCAGGTCCGCCGGAATCGACTCGTGGATGGTCACCGGCCGCAAGTTGTCCGTCGAGCAGGCCTGCTGCGCAGGGCCCGCTCCGTCGGCCGGGTCGTTGGGGTTGAGCTCGCCCGGGTCGAGCTGGCCGTTCTGGTTCGAGTCCTCGGCACCGTCGGCGATGCCATCGCCGTCCGAGTCCGGGTTGAGCGGGTCGGTGGTCGCGGTGCAATCGGCGTCGGGAAGGTGCCGCGGGCAGTTGGCCGGGTCGTGGTTGGTGCAGGAGCCCCGCTCGACGCCATCGGTCAGCCCGTCTCCGTCGGTGTCCGGCATGCTCGGGTCGGTCTCATCCGAGTCGCGGCGGCCGTTGTGGTTGGCGTCCTCCTCGCCGTCGAGAAGCCCGTCACAGTCCGAATCCGGGCGGGTGGGGTTGGTGCGAGTGGTCGGGGCGAGATCGGGCTGGAAATCGGGGCAGTGGGTCGGGTCCGGGTTGACCGTCACGCCAATCTCGAGCCCATCCTTCAACCCGTCGCCGTCGGTGTCCGGATTGTGCGGGTCGGTGCCGTACTGGGGCTCCTCGCGGTCGGGGATTCCGTCGCAGTCGGCGTCGGCCGAGAGGGCCGGGCCGCAGTCGCTAGGGTCGAGCGGGTCGGTCTCGCCGAGATCGACCTGGTGGTTCCAGTTCTTGTCCTCGACGCCGTCGAGACAGCCGTCGCCGTCCGAGTCGGGGTTGGCCGGATCGGTCTCGCCCGGGTCGACGATGCCGTTTCGGTTTTGGTCCTCGATGCCGTCGGGGATGCCGTCGCCGTCGCTGTCGCGCAGGATGGGAGAGGTTTCGCCCGGGTCGAGGACGCCGTCGCGGTTTTTGTCTTCGAGGCCATCGGGGATGCTATCGCCGTCGCTGTCGGAGCCGTTCGGATCGCTCTCGCCCGGGTCGACCCGGCCGTTCTTGTTCTTGTCCTCGACGCCGTCGGGGATGCCGTCGCCGTCGCTGTCGGCGGCCACTGGGGAGGTGATGGTCGAGGGGTCGGCGTCGCCTTGGAAGGTGCAGCCCGTCCCGGCGATGGGGGCGACCCGGCCTACTTCAACCCCGTCGAGGATGCCGTCGCCGTCGGTGTCGGGGTTGGTCGGGCTGGTCTTCCGTCCGTCGTGGTAGGTGATTGCGAACTCCTCGGCGTCCGACAGCCCGTCGCAGTCGGTGTCCTTGAGGGGGTTTTTCGGGTCGCTGAGGCTCGCGTCGAGGGCCGGCGTGGTGCCCGCGTCTTCGGCTTGCTCGCCGCCCCCGTCGGCCGGCGGCGGGGCGACCTCGCCCCCGTCCTTCTTGTCGCTCGCGACGCAGCGTCCGCCGCTGCACTGTTGGCCGGCGGGGCAGTCGATAGAAGTCGTGCAAGCGTCTCCGCCGGCGGCCGGCGGTTCGTTCGCGCAGCCGATCAGCAAAAGGGCGAGAGGAATCAGGGAGAGGGCGGCAAACCGTGTCATTCCGAACCTCGCGTGCGGCCGGTGGGCGGGTCTATCAATTATAGACCAGGCGACCTGAGAAAAGGCTGCCGGTGCGGTGGGCGTGAGCGGCGCGAGGGTGCTCGCCTGGCCGCCTGCTGCTGGTTTTCTTGCTCCGCTGACGAGCCATCCATTACACTGTCAGCCAACTTAAGTTTCGGAGGATTCTCGGGAATATGGCGATCCGGCTCGGAGAACTGCTGGTCAGGGCCAAGGTGATCTCAGAAGGCCAGCTCCGGGCTGCACTCTCCGAGCAGCAGAAATGGGGCGGCAAACTCGGCGAGATCCTCGTGCGCATGGAATTCTGCAGCGAGGACATGGTCGTGAAGGCCCTCTCGAAGCAGCTCGGGGTCCAGAGGGCGGACGTCGACCATCTGCCGCCCATTCCTGAGGCGGTCCTCCAGAAGGTCCCGCTGGCCATGGCGCGCGACCTCAACGTGTTGCCGCTGCAGTTGCGCGACGACGGCAAGACCCTCGTCGTCGCGATGGCCGACCCCAGGAACATCCAGGCGGTCGATGAGCTGCGCTCGCGCACCGGGTGTCGGATCTTCCCGCTCATCGCCGGGCCCTCTTCGTTGGCGCGGGTGCGCGCCAAGCTCTACTACGGTGAGGAGGAGCTCGACTCCGACGCGGACGAGGGGTTCAAGGTGACCGATGCGCAGGGGCGCACCCTCGTCAAGAACATCGCCGACATCCGGCCGCCGGCCCGAGCGGCACCTCCACCCCCACCCCCTGCTCCCATCGAGCCTCCCGCAATGCGCCCGGCAGCGCCTGTGCCCGCGGGCCCGAACCCAACTGAGCTCTTGAACGCAATCGAGGCCGTGCAGCGCAAGGAAGTCTCTGCGTTGAAGGCCATGGTCGAGCTCCTCATCGAAAAGGGCGTGTTCTCCCGCGAGGAGTACCTGGCGCGGGTCAAGCGCTAAGAACCCATGGCAGTGCGCAAAAAGCTTGGCGAAATCCTGGTAGAGCAGGGCGCGACGACGCCGGACAAGGTCAAGCGCGGTCTTGGCTACCAGCGACAGTGGGGCGGCAAGGTAGGCCGGATCCTCGTGGAGATGAAGCTCGTCTCCGAGGAACAGCTCGCGCGCGCGCTCGCGTCCCAGTCGCGGATGCCGCTGGCCAAGATGAAGGCCGAGATCCCGGCAAGCGTGGTCGCGCTCGTGCCGCAGGAGCTTGCCGAAAAGCACGAAGCGATCGCCTTCGGGATGCGCACGGTCGACAAAGCCGAGACCGTCTACGTGGCGCTCGCCGACCCCTACAACATCACGGGGATGGACGAGATCCGCTTCCGGATCGGCAAGACGGTCAAGTTCGCGCTCGCGCCCGCCGACGAGATCAAGCGCGCGCAGGCACGTGCGCGCGGCGAGGTGGTTCGGGAGGCGGAGCTGCCTGTCGAAGAGCCCAGGCGCCCGGCCGAGCTCGTCCCCGCTGCGCCGCTGCCCGTCTCAGGCGATCCGCTCGCCGGCCTGATGCCCTCGGCACCGCCAGCCTCCGATCCCCTCGCTGATCTCTTCTCGCCGCCGCAGCCGGCCGCGAGCCCGGTTTCGGAGCTCGACGAGCTGCTTGGCCTGGGCGCTCCGCCGCCGCCCCCTTCGGCCGCGAGTGTGCTAGACGACCTGTTTTCTCCGCAGGTCGCAGCCCCTCCCCAGCCTGTCTCACCGCCCGTTGGCGGCCGTTCGGCAGTCCCAGTGCTCCCCTCCACGGCCCCGGTTGGGCGTTTCGGGCCGGCAAGCCCCGCTGCCCCCAGCCCGCCGGTAATCACCGCGGCGACGAGCCCGCAGGGTGTCTCGTCCGCGGGGGCTGGGCTCGACTCGCTGGTCGGGGCCCCCGTCGACCAGGGATTCATCCTCGACCATTCGTCGCCCGCTGAGGCACTCGCGACGTTGGCGAGTCAAGAACAGCCTGCCGGCGACCTGGGATTTGTTCTCGACCATTCCTCGCCAGCCGAGGCGCTCTCATCGCTCGTCGACTCACCCGACGGGTTTGGCGCGGTCGAGACTCCCGGCGAGGAGCCTCTCCAGCTTGAGCTCGGCGCGGATGCCGCGGCTGCGATGACGCTCGGGCTTGCCATCGATGAGTCCGTGGTCGTCGCCGCGAACGCTCCCGAGCTCGAGCTGACCGAGGCCGATGCGGTCCCGAGCTTCGAGCTGACCGCCGAGGACATGGCCCCGGATAGTCCGGAGCAGGCTCCGGCCGAGAGCGACGCGCTTCGGTTCGGTTCGGTCGACCCGCCGTCGCTCGGCGTGGAATCGCTCTTCGGCACCGGGCCGGCGATCGGCGAGGCTGGCGCCGTCCAACGCTTCTCGGCCGTGAGAATCGAGCCGCTTGGCGGCGAGGATGTCGAGCTCGATGTCTCCTCGATAGAGCAGGGCTTCGCTGGCGTATCAGAGGAATTGGCGCCCCCCAGGGGCGCCGCTGCGGCCGAGGACGCTCCTCCTTTCGGCGCCGCGGGCACCGAAGGACCAGGGGCGTTCGCGGCCAGGTCCGATTCAGTCGCTGCAAG
>ENA-UOOH01002107-UOOH01002107.1-fermentation-metagenome-genome-assembly--contig:-NODE-2107-length-17866-cov-12.672000_pt1 | contig 17866 bp, 13 predicted proteins | sample MGYA00245778_ERZ724025 | MGnify/ENA primary metagenome ERZ724025 (study PRJEB28704, sample SAMN03018313) | fermentation metagenome | biome: anthropogenic terrestrial biome; feature: soil... | reverse complement strand
ACCGAGAAATGATATACCCATATGGCTGCCTCTAACCTTTCAGGTGGAATTACCAGGTAGGTTTTAACAAACCACAAACCAACTGTCTCCGCAAGAATAAATATTACTACAGCAATTCCGAAATGGATAATCTGTGTGGCATTAAATGTTTTACGAAGTTGAACGAAATCTCCTTTCCCTATTTCAAAAGAAAGAAAACGCTGCGTGGCCGATGACATGGCACTGTTGAAAAAAGCGAACATCGATACCACTCCTCCGACCACATTATAAATACCATAATCTTCTACTCCCAGCGTATTGAGTATAACGCGCGATGTATAAAGAGAAACTAACATTGTTAGTATCATTCTAAAATACAACATAAGCGTATTCTTTGCAATACGCCTATTATTCCGAGAAGAAGAGGATGTGGTGGTTTCTTCCAAGAGAATTATTTAATAAATTCAATAATCCGTTCACACGCTAACCCATCTCCATAAGGATTGCTGGCATGTGCCATCGTACTATAATAATCCTTGTTATCCAATAAAAGGGAAACTTCAGATACGATCAAGTTGTAATTGGTACCAACCAACTTCACGGTGCCGGCATCTAATGCTTCAGGGCGTTCGGTAGTGTCGCGCATCACCAATACCGGTTTGCCCAGGCCAGGTGCTTCTTCCTGTATACCGCCACTGTCGGTAAGAACCAACGTGCTTTGTTCCATGAGATAAACAAAGGGAAGATATTCCAACGGCTCGATAAAAAAGATATTCTTGTCGACCTGGCTCGTTCCTGAGACGGCTTCCTCTCCAAATATTTCCAAAATGGGTTTGCGAACATTAGGATTGAAGTGCATGGGATAGACAAAATCTACATCGGGATACTTTTCCGTTAAGGTTTTGATGGCAATGCACATAAAATAAAAACCTTCGCCGAAATTTTCACGGCGGTGGCCGGTAATTAATACCAGTTTCTTGCCGGCTTTCAGCCTGGCAGTGTCGTATCCTGCTGTTTTCAATTGTTCCTGCAGTTGGCCGGCCAGTGCGGTATCGCTCCTGATCTTGTTTACTACTATATGAAGGGCATCGATCACGGTGTTGCCGGTGATGGTAATGGTCTCTTCTTCCACTCCCTCTTTCAACAGATTTTCCTTGCTAAGGGGTGTAGGTGCCAGGTTGTAGGCAGCAATGCGGCTGGTGATCTGCCGGTTTATCTCTTCAGGCCAGGGGCTGTAAATATTGTGGGTGCGAAGGCCAGCTTCAATATGAGCCACCGGTATCTGTTGATAGAACGCGGCCAGCGCAGCGGCCATGGAGGTGGTGGTATCGCCGTGGACAAACACTACATCGGGACGTACTTCTTTGTAAACAGCACGCAGGCCTGTCAATACACGGGCGGTAACATCATACAAGTCCTGCCCCTGCTTCATGATGTTCAGGTCGTAATCGGGCTTGATCTCAAAAAGACGGAGCACCTGGTCGAGCATCTCACGGTGCTGGCCGGTGACACAGACGATGGTTTCAAACCTGTCGGTATGTTTTTGAAAAGCTTTTACCAGCGGCGCCACCTTGATGGCTTCAGGGCGCGTACCGAAGACGAGCATAACTCGCTTTTTATGTATCATCATTTCAGTTTTTTTTAAATATCCCGCAGAAGTCGAGGATGATTTTATCTTCTCTCCACGGCAGGGTTTTGAACGGGTCGTGTGCAACGAGGAAGGCGACGATATCGGCCTTGGCGTAGGCTTTGCGATAGTCGGTCAGCTTGAAGACCCTGTGCTTGCTGATGTTGGGTTCAACGATCAGGAGATCAGCATTGTTCTGTGCCTGCATTACCTTGGTAGCAATATACTTTGCGGGTGATTCGCGCAGGTCGTCGATATTGGGCTTGAACGCAAGTCCCATCAAGGCAACCACCGGCTTGCGGCCGTTCTCCAGCTCGAACTGCTTCATGGCTGCCTGAGTCTTTTCGGCACACCAGAAGGCTTTGTAGTTGTTGATCTCACGGGCTTTGCCGATAATCTGGCTCTCCATGGGGAAGTCGGCTGTGATAAAGTAGGGATCCACGGCAATGCAGTGGCCCCCCACGCCACTGCCGGGCTGCAGGATGTTGACCCGAGGATGCTTGTTGGCCAGCGTGATCAGCTCCCAAACGTTGATGCCGGCCTTGTCGCTGATCAGGGACAACTCGTTGGCAAAAGCGATCTGCACATCACGGGATGAGTTTTCGGTTAACTTGCACATCTCTGCCGTACGGGCGTTGGTGCGGTGCAGCTCTCCCTTTACAAACCGACTGTAGAATGCCATAGCCTTTTCGGTAGATTTTTCGTCGATGCCACCAATCACCCGGTCGTTGTGTGCTAGCTCGTAAATAACATTCCCCGGCAATACACGCTCCGGACAATAGGCGATGGCGAGTTTATCTTTCAGTTCGGGACGCTCGGAGTGGATGAGGCTAGCCATCTTCTCGGTGGTCCCGATAGGTGAGGTGGATTCAATGATATAGAGGTCGCCCTCCTTCAGATAGGGCAATATGCTTCGGGTAGCCGTCTCCACATAGGAGATGTCGGGCTCATGATCGCTGGTGAAGGGGGTAGGCACCACAATCAGGAGACATCACTCTCTGCCGGTTCAGTCTGTGCCTTGAGGTTTCCCTGGCCAATAACGCGGTCGCAGAGCTCTTCCAGCCCCGGCTCAATAATATGGATCTGCCCCTTGTTGATGGTTTCTACTACGTGCGGATTGATGTCTACACCAATTACATTGATGCCGTTGTCGGCTGCCACAATGGCGGTGGGGAGGCCGATATAGCCTAAGCCCATTACGCAGATATTAATTTTTTTTTCAATTTTCATATGACATTTTCTATTGAAAGTGCCTTGGTTAATTTTGGATTCTAGACTTCCGTTAACTGATCTTTTCTACGAAGGAGGCGTTCAACTCTACCGTTGCATAGCCCAGCTGAACAATACGGACAGCTATGCGCGGTTTGTCCCCGTTCTTGAGTAACTCGCCCTCGAGCCCTTTCAAAGAGCCTTTGATCACCCGCACCCGCTCACCCGGTGTAAGTAACCCGTTTATAATGCGTACTTCATCTTCGGAAGAATCGAGCATAAAGCGGAAATTATCCATCTGCTCGTCGGGAATTACGGCTGGCTGACGCTCCCCGGGTAACACCAGGTAGTGCTGAACAGCGGGGACCTCCAGCACACGGTTCCGCTCTTCGCGCGACACGCGGACAAAGATAATCATGGGAATCACCACAGACTCGATGGCCTTCCTCCTGTCGCTCCATTGGCGCACGACTTTCTGGACGGGCAAGAAATTCTCTACGCCCATCACATTCAGACGGTCCCTGATTCTACGCTCGTGGTGCATCTTTACATACGCCGCAAGCCAATGTCTATGATTCTCGGAATGGGAGATTGTCACCTCAACAAATTTTAGCGCCTGTGCGCACTTCGTGCTTGCCTGTCCCAGTGATAGGTGTGGTGGAAGGGCGATATACTGCAGTTTATTAAGGTTTTATAAACCGCAAGCGCAAATTGATTTTTATAAAAAGCAAAAAGCTTATTAGGTTATTTATTGTCAAAATTACAAATATTTTTTTTTGCTTGTATAATTGAAGCATATTTTAGAGTCATTCTAAATAATGGCAAATGTTCAGTACGAATAGTTACGGTTGTTGGAGCATGAAAAGTTGTTGAAAACAGAAGAAGGGAAAAAAAGAATGTGTATATTTACCGTTAAAATTAAGAAACGGTTGACATGATTATTGCGGTTGATTTTGACGGGACCATTGTTGAGCACGCTTATCCAAAAATAGGGAGACCCATTCCTTTTGCCATCGAGACCCTTCGCATGCTTCACAACGACGGACACCGGCTCCTTCTCTGGACGGTACGCGAAGGGCAGTTGTTACAGGAAGCCATTGATTATTGCGAACAAAACGGCATTTACTTTTTTGCAGCAAACGCGAATTATCCCGAAGAAAACCGGGAAGCCTCTCCTCGCAAATTAAAGGCAGATTTGTTTATCGATGATCGTAATTTAGGAGGACTCCCCGATTGGGGAATAATCTACGGGGCGGTGCAAGCTACCGTGAGGGGAGAGTGCTCGTTTGAAGCCTTTATAAGCAATACTCCTGTTCCCGCAAAGAAAGAAAAGAAGGGGTTCATGGGATGGCTTAAGTTGAGGAATTTATTTATTTTTTAAGGGCTTACCGGTAATTTTATTAAAAAAACTACGAACGGGATAATTTGCCATAAACCGATCCAGACCTGTACGGTAGCCTGTGGGAAATGATGCCAAGACAAGTAGAGATGCAATTTCAATCAGATTCCTGTCGACAATCCAGTAATTTCCATCTGCATAAAGTCCGGCCGCGGCACTGCTCAAAGGAGGATAGGTAAAATAATAAAGGGATAATAGTGTGATGCCCAGCAGTTTGGCAGGCCTTTCGAAAAATCCCAAAAACAGACACAATCCAATTAAAATTAACCCCCATATATTTAACATGTCAATATAATGTATTGCCTTGTCGGATTGTGCCCACATCTTAAACAAAGAAGCCAGCGGCCCTGTACTGTTTAACAGGAAAGAGCGCGATGACCAGACACCGCCGATATATTTAAACATTCCTTCATAGAGGAAATGCCACCCGATGACTACCCTTAATGCAGTTAGGGTTATAATCTGCATGGAAGAATATTTTGTATCCATTTTTTTAACCAATAAGGTATTGTTCATTTTGTTTATCCCAGAAAATAGGTTTTTTGTGTAAATATGATAGGTTGGCCAGACAGAAAGTAACGGTTTCTTCAAACCCCTGATCAATGCCGCAACTTACTTTTCCCTGTCCCCTGATGGCATCTATCCATTCTTTTAGGTGTAAGAAAGTCGCATCGATCACCTTTCCATCGATAAATGTAGGGCCATAGCCGCTTTTAAAATAACTGGTCGCCGTTGCAGAAGTGATGCCATCTACCCCTACGCGGGCATTTGGCGCATAATAATAAAACGGTTCTTCCGAATCTTCCACAATATCTTTATATCGCTGGGAGTTTGGATCTTTATAGAGCATAATTGCCCGGTCTATTTCCATTGTCGCTTCTGAGCCCAATACCTTGGTTTGTCGATAAATACCACTTTTTAAGGTGCCATCGTAGGTCATCGTCAATGCTCTATCCGGATAATAGAATATAGCGTTGAATACGTCGGGCAAATCATCAATGCCCACGTTATAAAAGAAATGGCCACCCATCGCCATCACAGATTCCGGAATGCCCATTTCGAAGACTTGATTTACACAATCGTAAGTGTGCGAAAAATCATTTCCTATCATGCCCGTACCGTAATCGCTATATCTTTGCCAGTTAAAATAGCGTTTACTGTCAAACTCATGCCAGGGGGCATTGCACAAAAATCCCTTCCAGTCTATTGTTTGCTGGTTTCCCAAATGGTCAAATTCTCTCTCCCGGATCCACGCTCCGAAAAGGGAGTTCCTGTTGGTAAATGTCTGGATCATTGATACGTCGCCCAATACTCCTTTGCGGTACAATTCCCTTCCCAGTTTATAACTCATCTGTTGTCGATTCTCATGGCCTATCTGAAAGACGATGTTGGAGGCGCTTACAACTTTTTTTAATTCGACCGCTTCTTCTATGCTGTGACACATCGGTTTTTCTAAATATACGTGCTTTCCCGCCTTCACTGCATCTATTGTAATTTGAGCGTGGCTATGGTCGGGTGTTGCCACAATGACCGCATCAATATCCTTGCTGTGGATCATATCCTGATAGGTTTTGTACCGTTTAATTCCGGACGAGATTTCCGGGGTACTCCTCTCTTCCCGGATATTGTTTCTGCCCACTTCTATTCCTCTTTCCGCGTGAATATCGAATGTATCGCAGATACCCGCGATGTCCACATAGAGGTTTTCATGTCTTTTCTGATAAGGCAGCCACCGGTCATATTGCCCGTCAGTCTTCATCTTATCCACATAATCCGGGTGAAAATAACCGAAAGAGTTTAACAGGGATTCGCCCCGCCAGCCGTTTCCGATAAGTCCTATTTTTATTCTTGTTTGTTCATTACCCGTAGAGCCAGGTAATCTCTCGCTCATCACATCAAACTGGTCAATGTCCAGCAGTCGTTTTGAATCGACGCGACGATCATCCAACACTTTCAGTATGTTTTTGGTCGACCCTATTGAATATGCACCCAGGATGGGTACAGTTGAAATCCCCATCAAAAAATCCCTTCTTTTCATACGTACCTCTCTTATTGAATTTTATTATTGTGAATCTGAAATTTGCAACATGACTTTTACACAGTAGCTGGTACAGTTTAGCCAATCAATATACCCGCTTTCCTTTTTTTGGCGTTCATTCAATTGCCAATAAGTAGGGTACCGCCCTGTGTTTGCGTGTTGAGCTACTGTTACGGCATTTGCCAACTCTATCATTTTAGCTTTATAAACCTCATTTTTTGTTGCCTTATAACCGGTCAGGTAGGCTTCCATCATATTGGCTACGCTTGCATTGATGGGTTCATAGCATGCATATTGTTCCAACACACAAGGGGTTATCCACTCTTCTACGTTGTACTGCTTCTGAGGCATTGGTTTCTCCCAGATAATAAATTGATCTTCGCAAAAACGCAACAGATCATCAGCAACTGAACGAAATTCCTTCTTTTGATGTATGTTTTGAAACAGGTATATTGCAAAGGCGCTTGCTTCATCTTTCGATAAATTTTTATACGGTTCTACCGGTGCAACATCCTCAAACTGACCGGACCAGTTATATGTCTTTAACGGATTATTGATGATCCAATCATAAGCTTTTTTTCTCGTATCGACATATTCTGTTATAGCATACTGCGATTCTAATCGATCCAGAAAGTTGATTATCTCAATGGGGATACAGTCGTTTTCCGTTACGGGAGAGCCATCTATCCATAATTTCAGCTTCCAGGTTCCCGATGGTTCCTGAATTTTTTTATACGTTTGCGCGATTTTTAAAGCAGCTTCCTTGAATTTATTATCGCCGGTTATTTCATACAGGTCTAAATAGGTAGAAGCAGTTTTTGCCGGATAAATTATCATGAATTGATTTTTAAACGCTTTAGATGTGCGCTGCTCTCCCGCATAAGTGGGAGGGAAAAACTCCAATGGGCTACCTACAGGCTCACTTACGCCTATAAGATATTCCGCTGCATTCATGGCTATTTTTAGCGCTTTTTCCCGATTCGGCTCTGAGATTTTTGCATACTCAACCATACTTTCAATCACTGCTCCTATTATTTTTGACGGATAACAGTATAAATTGTATGAGGTGGTATCTGGAGTACCGTTGAGTGCCCAATTTTGTATGTGCGGTTGATTAAACTCGTACTCCAATGCCATTTCGGCGCTTTTTCGGTAGTCCAACATTTTTTGATGATAAGGCCCATTAAAAAAAGCGGCTTTATAGAACGAAAATTCATGCTTGTCGATTTCGTTCCCCGCCTCATCCATCCCGGAAACAGTCAACTTCATGAAACCAACAGGTAAATCGGCCCATATGGGGGATAAACTTTCACAAGGGTTTGTCGATTCAAAAGTGTATTCTTTATTGTCGACACCTCTTGCTGCAAAAACATATTTTTGTGCGTTAGGAGCAGGCTCAACCTTAAAGTATGGAGCATAAATAAATTGTTGGGAGTATTTGTTCCAAAAAAGATCTTCGTAAGGCCTTACCGGTTTTATTGATTCTTGACGTGTAATACGGTTAACTTTGTCGTATTGAATGGAATCCTTTTTTTTACATGAAATGAGCATTATGAAAAAAAACACTACGATAATGACCGTGATGGTTGGTTTAAAAAAGTTGTGTGGCATAATGTGTTTATTGTAAATTATTTGTATTATATCTTTGTGATTCATATGTTTATGTTGTGTGAAAAGTAATTCCGCAATTAAATGCTTTTGAGGCTTCGATCTATTCATTGCGTTTCTCCTTCCGAATCCGGATTGTTGCGCCAAATCTTATATGTTCCATGATTTCCTGAAAATAGCAATGAATTGGCATTTTCTTTAACCTTAAATTTAAAATGTGTATTGTTATCTTGTTTACATACATACCACAGGCCCGGCTTCAATCCTGCCAATATGACTTTTTGGTCGGAATGATCCAAAAGGGTGATATCAAAAGAATCGGGAAGTAACTCCGATTTTGAGGGCAGTACAACAAGATAGTCAAGGACTTTAATTCTGTATTCCATGCTCGTCTCATCAAAATGAACCAACGGGGGCCTTACACCGTCTGCTGCCATCAGGAATAGATTCAAAAAAGTGTCTTTTTTATTGGCTTGTTGGGGGGATATCACAAGCTGGTACCCCTTTGTTTCAGGTTCATGCGTGCTGATTGCAGGCAAAGGTGCAATCGGATTAACGGTATCCTGGTTGTTCCAATACACCGTCTTCCGGTTTGCTTTTGCAGGCAGTAATGTTTTAATATGAGTCCATCCGGTAGGTCCGGTCTCTTCCCTATTGTGCAGTAGAATGGAAGAATCGGAAATAAGAGGTTCTTTTATTGTATTTATTTTCCAGAATTTTTTAAAATCGGCGTTTGAAGAAGTGATATTGTCCAATACTACAATAAAGGCAGGCACCTGCTTATTCCCTGTATTCACAAAGCAGAATGCTTTGGTGTAGTTTCTAACTTTGGATGAATAGGCATGGGTAAGGTCGGCCTTAAAATAGCTATACTGAAAGCTATTGTTTTTATGTTCTATGTTTGAGGCAAGGACAACACCGTTACTGAACCAAGGATCATGTAGCGTATCAAAAACCGATTTAGGACTCCGCTGGTTAAATCGGGTTCCGCCGTCATTGAGCAGATTATTTCCAAACGCCTCATCGGGATCAACAACGAGCATCATACTGTGGGAGGCGGATCGTTTATTGAAATTAAAATCGTAAGGCGATCCGTATGAGATATAAAGCCCTAAATCACAGACCTGTAATCCATGGTAATAAATTTGTATAGCTCCGGCATCAGCATGTTGATGGTTCCCAAAAAGATATCCTCCTCCTTTAATTTCAGCCACTACGTCATCACTCCCCGGCTTCATATTCCAGCCGGTACGGGAAATGAGGGATCCGGTAACATTTCCCGTAGAAAAAGCTAATGGGAGATGACTGTAATCTTCAGAGGGGGTCAATTCCGGATTATTCAGCAACAAAAAGAGGATCGGGTTGTCGGGTACCCCTCCTTGGCGTTGAAATTCTGCTTTCAAAATTGCATTCTCAGAATAACAGTAATCCAACAACAGCATTTCGGGTTGCCCCCAATAATAAGGCTTCATTCGGGTTGCCTCTCTGAACACATCGCCGTCGCGGAATAGCCTTCCGTTGGGTAGCCGCATATACATCCAGTAAAGCGGCAGCTTTTTTATGTTATCGTCGAATACCTGCCTGCCGGACATTCTATAAAAGAGCCAGGCCGCATTCATTTCCCACATATGCCGGTATGCCCCATAGTCTACGCCTTGATTGGGGCGGGCAGATTGATATTGAAACCGGCGCATGGGAACCAGTTCTTCTAAAATAAGGTAGGATGTATATTTGTACGGAATAGGGTCTTGCTCATAAATGGCGATACTCATAGACAATAAATCACGATTTACCTGGGCTTCTGCAGCGTGTCCGTTTACAATGCTTTCTTTAAACGGAGGCCAGCCGATACTCATTTTTCGGGATAAATCCATCATACGTTCATAAAGCTGTTTTTTTTCTTGCTTTGTCAATAAACTGTTACACCAATCGTACACAAGAGCCGATACATAGATTGTGTGTCCTATGTCTCGGGTTATATCTCCATAGTTTATATTTCCGTATTCCAATACGGATAAATAATTTTTTAGGATGCTGATCGCTTCCCGCCCAACCTTTTTTTCATCAGTCATCAAATAGTAGAAAGCTTTAGTTTGCACCGTTTTTTCTAAATCGGTAGAATAGGGTATCTCTTTCCACGGATAAAAGTGAAAGGTGAATTCTTGCAGAGCATCCTTTTTTACTTGTTGCCATACACGGTGATTTTCACCTTTGTCCAAACGTGCTTTAACAACCGGTAACGACTCTCCGTTAACCCAAAGGCGGGGATGGCCTTCAGGAGGAACAATGGGAGGTTGATAAATTTGAACCGTTTCTGGAACTGTAACCGGACAATATTCATTTACTACAATCTTTTCAAACTGGATACCTTTAGGAAGCCAAACTCTTAGAAGTGAATCAGATTCGGTTATTACAAAATCCCCCAAGACATGGTATGTGTAATTTCTTGCATCCGATACAATTCTTTTTGTAATGCGCTGATTTCCGATTTGTATCTCGATATTCAGATCATTTACGGGGCCGTTGGGAAACTGGGTCCGTTTCACGTGACTGCTCAATAAATACCTCCCTCCCTGAGGGATACGAAGGGGGAATGTTATATCGGCTTCTCTCCAAACCTCACCCTCCGCATCCCTTTTAATGCTATCTTTTAGTTCTAACAATTGGTTATTACTCGTTCTCCTAACGGTATTAGGATTAATACGTGCCTCTTTTGGAGTCAGCAACAACTCAGCGCTGTTGCCCTTTTGTTGAGAGAACAAAGAGGCGCTGAGAAATAACAAAAGTAAAGTAGAAAAAACATATTTATGAACCATAAAATAAGTGTCATCCGATACTATAAAGAGCACAATAAAATCCATGATAGCAATTGATCTGAGACCCGTCGCTCTCCTTATTTCCAGCCCGGATTTTGCGTTAATTTAGGATTTAAATCTATTTCTGTCTGGGGTATGGGCCATAGGTAATAATGGTCAGGAAACCCTCTTTGACGGATTTTTACTCCGGTAAATTCCGTCATCCAAACCCCATCTACCACCTCTTTCCCAATCTTCCATCTCCGGATATCTGAATAACGTTGCCCTTCCCCACAAAACTCTATCATTCTCTCGTGCTGAATTTTTTCGAACATTTGCGCTTTATCCAGTCCTGCAGGTATAGTGGGCATGCCCGCACGGGCACGAACCGAGTTTATAGCATCATAAACAGACTGGTCAGGAGCGCCGAGGGCTTCGTTTTTTGCTTCCGCATACATCAGTATTACGTCAGCTAAGCGAATAAGTGGAAAATTTTGAGGCATGTTATCCTGTAAACCATATACAGAACCTGTTTCAACAAATTTCCTCCAGGAATAACTCCCGTTTTTCCATACAGGTACATAGGCGTCAGGTGCATTAACAACTGGGAATCTGTAAGTTAGTGGAATGTTGCTTTTCCCTACAAATTCTGCCCAGGGAACTATTATTGACTGATGTAAACGGGGGTCTCTGTTTTCAAACAATTTTCTTACGGAGGCTTCGTCTTTCCAATCAGCAGGATTATCAGGGTTAAAAGTCTCTCCCTCCGCATTGGTATACTTATTAAAATCAAAAGGGGTACCGTCTATCATCTCGTAGGAATTGACCAATTTAGGTGTCGGACGAGTACGCTGTGAGCCGGTTGTCGCCCCCATGGCGTTTCCATAGTTCCGATCGGTTGCGATACCGTGTCCCTTTTCTGCGATATATTGTACATCGAAAATGACTTCGCTGTTGTTGTTCCCCGCTACACGAAACAAATCATGATAGTTATTCAGTAATTTCCGATCGCTTTTTTCCATGACCTCCTTAAAATCGGCAGCCGCTTTCTCGTATTGTTTCGCCCATAAATGTGCTTTCCCTCTCATAGCTAACGCGGCCCATTTAGTGGCGCGTCCCACATTTGTCTGATCATAGCTTTCCGGCAGGTATGAATAGGCATCCGTCATATCACGCACAATAAATTCATACACCTCTTCATTCGTATTACGTGCCTTATAAGCTTCGTCAACATTCATGGGGGAGTCATAAAGAGGAACTTCGCCAAAAAAATCCCAGAGCTTAAAATAGAAATACCCCCTCAGAAACAACGCTTCTCCTAGGGTGCGTTTCTTCATATCCTCACTCATCTCAATACTGGGTATATGCTTTATCGCTGTGTTTGCCCGGTAAATACCTTTATAGAATATGCCCCACGAGTTAGCATAGAAAGAAGCATTAGCCGGAAAATTTCCCGTAGTGAGGCCTGTTGACCATGACTGATAAGAAATATCGGTAAAATCGTCCATCATGCCATACATTACTATGCTATTGGTAAATTCACGGTTGGCGTGATACAAAGAATTAATGCCCATAATCGCATCTTCCTGCGACTTCCAAAAGTTCCCTTCAGATAATCCCACTAATGAATTTCGATCAAGAAAATCATTGCAAGAAGACAAAATACAAACAGCCAGTAGAACTAATATTTTTATATTCTTTTTATTTTTCATGACTCTTTTTTTATAATGTTATATTTAGACCAATCACCCACTGCTTCATCAAAGGATAAGACATGTTCGGATTTTCCGGATTGTATCCTTCAAAACGGGTAAACGTGAGATAATTTTCCAGGTTTGTATATATCCTTAGCCGGTCGACGAAAAGCTTGGACGTTATTTTTGTTGGTAAAGTATAACCTACCTGTAAGGATTTAATTCTGAAATAGGAGGTATTGTATAACCAATAATCGCTATAGGCGGTATTAAGTGAAGATCCCGATGTTAACAAACGGGGATAAACTGTCGATTTTTTTTCGGGAGTCCAACGGTTTAAGATCTCTTTTCGTAACAAGAAACCTTCATTGATATTGAAAGTATTAAAACCATCATTCCCCCAATACCCTTTTACGCCACTGACGCCTTGTCCCACAAGATTAAAGTCCAGACCTTTGTATGCTGCTCCGAGGTCTATTCCGTACGTCATTTTTGGAAGGGGAGAATAATCTTTAATAACCCGATCCTCATCATTAAATATTTTGTCATTATTGGCGTCTTTATACAGCATGTCACCGGGTGAGGGAGTTCCTCCGACATAAGTCCCAAATTTATATCCATCTGCTAATAACTTGTCTATTTCAGCCTGGTCTTGTAGGATATGGTCAAATTCGAGCAAATAGTAGCTATTGAGTGATTTTCCTTCAGTTGTGATTGTAGTTCCGTCAATTGATTTTTCGCCATTGAACTTTATCACCTTATTATTCACGGTTGACAAATTTCCTCCGATATTGTAAGAAAAATCCTTTCCGATATTGCCCAGGTAGGTTAATTGAAGTTCGAAACCCCTGTTCTCCATCTCGGCTATATTTTGCCAGGGAGGTAGGAAGTTCCCCATTACCAGAGGAATGGGAATTTTAGTTAATATGTTGCTCGTGATCTTATCATAATATTCGGCACTTAACGATAATCTGCTCTTTAACAGAAGCAAGTCTATCCCTACATTAGTAATGGTTGTAGTTTCCCATTTTATTTTGCTGTTTGCGATTTCAATCGGGGCTACCCCTTGTTGAAGCTGGTTGCCAAACGGGTAAAGAAAAGAGCCATACACCACTTGATAAGTATAATCTCCAATTCTGTTATTCCCCAGTTTCCCCCACGATCCTCTTAATTTAATATCATCAAAAACTGTTTTTAATGATTGGGCAAAAGGTTCTTCCGTTAATCTCCAACCGGCCGAGAATGATGGGAAGAAACCCCATCGGTTCTCTTTCGCAAACCTCGATGATCCGTCATACCGGGAATTTATCTCAAGCAGGTACTTGTTTTTGTAATCGTAATTAATACGTCCAAAATAAGACTGAAGGGCGTCGTCTGTCCCGGATCCGGTAATCGATTCAAGATTGACGCCTACATCCATGATGTATATGGCATCATCCCCCAATATGTCGTTTTTCTTTGCATCGAATTTATCCATCCGGTTGTATTGTTGATCGAATCCGACCAATGCCGTCAGGTGGTGATGGTCCAGAAAAGAGGTGTTAAAGCGTAAAAGAGAGTTAAAAATCATTGAGTAATCCCTTCTGTTTCCGTTGAATAGGCTGTTGATGCTCGGCTTCTTTTGGTATTCAAAATCCGTTTGTAAATTCCACAAAGCATATGGGCGGGTATATTCCCAATTACGGCGGTTATCGTAGTTAAAACCCAGACTGTTTTCCCAATCAAAGAAATGTAAGAATTTTGTTTTTACATAAAACTTTAATCCTAGTTTCTGCCTTTCATAGTTTCCCCGGATATTATCTATATAGGCACGCGGATTTGACCCTTGGGGAAGCCCTTCAAACATCTCGCCGCCATAACGCCCGTCCGTATATTTGGGGATGACGCCCGGGGTGGTATTCCTGATATTGTTAAAGAAACTCGTTACATCAATAGGATCCCTATCCGACCAGGTTCCAAAGGCGGTTCCCCCTAGCTCCAATCCATTGGATATTTTTGAATCGGCACTTAACCGGAATGAATATTTGGTATAACCCGAATTGTCAATAATTCCTTTATTATCCAAATAACCGAGGGATAAGTAAAATTTGCCTTTTTCACTACCGCCTCTTGCTGTCAGGTTATGCTCGGTCAAAACAGAGGTGTTTAAAATCTCATCATACCAATCTGTATTAGGATATAAGATGTTGCCTGATTCGGCTTCCTTCCTCCAGTTGTCGATCAAACTGACAGGGTATTTTTCACGTCTTTCCGATTCGTTAACTAACTCCATATGTGTTGCCATATCATTGATAAACTCGATCTCTTTTGCAGCACTCTGCCATCCCATATATCCATTGTAAACGACATTAACTTTACCTTCAACACCCCGTTTGGTGGTAACCAGGATAACACCGTTGGCAGCCCTTGAACCATAAATTGAAGAGGAAGATGCATCTTTTAAAACGGAAACACTCTCCACATCACTGGGATTTACATCATTCAATGCTCCCGGCACCCCATCAATAATAATCAGAGGCGATGCGTCGTTCATAGTTCCCTTACCCCTTACGAAAATGTTTAAGTCCTCCGCACCTGGAGTGGCCGACATCTGGGAAATGTTGAGCCCGGCACTTAAGCCGGTTAATGCGGAAGACAAGTTCAACGAAGAACGGCCCGTCAATGCTTCGTCAAATCGAACAGACGATACGGCTCCCGTTAGATTTGCCTTCTTCTGTACGCCATATCCTACAACGACTAACTCTTCCAATGCCTGGGTATCTTCTATAAGTACAATGTTAAAAGTATTTTTTCCCTCTGCAGACATCTCCTTTGTGTGATAACCGATGTAAGAAATGTTAATTTGGGCGTTATCTTCAATATCCAACGAAAATTCTCCATCCACATCTGTAACGGTCCCATTGGTGGTTCCGGCTTCAACGATATTTGCCCCTATAATGGGCTCTCCTTTTTCATCCACTATTTTTCCGGTAACTTTTTTTAGTGTTTTAATGGGTTGACTTTGTTTTTCTGAGGTTCGGTTCAGGACAATCTGCTTGTTTTTCAGGGTGTATGTAATATCCGTTCCGGCAAACAATTGCGATAAAACAACACTCAAATCCTTGTTCTGTACATTTACACTTACTTTGCGGGTTACCTCTACCAGTTCTTTGTTGTATAAAAAGCGGTAACTTGTTCTGGCCTCGATAGCCGAAAATACTTGTTCCAACGGTACGTTTTGTAAATCTAACGAAAGGCTAATCTGTGCCTGTGCCTGGAATCCTGCGAAATGCGATCCAAAAAGCATACACAGAAAGACAATAATAGGACGAAATGCGTTCCTTCTTTTAAAATTTATCATACATGTTTTTTTTGAAATGATTAAAGTAAAATTAACGTGCTTCTGTATCTAAGACGTTTCAAAAAAGAAATCCCACATCCGAAAGTGAAAAAAATCGAATATGGGATAAAATTTGTTTATATTTTCCGCTACTAATTTTGGGATACCTCAATTATTTTTTTTGGGTTCCGCTTATCCCCGTTGAAACTATAACGGATAGGAGCAGACATCCGCAACAATTCAAGTATTTCGTCTAGCGATTCCTGTTCAAAGGTAGCCCTGTAACGTTGTTTTGCTAATGCAGGATCTTTTATGGAAATATCCACATTAAAGGTTCTGGCCACTCTTTTAAAGATATTTTCGAGGGTTTCATCCCTGAAAATAAGAATTCCTTCTTTCCATTTGCCGTACAGTGAAGCATCCACGGTATACACATCGTGCCGGTTGGTATTTGTGTTCCATACAAATTGTCGGTTAATATCCATTTCCGTTTTTTTGTGCTGTTGAGGTGATTCGATGAAAACATGGCCTTCTTCCAGGGTGATTGTCCGTAATGTGTCGGAAGGGTAGGCATCCACATTGAATTTCGTTCCGGTAGCCGTGATACTGATGCCATCGGCGACAACAATAAAGGGGGATTCCCGGTTAGCCTTTACATCAAAGAATGCTTCGCCTGCCAGGAAGGTTTCCCGTTTGGTTTTTTCAAAAGGGATGGAATAAGATAGCTTGCTGCCGGAATTGAGCCAAACCGTGGATCCGTCGGGTAGGGTTATTTGCGTATAGGTGCCTTTAGGCGCAATGATCTCTTGTCGTGAATCAATGAGCTCTTCCTTGGATTGACGATTAAAAAATAGATACAAGGAAATTAACAACAACGGAATGACGATGACTGCCGCCGCCCGTTGCCACCACACAAGAAAGCGAGTTTGCCCTCTCTTTCCTTTTCTTATTTCTCTCAGTATTTTTGCTTCTGCCCGATCGATACGAATATCTTGAGCGGGAAATGCAGGGTGTGTCGTATCCCAGATATTCTTTAATTGAGCAAAAGCTTGTCTGTTTTTTGCACTTTCGTTGCACCAAACAGCCAATCGCTCTTTCTCTTCAGAAGTGATGGTCCCGTTGAAAGACCTGACAATTAATATTTCTATATCTCGTTCCAATTTCAGTTCTTTTTTTATCATAAAATCGTTGAAACTCATTCGACATTTTTTTTTCGCTCGGCAAATCATCCGTCGGATGAACGATCACCTTAGCTCTTGCTTAATGAACCCGTTCAACGGTTATTTTCTGTATTGATAAGACGTTTCATCTTCACTTTTCCACATCATGAAACTATAAATAAAGTAAAAATGATATCCATAGAAAAAAGTCTCTTAAATAATGACGCAGGAATTTTAACGCTTTTCCTATTCTTTCTTCAATAGTTCTTTCAGACACATGCAAGCCGGCCGCAATCTCCCTGTACTTTAATCCGTAAATCCGGTTTAACTCAAATGCTTGACGATATTCTTCGGGCATTGCGCTCAATCCTTTTTTTAAACGGGATTCCAAATCTGAGTACAAGATATATTGTTCAGTCAAAGAGTCAGTATCGTTCCCTAAAAATGAAACATAGTCAACGTGGGCCCTGACAACTTTACCGTGCCGTAATTCGTCCAGGCATCCATTTCGGACAGATTGCAGGAGAAAGCCTTTAAGAGAAGTCTTGATACTGATGCTACTACGACGGTTCCAAAGATCCAGGAAAACATCCTGTACGATATCCTCACAAATATCCCTTCTATTGGAAAGAATTGTTCCGGCGAACAAAACCAGATCCTTGTAATACCTACGAAACACAAACAAAAAAACATCTTCGTTTCCTTCTTTCAACTGGTCTAATATTTGCGCCTCATCATACATTAACAAAAAGAGATTAGATCGGGAACATTTCTGCTGTTTTCTCTATAAATAATTATACACATATATATTGTCAGGCCCTGTCTGATTTTTCCCCTTTATTCTTTCCAGACCGGCACTAAACAAGGACTGATTTAATATTGACATCTGATATATAGAGGGTTAAATCATAATATCCTGATTACATTGCGTGCAAATTTAGTGTAAATATTTAGATCGGAGATAACTTTAGTAAAGAATTTGAAAAATAAAGAAGGGGTTCATGGGATGGCTTAAAAGGTGAAAAGGGATGCTCAGGG
>ENA-UOOH01002102-UOOH01002102.1-fermentation-metagenome-genome-assembly--contig:-NODE-2102-length-17879-cov-3.554870_pt1 | contig 17879 bp, 16 predicted proteins | sample MGYA00245778_ERZ724025 | MGnify/ENA primary metagenome ERZ724025 (study PRJEB28704, sample SAMN03018313) | fermentation metagenome | biome: anthropogenic terrestrial biome; feature: soil; material... | reverse complement strand
CAGCGCGCACAGTGGCGCGCTCAGCGCGGCTGGCGTCCTCGGACGGGCGGATGAGGAACTCGGCCTCGCGGCGGGCGAAGTCACGGCGTCGGCTGCGGACGAGGCCAGATGCGCTTGGCGTGCTCGAGGAGCTTCTCGCCACGCTTCGCGATCTCGTCCTCGTCCCAGGTCGTCGCATCCTGGAAGTACGTGTTCAGCCGCAGGACGCTCTGCTTCGCGATCTCGGGACGCTTGGCCGCGAAGGGGCCGTTGCTCACCGACGAGTTCAGCTCCTGTGTGAGCAGCGTGAGGTTGCCCAGGGAGTGCAGCAGCCGCCCACGGCGCTCAATGGCGGTCTCGTCGTCGTTGCCGACATCGGCTGGCGGCTCAGGCCACGCCGGCGGCGCCCACTGCTGGGGAAGCACGTGCTCTACCGTGAGCTTGCCGTTGATGGTCACCGCCTCCTGCTTCGATGTCCTCATGGCGCGGTCTACGGCCTCAAGGAGCATCGAGCAGCGCATCGGCTTCAGCGTGTCGTATAGCGGCCTCTCCAGCCACGCCTTGGCGAACTTCTTGTCGTCAGGCCACTCGCCCGCAGAGCCATCGGGCGCGAGCAGCATCTGTTGGATCGTCGCGCGAGAGATCGGATCATCCGTCGAGCCGCGTAGCTTCTGGAGCATCGAGAGGAAGAAGCGGTTGTAGTTCTTCGTGCCGAGGTCGCAGACCATGCGACGGACCAGGTACGATTCGAGGTCGGTCACGATGCCGTCGAGCTCACCAGCGACCACGCGATCCTGGCCGCCGACGAGGAGCAGGAGCAGCACCGGGTACACCGTGCTCGTGTCGAGAGCCTGCAACCGCTTCGCGAAGAGCGCGGTACGGCCGTCACCGTCCGGCACGAGCACGCTCGCGAAGACGTCGCTGTGCCGCCGCAGCTCTTTCAGCTCGCCTGCGACGTTGCGCTTGTCGGCCGACTCCCACCAGGAGCGGAAGGCCTGAAACAGGTGCCCGATCGACAGGTCCTGCGCCGACCGGTACTGGACGTAGTGGTGGATGAAGAGGTCGAGGCGCGTGCGCTTCACGCGGCCTTGGCGCTCCATCTGCTTCCAGAAGCGCTCGTTCTTGCCGGCGTCGGCCTCGGCGGGCCGTTCGTCGTACTCCTTCCACAGCGTGCTGTAGAGATCCTCGGCGTTCTCACCCTGCTGCGTGGCGCGCAAGAAGACGAAGTTGCGAATGAGGTCCGACGGCAGGAGCGGAACGCCGCGCGCGTTAAGCGTCTCGAAGATGACCTGGGGATCGTCGTCGTCTTCGAGCTCGATCACGACGAGCTGGATGTGACGCTTCAGCGCTTCGTACAGTGCGTAGGCGCGGTCCGCCGAGAACGTGAGCGTCGTGCTCTCACCATCGTTCTCGGCAGTGCCGGCAGGCGCCACCGAGCAGAACTCGCCAATGCGACGGGCGAAGAACAGGTAGGTCTCGACGAGGCGTGGGCGTGGATCGAATTTCCGGGCGTACTTTCGGCGCTGGAGCGGGTACTTGCCTTCGAGGTCCTGCACCGAGCCCGCGACCAGCGCAGCCTCGAAGTCGCGCCGGTCGGCGTTGGTCGGCCACACCTTGAAGCGCTCGATCTCCGAATCGCGCACCCCGCTGTTCTCGGTGAGCCGGGTGAGGTCGTCGGCGAGGCGCGTCTCCGTCGTGCCCTTGACCACGTCACGGAAGGCAGCGAGCAGGAGCTGCAGTGTCGTCAGGCGCTGCTGTCCGTCGATGACCTCGACCGTGTCGACCTGGCGTCCGTAGACCTTGATCTGGTTGAGGACGACGGCGCCGAGGAAGTGGTTCTCGATTCGGTCGCTGCGAGACCCCCGTGCCTCGCGCTCGAGGATGGCATCCGCGCGCCCCGCGATGTCCTGCCAGAGCGGCTCCCACTGCTCGTCCTGCTCCCAGACATAGGGGCGCTGGAAGAGCGGTACGACGTATCGACGCTGCTTCTCGAACATCTCGACGAGAGAGAGTTTGCTCGGACGCATCGGCTACTTCTCCCCCTCGGGCGCGGTGAACGTGAACTGCTTGGCCAGCCCGTCGAGGGTCATGTTGTCGGCGATGGCATCGTGCGGGATGAGCAGGTAGCGCCACGGCTTGCCTTGGTTCGCATTCTCGTGCTCCGTCGCGTGCTTGCACCACGTCGCGGCCGCGCGGGCCTTGGCGAGGACGACCGGGTCCTTCATGCGGTCGGCGCCCTTGGGCTCGCAGATCAGCTTCTCGGTCTCGGTCTCGACGACGAAGTCGGGCTCGTAGTCGGCGTCGTTCGAGTAGCGGATCTGGAAGACGCCCTTGCCGGGCTTGAACCACTTGATGACGGCCTTGTCCTTCTCGATGACGACAGTGAAGCGGCGCTCCGTGTCCGAGTCGAACTTCTGGGTCGGATACAGGCACTTCTTGAAGCCGCCGAAGAGCATCTTGCGGATGTCGATCTTGTTGTCGATCGGCGTGTCGTACTGGCGCACGACCTCGCCCGCGGGGGCGGCGAAGGCCTGCGCGCGCACGTCGGAGAAGCCCTGGCTCACCACGGCCTCGTAGGACGAAGCCTCCTCCCACGCGTGCGGCTGCATCTGCGCGTGAACGAGGTCGGCGATCTGCTTCGCGTGAAAGATGAGGACGTTGCGGACCTCGTCGTCGTCCTTGAGGTACGAGCGCAGGTGCGTGACGACCTCGCCCGCGAGCTTGTAGAGCAGATCGGCCTGCTCGTCGTAGCTCACGTCGTCGAAGTCGATGAGGCTGCGCACGACGAAGTTCTCCAGCCGCTCTTCGTCGACGCCCCCGGAAAGCGCGCCGATGACGTGCTCGGCGCCGCTCTCCAGGTGCCGGACGAGGATCTCCTGCGAGACCGGCTGGAGCCGGAACGACGAAAGATCCAGGGAGAAGTCTCGGAAGCCCGCCCGGACCACGCCCTTCGGCAGCACGATGACGCGCGGGATGGCGATGGTGAGCGCGTTGTAGACGGCGGTCGCCTCGCGCACGACGAGCACGAGCTGGGCGTCGGTCAGCTTACCGATGTCCGGGTACATCGTGAGCTGGCCACCCGAGAGCTTGTCCTTCACGACCTCGACGAGCTTCTTCTGCACCTCGTCGCTCTGGAGCGCCTTTGGCGTCGGCGCGAGCTGGGGATCGCGCACCACCTTCGCGATGGCCTCGATCGTCGCCTTTGCCGCCGCGACCTCCTCGGGCTTGGTGAACTTCGGCTGCTGAACGGGCGCCGGTACAGCGGGTTTCACGCCGGGGCTTGGTGCCGCTGGTGCAGCCCCGGTCTCGGGTGCCGCTGGGGTGATGCCCAGCGCGGTTTCGAACGACGGAACGACTACCACGGTCTGCTTCGGCGTCTCGTCGACGTCGGTGCCGATGTTCACGGTGCTGAACGAGTAGCCGCCCTTCTTGGCTTCATCGACGATGTCCTGGAACCGGTCGTGCGCGACGATGGTCAGGCGATCAACAGCGGCGACGCCGGTGCGCTTGCCGTAAGGGAGCCGCAGACCACGGCCGATCGACTGCTCGACCAGCGTGCGCGAGTCCGCCGTGCGCAGCGGAACGATCGTGTAGAGGTTCGTGACGTCCCAGCCCTCCTTGAGCATGTTGACGTGGACGACGATCTCCGTCTCCGAGTCCGTGCGCTCGACCGAGAGCAGCTTCTCGACGTTCTCATCCTTCTCCGCGCCCCTCTGGCCGGAGTGAACTTGGATGACGCGACCCTTGTAGCGCCCGTCGAAGAACGACTCGCCCTCGATGAGCTTCACGAGCTCGCTGGCGTGGTCGGTATTCTCCGCGATGACCAGCATGAACGGTTTGACCCGTCGCACGCCGTTCTGCTGTGCGTACACGTCGAGGTCGACCTTCGCGGACTCGTGAACGCGCACGCCGTCTTCGAGCTTGAGTAGCTCGAGCGCGTCCTTGCTCATCGACTTCGGGTTGAAGTTCGCGCGGGTCGCGACGGCGGGCTCCTTGACGTAGCCGTCTTGCATCGCCTTCGCGAGCGGGTAGTCGTAGATGACGTTCTTGAAGCGCGTCGCTTTGCTGGCCGACTCGATCTGCGGCGTCGCCGTGAGCTCAAGTCCGAGCACGGGCTTCAGCTCCTCGATCGACTTCGCGCTCGTGTCGGCGCGGTAGCGATGCGCCTCGTCCATGATGAGAACGAGGTCATCGAGGCCGGCGAGGTAGTCGAAGTACGACTGGCCAAGGAACTCGGAGAGCCGCCGCACCTTCAGCGTCTTCTTGCCTTCCTCGTCGGTGCCCTTCGCCTTCTCGTTGAACTTCGAGATGTTGAAGATGTTGACGACGACGTCGTCGCGCTCGAACAGGTCGAGGACCTGCGGCTTCTGTTCGAAGTTCTCGCCCGTCACCAGCGTCGGCGCCTTCACCGCGAACTCGGCGATCCCCTGGAACACGTACTTCGGGGTGTTCGGCGTGAAGTCGGCGAGGAGCTTGTTGTAGATGGTGAGGTTCGGCGCCAGCACAAAGAAGTGCCGGATGCCGTACTCAAGGTGCAGGTACGTGATGAACGCGCCCATGAGCCGCGTCTTGCCGACGCCGGTAGCGAGGGCGAAGCACAAGCTCGGGAACGCGTGCTCGAAGTCTTCCACCGACGGGAACTCGGAGCGGATGATGTCGAGCGCTGCCTTGAGATCCCCGCTCTTGTGGGGACGCGCGATCTCCATGACGCGGTCGAGGATCTCGAGAGACCTCCGCTGCGGGGAGCGAAGAGAGAGACGTCCGGTGATGCTGTTGACGTGACGGCTGGTCATCACTTGCTCCCGTTGTCGATCCCGGCGAACAGCGGGAGTGCTTGCATCGGCGCCGACTTCTTGCGGCGTCCGCCGGCCTTGGTCTTCGTGCCGTTGTTGGATGACGCCTCGGCCTTCGCCTCTTCGACGGCGACGACGGGCGCTTGCTCGGCCACGTTGAGGCTGTAATCGTCGCGGCCCCACTCGCAGCGCGCGAGCACGGCCTGCGGGATCTTCTTCACCGTGAGGTTCGGGAAGGCCGGCTTGCCTCGGAAAGCGCCGCAGCAGATGAGGAGTGTGCGCTCGGGGCCGACCTGCTCGCTGATGAAGCGAAGTTGGTCGGGGCTCAGGTTCTGCGTGGTGACGTAGATGAAGTCGCGCTCGGTCGAGTGCCCGTGGTTCCAGAAGACCTCACGGTCAGGCGCGTACCGGAAGCCCTCGAGCTTGCACATCGCCTCAGCGAGCATCTCGGGCTTGTACTGCTTACTGACGATCCAGTTGCCCCACTTGTCCTTCTCGAGAAGCGAGGGCGCCAGCTCGAAGTAGCGGAAGCCACCGCCTCCCTTCCAACCGACGTCGGAGCTGATGCCGCTCGGGTCCTTGCCGTCCACGACAGCCTTGAGACGCGGAAGGACCAAGCTGTGGCAGTGCTCACCAAGTTCGACCATCACCCAGCGACGGCCCATCTTGTGAGCCACTGCCCCCGTAGTTCCCGAACCAGCGAAGGAGTCCAGCACCCAGTCGCCCGGTTTGGTGGACAGTTCGAGGACGCGCTTCAGCAGACCTTCAGGCTTCTTGCTCTTCGGGAACGCGACGCCACCCTCCTTGTGGAGGTTGTTCGACAGCAGGTCGTCCCAAAGCGTCGTGAGCGGCTCGCCAGAGACATGCTCCCCGTCGATCACCTTGATCTTGTTCTCGTAGAACAGAATCCGCTGGCCACGGATGAAATAGAAGTCCGAGTGATCCTCTCGGGCGAGGTGAAAGATGCGCTCGGGATCGGCCTTCGAGCGATCGATCATCTGCCGGGCGGCCTCGCTGACGGCCTTGTAGTCGGGTCGTACGAGCTGAGCGACAGCGTTGGCATTCTGGAGCACGAAAGTGTCGAGAAGCTCGGGGTTCTCCTTCGTCTGCGCCCGTGCTTCGCGAACGTCGATGTCCTCGGCGGCCGCGTAGCCTTCGATCAGCGGCACGATCTCCCACTTGTCGTGCGGCCCGTCCCGGTTCAGGACGAACTGGCCGTATCTCTTGTCGCGCTCACGAGCGACGAAGACCCGATTGGGTGCCCACTTCGATTTGTCCTTCGCGTAGATCAATACGAAGTTCGTCGTCGTCACACAGCCCGGGTTGATCGCCTTGTGCCCCGTGGGCGCGCCCTGCTTGAAGGTGACGATGGATGTGCGATTCGCACGACCCCAAATCTCGTCGAGGAGCACGACGAGATAGCCCAGCTCATTGTCGTCGATGTGGACAAAGAGGGTTCCGTCATCGGCGAGAAGGCTGTGGAGAAGTTGAAGGCGATCGCGAAGGAGCGTGAGCCAGATCGAGTGCTCGACGCCGTCGTCGTAGTGCTCGAACGCTTGGCCAGTGTTGAACGGAGGATCGATGTAGATGCAGCGGAACTTGCCAGCGAACTCCTGTTCCAACGCCTTCAAGGCGAGCAAGTTGTCGCCGTGGATCAGCCGGTTATCGAAGATGTCGTTCTTCGACACGCGCTTCGCGTAGGACAGCTCCTCGTCCTCGAGGAGGATACGAGGCTCCAGCCGGGGCCGTTCCTCCTTGCCGATCCAGGTGAGCTCCAGTCGTTTCAGTCGGTTCGTCATGGCATCTTCCCTGGCGTCGTCATGCGGTCGTCCCGGCGCCGTCGCGCAGCGTCCAGCGCAGCGTGAAGACTGGCTCGATGCTGGTCTTCGTCTGGAGCTGGCGCTCGATCTCTTCGATCAGCTCGGCGCGCTTGCGATCGACGTCGTCCTGCGCCTCGAAAAGCTGGCGACGCTTGTTGTTCCGCTTCGCCTCCAGCGTCTTGATCTGCTTCTGCGCTTCAAGCTTCTCGGCGAGGGCGACCGCAGACTTCGACGTCTTCTTCGCCGCCTTGATCAGCGTATCGAGCTCGCGCAGCTCGCGCTCGAGCGCGAACTTCACGTCCTCGGCCCAGCGTTCGAGCTTGTCGACCTCCTCCTCGAAGAACTCTTCGTTCCGACTTTGGAGGTCCTCCAAGCGGAAGCCCCGCAGCTCGTCGCGGATCTGCGCGAGGACCGCAGGCGCGGCCTCGGTGGCATCGCTCGCCACACGGCCCTGCAACGAAAAGAGCTTGATCGCCACGTCGGGAGAGAGGTGCTTACCCTCGGCGTCGCAGGCGGCGACGAGCAGGAACTCCTCGGCGCGCCCGACCGCCTCGGCGGTGAGCTTGCTGACCTCGAGCCACCCCGAGGCGCCTCGGTACCGGTCCAGCGCGCTCGCGTGGGGTTCGTAGTCGAAGCTCACCTCGGCGGCGGTCGTTGACTGCGTCGCGGCCTTCTCGATCAGCTCCTGTGCGAGTGGGTGGTCGATGCGGAAGAACGCGTCGCCCAACGCCTCAGCGCGTTGCCATTCGAGGTGGAAGCGCTGCTCGTCACCGGCGCCCTCGGGCTTCACCTGGAAGCGTGGCTCGCTCTTGTCGAATGTGGCGCGCCCGTCGAGACCGAACTTCGCGAGGTCGAGCAGCATTCGCTGCTGCTCGCCGAGCGACTGCTTCGCTGCGTCCTTGTGAACGCGAAGGCGCTCGTGAACCTCAGCGTCGAAGTTCTCGAGGAAGGCTCGGCGCGCGGAGTCGATGCCCGCCTTGATCTTGTCGTCGAGCTCGAGCTGGAGGGTGTCGAACGCCTCCTTGATCTGCTCCTGCGTGCGGCAGTTTTGGTAGATGGCGGCGATCCGCATCTCGAGATCCACGCCGCTCTCGACCGCCCCGAGCACGTCGTCGCTCGCGCCGAAGACGCCCTTGAACAGGTTGAACTTCTGGTCGAGCAGCTCGAAGACGCGCTTATCCGCCTCGTTCTTCCGGTTGAGGAAGTTCACCACGAGGACGTCGGTCTTCTGGCCGTAGCGGTGGCAGCGGCCGATGCGCTGCTCGATGCGCTGTGGGTTCCAGGGCAGGTCATAGTTGATGACGACGGAGCAGAACTGAAGGTTCACGCCCTCGGCGGCCGACTCGGTGGCCAGCAGAAGCGTGCCTCGCTCACGGAACTCATCAACGATGGCCGCCTTCATGTCGGCGCTCTTCGAGCCCGACGACACGTCTTGCCAGCGGTGCGCGTTGCGCGCCTTCCAGCCAGCGTAGGTGCGCTTGGACGTCTCGTCGTTGTTCGAGCCGTTCATCAAGACGATCTCGCCCGCGTATCCGCTCTCAGTGAGCAGCTTGAACAGGTACTCCTGCGTCTTGACCGACTCGGTGAAAAGGACGGCCTTGCGCGCGGCGCCCTTCTCCTGGGCGAGCTTGAACACAGTCGGCAGTACCTCGACGAGCTTCGTGGCCTTCGAGTCGCGTTCGACCGACTGCGCGAGCTGCACGAACCGTTGGAGGTCGGCGAGCTCGCTCTTCGCCTCGGAGCCTACGTCCGGCGCCACGGACTCGGGTGGCGCGCCGCCATCATCGCCCGTCCACTCCTCGTCGATCTCGGGGAGCGACTCGAAGTCTTGCGCGAGTGACTCCTCCACCGGCAGCGGCAGCTTGGTTTGATCCGCGAGCCGCTCCACGAACTTCGCGAGGGTCGCGCCGATTGCGGCCGACGACGATGCGAGCAGCTTGCGCATGATGAGCGTGATGAGCTTGCGCCGTGCGTTCGGCAGCGCGACCAGCACTTCGCGCTGCAGGTACGCAGAGACCTCTTCGTAGAGCTGTTCCTCGGCCTTCGACGGAATGAAGTCGGCGGTGTGCGTGAAGCGGTTAGTGAACGGGATGTACTCGAGCACCTGCCTGCGCAGCGTTCGCTTACAGACGTGTTGGAGCCGCTCGCGGAGACCGGCGTCACGCTGCTCGACGTCGTCGTTGGACAGGAACTGCGCCTGGAACGCCTCCTGGCTGCCGAACAGCTCCGGGTCGAGGATACCCACGAGACCGTAGAGCTCCAGCAGCGAGTTCTGGAGAGGCGTCGCGGTGAGCAGCAGCTTCCGCGCAGGCCGGATCGCGTCGACGATGCCCTCCGCGGTCTTGGTGCCCTTGTAGATGCTGCGAAGGCGATGCGCCTCGTCGACGACCACGAGGTCCCAGTTCACTTGGCGCACGAGATCGCGCTTGCCGAAAACGAACTGGTACGAGCAGATGACGATCTTGTCGTCGACCGCGAAGGGGTTCTCGATGCCCTTCTTCGCGAGGGCGTTTGCGGCGCGTGCTTCCAGGATGATTGAAGGCAGGAAGAACTTGTCCTCGAGCTCGACCTGCCACTGCTTGCGCAAGGTTGCCGGCACGATGAGCAAGATGCGGCGGCGCCGCTCGGCCCACTTCTGCGCGAGGATGAGCGAGGCCTCGATGGTCTTGCCGAGGCCGACCTCGTCGGCGAGCAACACACCCTTCGAGTACGGCGAGCGCAGGGCGAAGAGAGCGGCGTCGACTTGGTGCGGGTTGAGGTCCACGCGCGCGTTGCCGATCGAGCGCGAGATGGCGTCCACGCCGTCGTGGCGCGCGAGGCGAAGGCTCTGGGCCCAGTACTTCGCGTGGAAGGGCGTCGTCACTTCGACTCCCCGTCACGCGAGGCGGCCTTTTGGTCCTCGATCCACTGGTCCAGGTCGGCGCGCTTGAACCGCCACTGGCCACCGACCTTGAAAGCCGGGAGCTGACCCTTCTGGGCCATCGAGTAGACGGTCTTCTCCGCGACTTTCAGCAATTGAGCGACCTCAGGCAGTGTGAGGATCTCATCCGACATGGAGTGGGACCTTCGGCTATCGGTTGGCAAGGGTTGCCAGCCGAAGGCAGACTACAGCAATCCGGTGTGTGGTCGCAATGGTCCAGCCGGCCTGCGTGAAAACCAGGTCACCGGGGCGCTTCCTCGTCGCCGGGCGCGTCAGACCTCGGCTTCGGCGGCCAGGTACTGGAAGGACTGGGGAGGCGTCAGGGAGCCCGAGACGTCCTTGAGGTTCTTCGGCGTCGCGTACCGCTTCGGCTTCTTCACCGCGATCGCCATCGCCTGCTCGCGACCGTCGAAGTAGCTGTCGAAGAACTCGCGGGTGATGCCGGACGCCTCCTTCGTACGCTTCCACAGGTCCTTCGGCTTCTCGCAGAGCACGCCGCCGACCTCGAACTCGCCGACGACCTTGCCGACCGGCATCGTCGCGTAGATGACGACGGTGCGGACCGACTCGTTGCGCGGGACTGCCTTGCGGTACTCGAAGCGCTTGGTGCCGTTTAGGATCTTCTCGGCGTACTCAGGTTTGATGGACAACAAGACTCGCATGGATGCCTCCGCGCTCGACGACGACCTTGAAGCCCGCATCGGTCAACGTGGCGAAGCCCGCGTAGGCGTTCGCGTCGATCACGTTGTGGTCGATGAGGTCGGCGCGGGTCAGTCGCTTCTTGAGCGCCGCGTTGTAGGTGAACCGGATCAGCGTCGGGTACTTGCGGTTCGTCCAGAACCCGCGCAGCTCTTGCTCGGTGAACACGCTGTACGGCGCACAGTACTCGAGCAGCTCGTCCACGTTGGCGAACGAGCCGATATCGCGGACCTCTTCGACGGTGCAGATCGACGTGGCCACCGCGCGGTAGTGGGCGGGCCCCTTGCCGTCGCCCGTGCGGTAGATGAGCAGAAGGTCTCCGCGCCGGAGCTGCTCGATCCCCTTCATCCCGGCCAAGTAGACCTTGTGGATGCTGTTCGTGTGCGAGACGTCCTTCACGATATCGGGCGACTCGGTGTGCAGCTTCGAATCCGGCAGAAGCCTCGTGTGCCACTGCGGGTAGAGCGACAGGAGGAACTTGCGCCCCGACATGTTGATGAGGGGGTAGTCGCGCGTCACGTCGCCTGAGAGCGCCCGCAGCGCTCGGACCATCACATCCTCGACACCGCCAGGTCCCGTCTTCGTTCCGACCTTCGTGAACCCGTAGCGCGTGAACAACTCGATCAGCTTCGTGTGCTTCGGGAAGACGGTGACGTAGATCTCGTCGACGTTCTGCTCGGTGGCGTGGTCGAAGACCTTCTTGATGAGGCGTTCGCCGAGGCGCGTGCCGTGCGGGTTCACCTTGAGCGTGCCGACCTTGAGCCGCCTTGCGGGCACGAGGGCGGGCTCGACGTCGGTGACCGCGCCGTCCTCGAGCTTCAGGTATAGGAAGCCGTCGATGCCGCCGTCCTCGCGACGCGCGACGTACGCGGACTCGGTAGCCTTGCGCTTGAGCCACGCGTCGAACCCTGGGTAGTCGGCGCGCAACGTGTCGAAGAACGTGTCCGACACGGGCACCGAGCTGATCAGGGCGTAGGAGAGATCGCTCATCGCGCCAGGCAGAATCCGTCAGTGCCTGTGATTGCTCAGGTTTTCTGCAACTTTGTTGACTTGAGGCCCCGTTTCGACGTTCGGCCGGCGTCAGAGATGCTGCGCCCCAACGCCCAGCGCCTCGGCCACGCAGTGCCGGTGGCAGTCGCTCGGCGCGCGCTCGAAGCACGTCAGCGCCACCCGCTCGCCCGCGTCGAGCCAGGCCCGGAGCTTCGCCAGGGCGGGCCCCTGCGTCGGCAGCCAGTCACGCTCGTACTCGGCGAAGAGCGCGTCGACTTCGGCCTGCGTGGCGAGGTTCTTCCGCTTCTCGGAGGCGATGCCGAGCTCGGGCAGGTGCTCGTAGCGGATGCCGACGGCGACGCAGCCCTGGGCCAGCGTGCTCTTCGAGAAGCCCTTCTTGCGGCTGATCGGGTTGCGACGAACGTCAGCGAGCAGCGTCACGCCCGCCTCGCGCAGGAGCGCGAGGTACTCGTCCTGCGTGCGACCCTCGTAGCCGATGCTGAAGAGCGCGCCGACCGTCATCGGTTCTGCGTAGCGCACGGCAGCAGCTTCCCCCACGCCGACCGCTGCTCGGCCCACGTCCCCGCGTGGGCCACCGCCCGGAGCGTCCGCTCGGCCATCGGCTCGGCGCCGTCGACGGCTTCGAGGGCCAGCACCTGCTCCTGGAGGTCGGCGGCCAGCATGAGCAGGTCGAAGAGCTGCGTGACCCGGGCGCGCGTGAGCTCCAGCTTGCGCGCCAGGGCGGCCTGGTCGGCCACGAGCCCGCGCTCGATGGCGGCCTGCAGGTGGTGCGCGAGGGCGAGCTGCCGGGCGACCTTGGCGGGGCGTCGCACGGGCTCGGGCTTGTCGGGCGGCGGCGTCGGGGTGAGCTCCACGCTGCGGCTCCGGCGCCAGAAGATCGGCTCCTCGATGACCCGGTAGTCGCTCGGCGTGTTCTTCGTCGCGCCCTCTTCGCTGGTCTGCCGGTCGTTCACGCTGCCTCCTTGGTGCCCGCGGCGGCGCCGAAGTCGATCAGCTCGACGCGGCACGTGCCCTTGTCCTCGTCCACCACCACCTTGTCGATGAGCGCCCGCAGGAAGCGCCCCTGGTTGTCGGGCGACATGTTCACCCAGACCTTGGCGAAGTCGCGGAGCGCCGCGGCGAACCAGGCGTGGTCCTTCCTGGCGATCTCCAGCTCGGCGGCGTCGCGCTCGAGGCCGCGGAGCTGCTGCTCGCTCGCGGCGAGACGGTCAGCCTCGACGCCGAGCTTCTGCTCGACGAGCTCACGCGCACGCCCGTCGAGGCGCACCAACTCGTCGGTGAGCCGGGAGGCGTTTGCCGAGCACTCGGCGATCTTCGTCGCCAGCTCCGCGCGCAGCTTGCCGAAGTCCTCGCCCTTACCGGCGGTGAGCGCCTCGAGGTGCTTCGCGGCGCGCTCGGCCAGCGAGCCGTCGGCGGTCGCGTTCGAGATGCGGGCGACGACGAACTCCTCGAGCGCGGCGGCGGGCAGCGGTCTTCCGGCGCACTGGTCCTTGCCGTACTTCTCGCGCCGCGAACAGCGGTAGTATCTGTGCGTCTTCCCGGTGGAGGGCTTCGTCGTCGAGCCCGGGCACATCATCTCGCCGCAGAGCGCGCAGCGCACGAGGCTGCGCAGGACGTAGTCGGGGTTCGTGCCGGTCCACCGCACCACGCGGCTCGTGCCCGCGAGGATGGCCTGGGCGGCGCGGTAGGTGGACTCCTCGATCAGCGGCGGGTGCTCGCCGGGGTGCAGCTCGTCGCCGTACATCATGAAGCCCGCGTAGATCGGGCTCTTGAGGATGCGGCCGATGCCCTCCTTCGACCACGCGAGCTTCTTGGTGACCTTGGAGCCGCGCGGCAGGAGCATCCGCTCGTTCAGTAGGTGCGCCACCTTCGCCTGCTGGCGGTGCATCAGGAACAGGTCGAAGGCCTCGCGGACGACGCGCGCCTCGAGCTCGTTGACGAGGAGCTTCTTGTCCTTCACCGAGTAGCCGTAGGGCACCGGGCCGCCCGTCCACTTCCCCTTGCGACGGGCGCCGGCGATCTTGTCGCGGGTGCGCTCGCTGATCATCTCCCGTTCGAACTCCGCGAACGACATCAACATGTTCATCGTCAGCCGGCCCATCGCGTCGGCCGTCGAGAAGTTCTGCGTCACCGAGACGAACGAGGCGCCCGCCGCCCCGAGGCGCTCCATCACCTTCACGAAGTCGAGGAGCGAGCGCGAGAGGCGGTCGACCTTGTAGACGACGATGACGTCGACCTTGCCGGCCTCGACGTCGGCCATCAGGCGCGTGAACGCAGGGCGGTCGATGTTCGCGCCCGTGAAGCCACCGTCGTCGTAGCGCTCGTCGACGAGCTTCCAACCCGGCTGGCGCTGGATGTACGCGAGGCAGGACTCGCGCTGGGAGTCGAGGGAGTTGAACTCTTGCTCGAGCCCCATTGTCGTCGACTTGCGCGTGTAGATGGCGACGCGCTTGGTCTCCGGCTCGACGCTGCTCCTGGTGGGGCGCCTGCTCATCGCTCCTCCGGCGCGGTCGCGACGGGCACGGGCTCGGCGGGCTTCGCCTCTCGCTTCTCGGCGATGGCGACGAGCCGCTCGAGGTTCTGGTTCAGGCGCGCCAGCTCGCGCACGAGCGACGGCATCGTTGCTTCGTAGAACGTCTGGCCCATGCGGGTGCGGAAGAAGTCGCTGCTCATGCCGCGCTCTCCTCACTCGCGGCGTCGCCGCGCTTCTTGAGCCCGAAGAAGAGGAAGCCGTTCCAGCGCGAGCCAGCGATCTGGTTCGCGATGGCCGAGAGCGTCTTGTACTTGCGCCCCTCGTACTCGAAGCCCTCGACGCAGACCGTCACCTCGTGGGTCTTGCCATCGAAGACGCGGCGCACGACGGTGCCCACCGGAGGCACGCGCGGATCGCGAGGCTCCGTCGTCGCGGTGCTCAGCGCCGCGTCGAGCTTCGTCGCGGCGTCGCCCGCTGCGGCAGGTTCACTCGCGGGCTGCCCGAGGCGCATCTGCCAGCGCTCAGGGAGCTGGTCGCCGAGCTGCTGGATGCGCGCGATGGCGCCTTGCGACAGGTCGCCCTGGAAGTTCGCCTCGATGCGCCACGCCAGGCGCTTCTTCAGGTACGCCCGGTTCCGCGAGCGGGTGGGCTCGCCGTAGAGCTCGCGGTACTTCTCGGCGAGCGCCGGGACGTTCATCGTCTCGAGCGCGGCGAGTTGGCTCGGCATGTCGTCCAGCCTCCGCATCTCGGCGCGGGATCTCGCTGTTGTCTTCGTCATCGTGTCTCCGTGGTTCGCGGGAGCGCCATGCCCACGCGCCTGGGGCATGACGGCTTCTTCCCCCGTGGAAGACAAGGCGAGAGCCTGGGAGAGCGACGACCTCACGACGCACGTCCGCTCGCGGCTTCGCGTCGTGGGCGGCGCTCGCGCCGCCACATGTCGAGCAGCGTCACGGCGAGGATCGAGGCGGCCTCGTCGAGGCGGCGCTCACGGTCGGCGTGGCGCTCCTCGGCGCTCTCGGTGGCAGGTGCGGCCGCGCTCGCGGGCGGCATCGGGATCGCGTTCATGGGACGGGAAACGCGGTCCCGATGCGCGCAGTGGGACAGGGAGATCATCCGCTGCATGATGATCCCTCTTGCGCCCGGTGTGCAGTGTGCAGTATCTACTGCACAACACCTCCCGGGCATGCCGCCCGGGACGAGCGAGCGACATGGCCAAGCGAGAGAAACTCGGACATCGCCTCAAGCGCGTACGCATCGCCCGCGACCTGAGCCTTCGCGAGACGGCGGCCAAGGTCGGTGTCTCGCCGACGTACCTGTCGCGGGTCGAGAACTGCCTCGACCCGAGCCCGCCCACGGAGAAGACGCTCCGCGCCCTGGCCGACGTGCTGGGGGACAACTTCGACGAGCTGATGCAGCTCGCCGGCCGCGTGCCAGAGGACGTCGAGAAGCTGATCAAGGCGGACCCGGACATGCCCGTGATGTTGCGGCGCGCCCGCGAGCAGAACGTGACGGGCGCGGAGTTCCTGGAGTGGCTCGAGAGCAAGAAGAAGGGGGGCAAATGATTCCAGAGCTGAAGGTCCCCTTCCTGCACGAGAAGCAGGTCGAGCGCGCGGCCAACGAGCTGCTGCACAAGTACGCCAAGGACAAGGGCAAGCCGGTGCGCGCGCCCATCGACGTCGAGAACATCCTCGAGGGGTACTTCGAGCTCGACCTCGTCTACATCGACCTGCCCGACTTCATCGGCGTGCCCGACGTGCTCGGCGCGACGTTCATCAAGGACCAGCGTGTCTTCATCGACGAGTCCCTGATGATCGAGGGCAAGGAGGGGCGTCTCGCCTTCACGCTCGCCCACGAGGGCGGGCACTGGTACCTGCACCGCCCGCTCATCGAGATGGAGCAGGTCACGGCCACGCTGTTCGGCAAGGACGACGTGCCCAAGCAGCCCACCATCTTCTGCCGCTCCAGCCAGAAGAAGGCGCCCGCCGAGTGGCAGGCGTACCGGTTCGCCGCCGCGCTCCTCATGCCTGCCGCCGACGTGCGCGCCACCGTGCGGGCGCTCTGCGGAGACACGCTGCCGACGTGGGAAGACGTCGAGGCGAAGCGGAAGGCTCGCGTGCTCGACGAGAAGCTCCGCGACCTCGCCACCGAGGTCATGACGAAGGGCAACTTCACGAACGTGTCGAACGAGGCGATGCGTTACCGCCTCCTGGACCTGAACCTCGTCCAGGACGCCTCGAACCCGCAGAGGAGCCTGCTGTAGCCGCACGGCTTCGCCGTGCTCGGAGTGTCCACGGTTTAGTTCACAGTTCACAGGAGACGTCGCCATGCAGCTCACCGCCACCGCCCATAACCCGACGTCGCTTCGCGGCGTCCTCTTCGCTCGCGAGGAGGGCTGAGCCATGGCCTCGTTCACGCTCCGACACTTCTCCAGCGCCGAGTCGCTGCAAGCCGTGCAGGCCAAGTACCTGATGGACCTGCTCGACAAGCACGCGGCCTACTTCGCGACGCGCGGCGTCGACTTCGGATCGTTCAACGGGCACGGCCCCGACTACGAGGCCATCGCTGCCGTGCTGATGACGCCCGACGAGCAGACGCCGAGCGAGCTGATCGACGACCTCTACTACGTCGACGAGATGGCCACGGCCGACGCGATGGACGGTCTCCTGGAGGCGGCTGCCGCCGCGGGCGTGAAGCTCGACGTCGGCGACGAGCCGACGCCCGCCGACGTCGCGGTGCAGGTGCGGCTGCGCGCGCCCGCCCTGCTCGAGCAGAAGCACGCCGAGCACTTCCTCCTGCAGCGCCGCCGGACGTTCGAGTACTTCCAGTCGCCGGACGGCGTCGACACGAAGTACCGGGCTCCCGGAGCCAAGAGGCTGCGCGCCTGTGAGGACGCGCTCGGCATTCGTCTCGAGGCGATGAAGCGCGGGCGGACCTGCAAGCTGTTCGTGTTCCCGCGTCCCGACGGAGTCTGGTTCCTCGTGCGTCGCGGCGATCCCTTCAAGCGCGAGGGCTCCATCGAGAAGACCGGGATGACCTCGGTCTACTACCGCCCAGAGAAGTACGACGTGCTCAAGTACGACCAGGGGCTCGGCGAGCTGTCGGTGAACGCCGAGGGCAACAAGAAGCTCGTCGCGCTCTACCGCGAGCTGTTCGGCGAGCTGCTCTTCGGCGATCCGAAGCGCTTCCCGAACACCGCCAAGTACACGCTCGCGCCCTTGCAGGACGACGGTGCCGACGCGCTCATCTGCAGCGACGTCGAGGGCATCGACACCATCACGCTGAAGGAGGTGCAGATCCTCTGGGGCGGGCCCCAGGGCGAGATCGAGATCCGTCGCGCGAAGGACCTCTTCGAGGCGCTCAAGGGCCGGAAGAAGGAGCTGCCCAAGGGACGCCTCGTGAAGGCGAGCTTCCTCGTGAAGTTCACGGACGCGAAGACGCCGCGCACCGTGACCATCCGTCCCCAGAACATCGCGAGCTACACCCGCGACTCCGACGCGAGCATCGTCGAGGCATGGCTCACTGCCCGCGGCTTCGTGAGGTCGGCACCGGAGGCGCAAGATGCAGACTTTGCTCCGGCTGCAGCGGTCGCTTGAGGCGGCGCCCTGGAACCGCGCGGTCCTCGCTGAATGGCAGGAGCGCTTCGGCCAGGACTTCGCGCTGATCAAGCCCCACCTGAAGCCCACCGGCGAGCGCGCCGGGGTGTTCCCGTGTCCCAACGGCGGCGGCGAGGGCTGCCCGCGCCAGGTCCACGAGCGCGACGGCGGGTTCGTCGCGGTCTGCGGGAACGTTCCCGCTGAGTGCGAGCCCATCCCGCTGACGAAGACCGAGCTCGCTGTGCTCGCCCTCGATCGCACGGCGGCCCTTGGGCCCGACGCTCTTCCGATCTCTTGGGCCCGTCGTGGCGCGCGTGAGCGCCGAGGAGGCGCTCACGGCCACCAGCGTCGCCGGGCTCGAAGGGCTTCTGCCCCTCGGGGTCCTCGAGCGCCGCGTGGGGCGCACCCTGGTGGTGCTCGCCACCGGCGAGGGGAGCGGGCAGCGCGGGCCGATCCTCGAGCTGCGGCGCGCGGCGGGCGCCGACGCGGTCGCGGTGGTCGTCGCAGGAACGAGGGAGGCGCGGCTCGTGGGCGATGGCCACGTTGAACTCGGGCTCGACGCGCCGGGGCTACGGCTGCACCGCGCGCTGA
>ENA-UOOH01002100-UOOH01002100.1-fermentation-metagenome-genome-assembly--contig:-NODE-2100-length-17885-cov-43.423892_pt1 | contig 17885 bp, 21 predicted proteins | sample MGYA00245778_ERZ724025 | MGnify/ENA primary metagenome ERZ724025 (study PRJEB28704, sample SAMN03018313) | fermentation metagenome | biome: anthropogenic terrestrial biome; feature: soil... | reverse complement strand
AGGAATGGGTCTTTTTTTTATTTATTTGGGCAATTCATTTTACAACTTGCCATTTTTTCTCTAAAATCATTATATTTATTCTTGGAGTAAAAATATTAGTAAAATTTAAAGTTACTTACTCTAATTTTATGATATCATAATAGTGCAAAATAAAAATACGGCAAATGCCGTATATTAATGGGAGCTATAGGGCTCGAACCTATGACCCCCTGCTTGTAAGGCAGATGCTCTCCCAGCTGAGCTAAGCTCCCATATAATAAAAATACCACAACTTTTTAAGCTTGTCAAAACATTTTTCATATTTTATTAAAAATTAAGGAGGAATTATGATTAAGGTAGTAGCAAAAGGTTATTTTTACGAAGGCAAAGCAGAAGAAGCAATAAAGTTATATGAAGAACTGGTTGAAAAGACCAGGAAAGAAGATGGATGTATTTCCTATAGTTTATTCAGGGATATTGAGGATGATTCAATATTAACAATGATAGAAGAATGGGAGAGCAAAGATGCTTTGGATAAACATAAAAAAACAGAACATTTTACAAGACTGGTTCCTATAATAGGGGAATTTAGAAAAAGCAGCGAAGTCAATGTTTATCAACAAGTAATTTAAGAAAATGAAACAAGATTGTACAAGGTGATACGGCCGGATCACCTTGTATTTTTTTGAGAACAATAAGAACAATATGTACAGTTTTTTTCATTTTAAAAATTTGAGTCATACCTGAAATTTGCACACAAATTTTGCATTTTTAATGAATATCAGTCAAAAAGGACCATTCTTAAAACTTATTGATAAATTGCGTCACTTTTTGTCTTATTATGAATAATATGAAATAAACTATTTCATTGCGAAGTAGCAAATATTCATAAGAAAGGAATGAAGAGCTTGAATAGACAAAATGAAAGAAATTATATACCAATGGTGCCGTATATGCCTGAAAACCCAAGACCGGGATACGGGTATGTTCCTTATCAAATAAATCCGCGTTATTTCAACAATATAACTGAGGCATTTGTTCAGGGTACAGTATTTCCGGATTTGGTTACTCCATATTTAGAATATCTTCAAAGAGGGGTGTAATTATGGTGAATTATAACAGAACAGCGCAAAGAGCATATCAGCAGCAACAGGAAATGCTGCTGGAAGTACAAAAACTTCAATTTGTAACCTTAGATACTGCACTATATTTAGATACTCATCCAAATGATCCGGTTGCCCTGTACAGACACAAAATGTACACTGACCAGTTAAAAACAGTTAAGGATGCATACGAAATGCAGTTTGGACCTATGACTATCTTCGGTCATGAGGTCGGGGACAACTGGCGTTATATAAACAGCCCATGGCCTTGGGAAGTGTAAGTATTATTATATAGAAAGGAATGATAACCCTATGTTTATGTATGAAAAAAAATTACAGTATCCTGTAAGAGTTACAAATAAAGACGTTAGAATGGCTAAAGCTGTTTTAAATCAATACGGCGGAGCTGATGGCGAAGCAAGTGCAAGCATGAATTATCTTACTCAAAGATTCAGCATGCCACTAAATGAGACAAAAGCAATACTAACGGATATCGGAACCGAAGAACTTGGCCACATGGAAATGGTAGCAACATTGTTCAAAAAATTATTAAACGGCGCCACAAGGGATGAGTTAATTCAAGCAGGCATGGGAGGCTATTACGCAAATCATGAAACATGTCCATTTTTGCTTGATTCAGATGGTGTTCCTTGGGAAGCAAAATATACTCAGGCGAAAGGAGACCCTGTAGCAGATTTATACAACGACATGGCTGCTGAGCAAAAAGCAAGGGCAACCTACGAAAACTTAATTCTATTAACCGATGACCCCTTGGTAAAAGATACTCTTAGGTGGCTTAGAGAGCGTGAAATTGTTCACTTCCAAAGATTCGGAGAAGGATTAAGATTAGTTGAAGAATATTCCAATAGCAAGAGGCACTTCTAAATAGTTAAAATCACCTATGAGAACAACGGTTTTCAAGGTGATTTTTTCGCTAAAAATTTTTCTCCGGTTAAGCCGAAAGTTTTTCGAAGTCTCTGGAAAGTCTGATGACGCCCCTAATAATTCGGTCATAGTATCGCCTCGAAAGAATATACCTGCCCCCACATGGTCAAACGGCATTTTGCGGTACTCGTAATCTTTAAAGGATATTTGTCAATCGTCTATATCTGGAATCATCATACGTCCAATGAAATTCATACGATTTTTAAATGCAAGCATTTTCTTTTTATTAAGATAGTACCTCTCATCACCGGTGATAATCACAACTCCGCCATCCAACAGAAACTTCAGGGCATGAGACCTATTATCGCGTTTTTTTATGGCACGTTCCATAATACCCTGTTTCTGAATATTAAGCCCTGCGGCGCTTATAGCTGTTTTAGCGGATAAGGCATTCTTATCCTCAAATACTTGAACTACCTTTTTTATATTTCTTTTCATTGTAATTACTAATACCGCAAGGTAGATAGCAATAACTGCGATGAAAAAGCCTATCCCGCGAATAATTTCGCCTGATGACATTTTACCAACTCCCGTTTGTTTTAGTATAATATTTTTTACAGTTTATCACAGAAAACTCTTCTCTGTCAAACCTTCTGTTTCAATGATGTGTTTTATTTTAAAGTTTTGTTACAGTTCACACCCAACGGGTTGTCATCTGCCGAAGCGAAGGATATTTTAGAAAACTTCTATGGGCTGCACTGAAAAGAACTGTCTCAAGTACCAAAAGAATAAGCACCTGCAAGAACCTATAACCCTTGCAGGTGCATTTTTTCAAATGTTCTAAATAATATTAACCATTACTACATCGCAACCGCTTTCTTGATACGCATTTTCTGCATCAAGTAAACTGCAATCATTAAACCGGCACCTGCAATATCAGTAGCTGTACCCGGGTCGACGAGCAGCAAACCTGCAACAATCAGGATAATGCTTTCCCAAATCTTGTTATTAGTTTTAAAGTATCCGGTAAAGCCGGTAGCAAGACCACCCATACCTATAATAGCAGTCACAGCAGATTTCAATACCATCAGTACAAATATTGAAGTTGAATACCCTTCGGTGTTTACAAGTACCAAAATAGGGTTATACACTAACATATATGGCACAACATAAGCTGCGATGCCGAGACGTGTTGCAATAAAACCTGTCTTCATCGGATTTCCACCGGATATACCGGCACCGGCGAAGGCAGCTAAAGCAACAGGCGGAGTGATATCAGCAACGATACCAAAGTAGAATACAAATATGTGGGCAGCAATCGGCGGAACACCTAAAGCTACAAGCGCCGGGGCAGAAATCGTAGCTTGTATGATATAGTTCGCTGTAGTCGGAACACCCATTCCAAGTATAAGTGAACTGAACATTGTAAATACCATTGTGAGCAGCAAACTGCCTCCAGCCAACTCAATCAAACCATCTGCCATCTTGAGTCCGAGACCGGTCATGGTAACAACACCAACAATGATACCTGCGGTACCACAGGTAATAGCTACTGTGATAGCGCTGCGGGCACTTTCATCAAGAGCCTCAATGAACATTTTCACGAACTTGATAATATCAAATCTCTTCTCTTCTCGAAGAATATTAATAACCCATACAATTATGCATCCTATGATACCGTACATAGCCGCTTTCATCGCAGAACTTCCGCCAATAAGCAATCCAAAGATAAGAATTACCGGCAGAATCATGAACCAGCCTTCTTTAAGCAACTTCTTGCCATCAGGACGCTTCTCTTTAGGAAGACCAAGCAGACCTTTCTTTAGAGCTTCATAGTGAACGTTCAAAAATATACCGGTGAAGTAAAGTATTGCAGGTATCGCGGCGGATATTGCAACCGTACCATATGATACGCCTACGTATTCTGTCATAATAAATGCAGCAGCACCCATTATCGGCGGCATGATTTGTCCGCCTGTGGAAGCAGCTGCTTCAACCGCCCCGGCAAAGTTAGGTTCATAACCCGTATCTTTCATCAAGGGGATTGTTATAGAACCGGTGGCAACAACGTTTCCAACAGAAGAGCCACTGACAGTTCCCTGCAGAGCACTGGCTATTACAGCAGTTTTTGCAGGACCGCCGACTTGACCGCCAACGGCTGCTGTAGCAAGGTTGGTCATCCAATCACCGACGCCGCTCTTCTTCAGGAAAGTTGCAAAAACCAAGAACAAGAAAATAAAGGTTGATGATACATAAATCGGTGTCCCAAGAATACCCTCACTACCTAACCATTCCGTACAGACCACGCGTTTGAACGTAAACGGGGCATGGAAAAGGAATGATGTTCTAGGAAGATGTTGACCCAAAAATGCATATACCAAAAATACACTTGCCACAGTGACAATTACCATACCGGCAACACGGCGAGCTGCTTCAAGCAGAAGAAAAATAGCCATAACACTTATAATAACGTCTACCTGAGTAAACGATCCTGCACGCAGTAGCAGTTGATCATAAAAAATAATATGATAAGAGCCGACAGTTACACTGGCTGCCGCCAAAATATAATCATACCACGGAATATGCTCTGTAAATTCGACAGACTTTCCCCTCTTAGCAGGATAAAGCAGATACACTAAGGTTAGTGCTGAGGCCAAATGCGGTGCACGTTGCAACGTAGATGGGAATGTACCAAATAAACCGGTATAAAGTTGGAACACAGACCATGCAACAGCAATCACAAATACCAACTTGCCGGGGAACCCTATCAGACGACGGTATGCGGATTCTCTGTCATATTCAGCCATCAATTCGTCAGCATCAATTCCTGAACTTTCACCTGAATAGATGACTTCTTCTTTATCGATGTTTTCTTCTTCAACGATATTAACGTTTTCTCCGTCAACGGTATCGATGTTTTCTTCGTCTACAGGGGGAATAAATTTTTCATTTTTGTCTTTACTCATAAATGTAATACCTCCTTCATCTAGTTATTGAGCTTCTTCCACACACAATTTTAAGTAGAAGAGAGCGAACCCTCCTAATAAAATGGTCCGCTCTTGACTCAAATAATTCAAATTAAAACCATAGATGTTTCTATATTTATTTGTTGTCGGGAACTTCAATGCCCTTTTCTTGGTAGTATCTGGCAGCACCCGGATGTATAGGAGTTGTTATACCTTCAAGGGCGCCTTCAAGCTGAATTTCCTTACCTGTAGCGTGAGCTGCAGCAACTTCAGCGTTGGTTTCATACATAGCTTTGGTAATTTGATAAACAGTTTCCTCATCAAGGTCGGCACGGCAATACAATGCAGCTTTACAAGTAATTGTATTGATGTCCTCTGCCTGATCTTTATAAGTGCCGGCAGGAATAACCTTACGAACAAAATATGGCTCAGAAGCCTGAATAGTTGCGAGGATTTCATCGCTGATATCTACATAAGCAATATTCATAACGGTTGCCATCTCAATTATGGAGGAAGCCGGAACCGCAAGTACGTTGGCAGCAGCATCAATGTGGCCATCCTGCATCTTCGTAGCGGCATCACCGAAGCTGTCGCTTTGGCGTTTTATGTCCTTGTCAATGTCTAAGCCGGCAGCAGCTAAGACCTTCTCAGTCAATCCAACAGTACCGGAGCCTGCAGGTCCAACAGCCATTGTTAAACCCTTAAGGTCTTCAACATTCTTTGCTCCTGTTTTAGCATTGGCAACAATTTGATATACCTCGTTGTAAACAACTCCTATGGAAGATACGTTCGTAACGGGAGCGTTAAACGCACCTGTGCCGGCAAAAGCGTTTGCAGCAACGTTATTCATAGCCATACCAAGATCCATTTCACCTGCATTAATCAGGTTAATGTTCTCTACGGAAGCACCGGAAGCCTGAGCTGTAACAGTGATTTGCTCATCTTTCAAAAAGCTGTTCCAAGCATTAGACATTGCACCACCTAGTGCAAAATAAGTACCACCGCTGGAACCTGTACCCATAACAAGGTCTACAGGGTCTCTGGTTACTTCAGGGGTTTCTGGGGTTTCTTCAGCAGGTTTCTCTGTGTCGTTGCTGGCAGGAGGCGGAGTCTGTTGCCCACCGCAAGCAGCAAGAGAAAGAACTAAAATACATACAACCATTAGTGATAAAAGTTTCTTCATTTTTTTCCCTCCAATTTAAATTCTTTGTTCCTTTTTAATCTCCTCGATATGAAAATCCATTACTCCTTATTATTCATAACAGAAGTAAATTATGATTATCAAATATATCTATTTATCGCAAAAAATTGCGCAGGAGCTTATTAAAGTTTAATGCAATGCACTTTACCGGGTCTATTCATATTTTATATTGGCATCTTTATTAGGATACTCTATTATCGTGCCTTCCCATGTTCTTATTGTTATTGTATCTCTGCCGTGGGAAATAACGTATTCCGGAAGCATTGGAGTCTTTCCTTTTCCTTTTGGTGCATTGATTATAAATGTAGGATTTGCTAAGCCTGATGTATATCCTCTTAAATGCTCCATTATTTCTATTCCAATATCTACACTTGTCCTGAAATGCAGTGTCCCTACTACACCTTTCGCATGGAAAATATAATAAGGTCTGACTCTGCAAGATAATAAACCTTGATTTAATCTCTTCATCACAAATTTATCATCATTAACACCTCTTAATAAAACTGATTGATTGCCAAGGGGTATTCCTGCATCAGCAAGCATTGAACAAGCTTTCTTCGTTTCTTCGGTTATTTCTAATGGATTATTAAATTGTAAGTTAATAAATAAAGGATGATGTTTTTTCAACATATCACACATTTCTTTTGTTACTCTTTGCGGCAATGTTACCGGCATTCTTGTACCAATACGTTTGAATTCAAGATGAGGAATATTGTCTAATTGTGTCAATAACCAATCTAAAGTATCATCTGACAGCGTAAAGGGGTCTCCTCCGGTCACCAGTACATCTCTGATTTCTTTATTAGCTGCAATGTAATCAACTGCTGCTTGTAAATTTTCTCTTGGTTGAGCAGTATCAAATTCTCCTATATTTCTTCTTCTTTGACAGTGGCGGCAATACATTCCGCACACATTTGTTACATTAATTACCAATCTGTCCGGATATCTTCTTGTAATACATGGAGCCGGATTTGTAAATTCTTCTCCCATAGGGTCAGCTTCACCGATTCCTTCTACAAGCTCTAAACCTGTTGGAATTGATTGTAAGTAAATCGGATTTTCAAAATGATTTCCTTTTGGGTCTATAACTGAAAGGAAATAAGGAGATATAGCCCAGCGGAATTTTTCCCCAACTTTATCAATATCAGCTTTTTGTTTATCTGTTAAATGGATAAACTTATTTAATGTCTCTGCATCATGTATCCTGTTACTAATTTGCCAATGCCAGTCATTCCATTCTTCATCCGTAGCATTAAAATATTCTTTTATTTTCTTTTGTCTTTCTTTGATCTCATCTTGAAAATCTAAACCAAGAGGAATTTCTTTTTTAGCTTCCAAATATGGATCTATCCTGCTTTTCAATACTTCTGCACGTTCAAGAGAAACTTCTCTTGATGTTTTTTTCATTTCACTCATAATTGTCCTCCTTAATATTCCTAAAATTTTTTAGCCGGCAAACTACTTAATAGTAAGCAAAATTCATGCCAAAAAAACTTTTTTAAAATTATTAATTCAGGCAAATGTTTTCCTAAAATGATTACCTTATTTCATAAATTTCCTAATTCTAAGATGTTTTTTTCGTATATTACTTTAAATATTAATTCTTTTTCGCCTTTAAATTTTTAAATACTTAATATATTATACCAATATATAAATTTAAAGTCAATCAAATAAGTTTATTTTTTGGGATTGTTCGAATAGTCAAAAAAGGCAAAGGGGTTTAATAGGTCATCCATCTTCACCCCATTAAACCCACCTGCCGCCCTACCCTAACCATTTAATTAATATCAATTAATATATCTAAGGGATGGGCTTCTTATTTTATTCACAATGTTTCCTTTGTGAACACCATGCAAAAAAGATTTCTTATTTTTCCCCATGGGGAGTGTCAATTTCTCAAAACAAAGCGGTTGTTGCTCCGCAGATCATGTTAAATATAATGATACCATAAAATCTCCAGCTCTGCACGGCCATCTCGTCAAATTACTTATGCTACTATCTGCATCGGACATAATCCATATTGCTGAATTTCATACTGCACTCTGCTACATAAGAAGGTGCTTATCTTTAGGAGCCATAGTATGCCAGGTGGAGGCTTCCAAGGCGGTTTTTGCTTTTGAATCTGTATTGCCATTGGAGTCAGATGTTTCAGCAGTGCATAGATGCGACTTGGCGGAGAAGGATCACCGGGTATATGTTTAGTCCATCTGCCATTGGGAATCTTTGCGATAGCAGCGATGTATCCACTACCGATTCTGTTGGGCATGTTATCCCTTTGGCGGGGAGGTTCACACGCTGACACAAACGGCTCACATGCTGTTTCAACGGACGCGGTGGTGTCTACGGCTTCCTTGGGTAAAATATCGCCTACAGGGGCGAAGCTGGCTTCCGCATTTTCGTCAGGAGTTTCTGTTCCCGAAGCGGTGGCAAAGGTGTTTTCGACAATGGCTTTCATAAGCGCCAACTTGGAGAAATTCAGTTCTATCGCCAGGTCAATATAAAAAGAACGCTGCTCATCGGTTTCGCAACATTCCAGTATGACAGTGTTCTGTGTCCAGTTAAGAGACAGTGCTTTTTCCATGAGCATATCTGCCTCCAGGGAGAGAAAGCCTTTGTCGCTCACTTAGCCGAAATGCTCACCGTACAGTTTTCTACGCTGAAGGGCTTCTCCCTTCGCAACCTCCGCAGGATGCGTGATTTCTACCGCACCTATGCAAATAACCAAGTGCTGACCAATAAAAGTATAGAGTTCCAGCAGCGACTGGTTGGATGGATTACTGTTACTTCCATAGCATTCTGCTATTGCGGTGGAAATCTGCTTCGCAAAAATAGAACCGTCATTTTTCAATGCTTTCATGAACTTCTCCTTTCCGGTTCGGTGTGAGCCTGTTTTTTATGTAGCCGGCAGAATTGGCTCTGCCGGTAAAAATATAAGGGGATTAGTATCGTTGCCCCATCTCAAATCCACTGTCCTGCTCAAGTGCATCTTCCGTGGATGTAATGTTGACATATTCTCCAATGATGCCCAGCGCTTCCTCATATCTGCCGCTGGCGGTGATTCGCTCCCGCATTTCCTTTGCCTGCTCGCCAAGACCGCAATTCTTCAGAGTCCGAGAGGCAATGCCCATCAGACTGAAAATATTGCCGTCCTGCTCGATGAGGGCGCAATCGGGCTTTTCCTTTTTGGCGGGAGTTTCATCCATATTGACACCCAGCCGGTTGGGGAGGTAATCACTCAACCAAGTGCCGCCGAAGCTACTGTGCGATTGCAGCCGCCACATGGCGAGCTTGCCAATGTGCAAATCCACATTTTCCATAGAAAACAGAAGATTGGTGCAACCGTCATGCTCAAAGGTGAAAACCTCTTTGAATGAATCTCCGTTTTGCAGGATGCCCTCCTGCGTCAATATGTCATTGATGCCGGTTACCCATTCCGAAAGGTCACCGCCGCAGCCCTGGATAACGATTCCTTCACGGTTTGTCATAGCGCGAAGCTCGTCTGTTGTAATCTGTTTCATATCGTTCCTCCATTCATTCCATCTGCTGGGCCGAACCCGGCTCCAGCCCACAGCTCTGCTGTTGGCCAAGCTCCATTTTATGCCGGCCGAGGCAGCGGTGATTCAAAAGGGCCGCTACTTTTTCCGGTACATTGTCGAAATCCACATGGATATCATTCTCGACAGAAACGGTGTACCAGTATCTATAAGGGATATACACGGTTGACAGATACTTGGATTGCTCCAGCGATGTGTTTTTGCCGCCTTGCTCGATGACACCCTTCGGTGTTAAAAAGAAGGTCCCCCAATGCTCGCCAGAGGACTCCAAGTCAAGTGTGACGATGCTGAGTCCGATATGCCCGGTATTGTATCCTCGTATGACAGCGGGAAATTCAATGAATTCATAGCTACACTCATCGAAGCAGTCTGTGCCATATACCTCTACGCAGAGGTCATGCATCCGCTTCAGTATCCCCTTGACATAGCTGTCATCCTCTGAATTGCAAGACTGATCCAGCTTTACGAAATCTACAGTCAGGAGCATAGCGTTCAGGCGGTCTATATAGACCGCCTGCAGATTCTTTTCTTTCATTTTGGTTTACCTCTCATTCTACTCATTCCATCTTCATGCCGCCTTGCTCGATTTCCCGGTCCGACAAACCGGGTTCCTCTAGCCGTGAGAGGACGGAAAAGCTGTCCTCCCCGGGGATGACACCGAAGGTTCGCCCATTATCAAAAATACAGTGGAGTGTACCAATGTCATCTACGAAGTCCACCGTACCCTCCGTGCCGGGAGAGATGGGGGCATAAGGGTCATCCATGCTCATGAGCCGGATGCGGGTGCCTCCCGGATACTGCTCCTTAATTCGTTGTACCTTTCTTTGATCTAAAAACATCTGTGTTCCTCCTTCCTCCGCTATATGATCTGCTCAATTTCGATTCCATCTTTGAAACGGATGAGCAGTTTTTCCGCACTGAGTACCTTGACGGCGCTGACGAGCTGCCGTACCGCCACTTCATCAAATTGGGTGATGCCGGTATCCACAGTGTCCAGCTCTGCGGCAATTTGCTCTGCACGGGCATCGGCCTGTTCCATATCCTGCTGTTTCTTTTCCAGCTCACTTCGCTTTGCCACCAGTGCGGAGAACTCCATGCTGACCTTTTTCAGTTCCTCATCGTATTGGGTGGAGTCTGCGCCTACGGCTGCGGCAAGCTGGAGCAGGTGGTATTGCTGATCCCGCAGCTCCGTCAGCCTGCTCTCAATGGCCGCAATGCTGGTTTCGCCGCTCTTTTCCGTGAGAGCGGACAAGATACTGTCTTTCAGCAGCGATTTCATGGTCTTTTGACTGAACATCTCGTTCATAGCGCTGACCACTGCTGTGTGTATTCTGCTTTCTTCCAGTGTGGGGGCATCCTTGCAGAACTTCTTTCCATTCTCCAAGCGGTTGATGCACCGCCAGACGATTTTCTTCCCCTCCGGCCTGGTCCATGTGACCCTGCGGTAGGGGCTGCCGCAATCTCCGCAGGATAAAAGCTCGGTCAGTACATACTTGCCACTGTATTTGGCAAGCTCAGTTTTAGCAGTGGCACTGACTTTTTTCAGGCTGGAGCGCCGTGCCATTTCTTCCTGTACCCGCTGAAATGTCAGCCTGTCGACGATGGCAGGATGACTGTTCTCAACATAGTATTGAGGGAGCTCACCGTTGTTCTTCTTGGTCTGGCGGGTGAAGATGTCAGCGATGTAGGTCTTTTGCAGAAGGGCATCCCCCATGTATTTTTCATTTTTGAGCATACCGCGGATAACGCCGTCATTCCACTTTTCCTTACCGCGCACTGTTTTGATCCCGTCCGCTTCAAGGTCAGAAATAATTTTTGCTACACTGTGCCCGATCAGATACCGCGAGAAAATTCTGCGGACGGTTTCTGCTTCATCCGGGTCAATTTCGGGCAGATTGTCCTCGCCCCTGCGGTAGCCTAAAAAACCGGCATAGTGGAAGTAGACCTTACCATCCTTGAAATTCTTGCGGTGCCCCCAGCGGATGTTTCCGCTCATGGACTCGCTCTCGGCTTGCGCCTGGCTCATCATAAAGGTGAGGATCATTTCATTATCCATGTAGAGGGTGTTGACATTTTCCTTTTCAAAGAAAACTCCGACACCCATCCGCTTGAGCTTGCGGACATAATCAAGGCCGTCCAGCGTATTCCGGCAGAACCGGGATACCGATTTGGTGATGACAAGGTCTACCTTGCCTTTTTCACAGGCTTTGATCATGCGCAGGAAATCCTTGCGTTTTTTGGTGGAGGTTGCGGTTTTGCCCTCGTCCGCAAACATATCTACCATGATCCATTCAGGCTGGGCGGCGATTCTCTCGGTATAGTATTCAATCTGCGCCTGATAGCTGTCGAGCTGTTCCTCCGAGTTGGTGGAAACACGGCAATAGGGCGCTACCCGCAGACGCTGTTTGCGGATATCCTTTTGGGCATGTCTCGGATCGGCTGGAATAACCGTTACTTTTTTTACTGCGTTTGCAGGCATTTTGCATTCTCCTTTCCACCCGTTTCATGGGTTTGTCCGTTGATGAGCTGTAAGCGAAAGCCGCTATCATCGGTAAAATGAATTTCCTGTATTGCAATCCTGAAGATTTCATTGCGGAGTTCTTCATCAATCGGCTGTCCGTTGATTTTTTTCTTTAGTCTCTGCATCTGATAATAGGGCATATAATCGGACAGCCCGCTGTATTTTTCGGCGGCACAGGCCAGTATCAGCATTTTGGAATATTCTGTGCTTGGTTCAGTTTTGTTCATTTCCCGGATAACTTCATTCTGGATGCGCACCGCCTCCAGTGTAAGTTCTTCCATGTTTTGCGGGATGGGCCAATCTAAGAGGTATGGGGTTTGTGCCAGCGAGTCCAGTCCTTTGGAGAGAACTGCGAGGACATCCTCATCCTCTATGTAACGGCGGTTGGCGCAGCCTTCATTTTCGCAGTACCAGCGGGGCTTTCCCGCGGTTTTGGTATCTCGGAGCATTCTACCGCCGCATACACCGCAGACCGCTTTTTCACGGATGGGCTTGATGTATTCCGGGCAGGGTGCGTAGGTGTTTTTTTCTTCCTTGATAAGTTGGACGCCCATAAAGGTTTCCGGCTTGATAATTTGTGGGTACTCCTTTTCTCCGAAGTAGCGTTCATTTTCAAGAATGCGCTTGACCATGTGCTTGTTCCACTTTTCGGTATGCTTGTGATAGCGGATGCCCCGAAGCATCATCGAATCGGCAATTTTGCTGTAGGCTGTTCCCTCTAAGCAAAGCCTGAAAATCTCTATGACTGCTGCCGATTCTATCGGGCAGCACTGTATCTCTCCCTTTTTCATGGTGTACCCAAATGGGATGTTTCTCTGCCATGCCATATTACCGCACCGTCCTTTCCATGGTTTCTTTTAGCATGAGACCGTTATAAAGGCTGATATTCATCTCTGTTTCCGACAGGATAGAGATGTTTGCGACCAGCGTTTCAAACAATTCCTCGGTGGGTTTCTCTAAGGATTCGGGGCTGTCCTCCAGATAATCCAGCATAGCTTCCGTGGCCTTAATCTGACTATCTTCTCCGGTTGATTCCATGATGCGGCGGCGCTGACGGCGCAGTTCCCGAAGCTTAAAGTCGATTTCACCGGTTTGGGATAAGTAAAGAGCAGAATCTACATATCCCTTCGACTTGAGTCGAACAAGAACGAGATTCTGCTCTGTGAGCTGGGCTATTTCTTTGTCAATATCGTTTATCTTGCGGTTGGAGCGGAGATCCTTTTCACGAAGCTCTGCAAGCTGGTTTAAGATTGGGATTAGGATTTGCTCACGGTGCCTTTTCAGCTTGTGGTACATTCGGAGGATTGCGGTGACAATCTGTTCCTCCGGTATCTGTGAGATGAGGCAAAGGTCTTTGTCACGGTCATGCTTTCTACAAGTCCAGTAGACCTTTTCATTGACGACTTTTCTTCGGAACAGGGTTCCGCAGTTTCCACAGTAGACTTTCTTTGCTAGCAGTGCGGAGGAAACCGTTCCGCCTGCCTGATTCCGGCGGCTTTCCAGAAGAGTCTGCACTCGCCGGAAATCATCCTTGGAGATAATCGCTTCATGGCAGTTTTCCACAAAATATTTTGGTTTCTCACCGTTGTTTCGTACCTGCCGGAAGGGGATTTCGTTGGTGGAGAAGCTTTTTTGCCAGAGCATGTCTCCGGTGTAGGAAATATTCGTGAGGATGTACGCGATGGTACTTGGATGCCACACCGTTCGCCCCTTTGTGCGGGGGATGCCTGTTTTATTTAACTCGTTTGCAATGTCCTCCATGCCCTGACCGTTGAGATAAGCGGCATAAATGCGACGCACCACCTCGGCCTGTTCAGGGATGATGATCAGGGTACGTTCCTCCAGCCTGTAGCCGTAAGGCATCGATGGCGAGAGGTAGTCGCCCTTTTCCATTCGGATACGGACACTGATCCTCATGTTGTTTGAGTGGTTTTGTGACTCCATCTGCGAAAAAGCCCCGTAGATGGTGGCAATCTGCTCGGAGGTCATTTTGCCGGTGTCGATGTTCTCTTTTTCAAAGTGAATGGAGATGCCCAGCCGGAGGAGCTCCCTCACATACTGGATATGTTCTTTGGTGTTTCTTGCGAAGCGGGATATGGATTTGACAAGGACACGGTCGATTTTACCGTCTCTGCAGTCCTGAATCATGCGGTTGAAATCATCCCGCTTGCTTGCCACGAGACCGGAGATTCCCTCGTCAGCGTAAATGTCCGCCAGTTCCCAGCCCTCTTGTGCGGCAATGTGCTTGGTGTAGTAATCCAACTGTGCGATGTAGGAGTTCTGCTGGTCATCCGAGTCACTGCTCACACGGGCGTATGCTGCCACCCGGAGCTTTGCAGTATCCTGATTTCTTGCCTGTATAAAGGTGACTTTCGGCGTTTGCGCCGGTATTAAATTTTGATTCTGCATCTTTTTTCCCTCCTTTCAACGACACACATTACCACACCCTCTTGCACATAGCTACTGAATGATTGATAAGATTTAGAAAACAATTTCTTGGGTCAGCAGGGGGCTATAATAGTAGGCCGAAGCCTGCGTTCCAAGTCTTTTCTGACCTTTTCAATTTCCTTGTCCGTCATGCCCTTGGCGGCCGCAAGGCGCGTGAGCTGCTGCAGAGCTGCAACGAACATCAGGTTGTCTGAAACCTGTGCATTTGTCATGGTGTTTCCCTCCCAAATAAAAATGGCGCCGGAGCAAGTCCGACGCTGATTATCAATGCCTGATCTATTTTTTCCATCTCATGTACATCCAGCCTGCCAATCCATTCCCGGAGACGTATCCGGTCAATGGTGCGGATCTGTTCCAGAAGTGCAAATGACTCTCTGGATAATCTGCTCGCCCCGGCAATGACCGCATGAGTGGGTAGGGGCTTTTTCGGTTTTCCGGTAATGGCACAGATGATGACAGTTGGACTATAGCGGTTTCCGACATCATTTTGAAGTATGAGAACAGGGCGAGTCCCGCCTTGTTCGCAGCCCACAACAGGACTTAAGTCGGCATAGAAGATATCGCCACGGCTGATGGCTTGCATTTTAGCGTTCAAATTTGCACCTCCTTGGTTTTGGATTCTTTATTTTTCTTAATGGCACAAAAATAGGGACCGCTTTGCAAAATGGTTTTACTGTGAAAGTATCCACAGGCAGAGCGATCCCCATCGCTTCTGACATTAAGACTTTTTTGTTTCTGTGCTTTATTCGACACTACTTCCCAAGCACAGAGCCCGGATGGTATCGGACTCACAGGGCGACGACCTGAACTGCGGCTGGTTTCACCGCATCATGGGAATTTCACCCCCGCCAGGATCTCTGCCGGCTGCCCTCATTGCGTGATCCCCCGGTCAAGGGGGGCTGTGACTGGACAGAAGTATCATGATAGGCTGACGGGGTCATTGCGAGACAGGCTGCCACAGCCTGTTTGACCGTCGGATGGGTACCGCTTTGCACCTTATTTGGCCGTCTTTGATAGGCTGGAAAATGAGAAATCACGAACAGAAAGAAGAAGCATAATGTGCTTTCATGTTCTCATCACCGTCCTACAGGTGGTCTTGGCGCATCCTCGGAGTCGCTTTTCCCTTTCGGGGTCCGTCAGCTAATGTATTTAGGTCGTCGGATATGAAATTTTCAAAGAGCATTGAGGGAAAATAAAAAACCCCCTCACTACTAATCCGGTTTCGTGAGGGGGTCTACAAAAAATATTTTACTTTTCCATCATTTTTTTAAGTTTCATACGAATCTGACGCTCCCGGTAGCTGATGGTCTGCTGTTTGATGCCAGTCTCTTTTTCCAGCTCTACTTGGGTTTTGCCTTGAAAATACAGGGCAGTAATGAGCGCCTGTTCTTTCTCGGTGAGCTGGGTGATACATCTATGGAGTTTTTCCGCTATAAGCTTGTCCACAATCAGATCCTCCACGCGGGGAGAAACAATGTCGGGGATTACATCCTCTCCATTGATTTCTGCTGTATCCAAGGCATGATAGGAAAATACGCCGTGCACTCGATCCTTTTCCTCCAGATGACGTTCACGGCGGCTCATGCGGTAATAGGTCAGATATACTTCTTCACTGACCGGCACAAGCTGACCTTGTACCTTAATTTGATATATTTTCTTTTCTGCCATATGGCTTGTCCTCCGTTTTCTGAAATTTTGAGGGTGAGTCAAAATCTCAGAAGCGGAGGAGAGCGGCAGCCAACGGATGTCAGACTTTCTTTACACACAAAAGCGCGCGACCGATTATGTTCCGGTTGCGCGCTTTTGTACGATGGGTAGCCGATTATTTGAACTAATACTTCATGTACAGAGGATGACTGGTTACGGATATGATAAGGACGATTTGAAAATATTAACCAACATTGTCTGGCGTTTGAGCTGTATCCGTCCAGTTACTCCCAACTGCTCGTAATGAGCAGTAAACTACTATGGAAACACATAAGGCCCTCTTTCCCGACTGAAAGGAGGGCCTTGCATTGAGCACAGCAATATACCCGCCATACAGCCGTTTTTTTTGAACGGCTGTATGCCGAGCGCATTACGATGCTGATAGTACCGAATTTTAGCTACTAATAGGACATTCCGGCAAATACCGCCCCTTAGTAAAATATATGGGGAGGTGAACTATCGGTGGCCAAAAAAGATGAAGTAAAAATAACGGACAAACTGGGCGAGATATTCAAGCGCGAGCGAGTCAATGCAGGGCTCACTCGTGATGATGTTGCCGAGCGGGTCGGAATCGGGGTGCGGCACCTTGTCGCCATTGAAAACGAGAAACGAATGCCCAGCGCAGAGGTATTGTGCCGTTTAGTGCGTGCCATCGGTATCTCTGCCGATTGCATTGTCTACCCTGAGGCCACATTGCCTGAGTCTGAGGATACCCAGCTTGTCCGACTTATTCGTACCTGCGATGCAAGAGATCGCGGAGCAATAAAAGCTATGGTTGAAGCGCTGTGTTACAGCAGAGCGTCTGAAGACGATCAGTAGCTGTTATATTACAAAAAGATAATTGTAATAATAAAAGGCCTGCCCTTCGGTAAAAAAGGGCAGGCTATTTCGCATTTCTTGCAACCAGGCTATCGTAACGCCTAACAGCGTCTTAGACCCTTTGGCTTTGCGTCCCCGGCTTTCACCGGGTTTGCCCTTTACGTCATTTATACAATTTTTAATTCATAATGCACAACATTTATTTTGACAGCAGATTATACAGCACCTGAGCCATTTCTGCCCTGGTGGTTGTACTTGTCGGATTTAGCTTTCCGGCATTACCTCCAATAGTTCCTGTTTCAACCAGCAGCGCCATGGCTTCCCTCGCCCACGAGTCGATCTGGCCGGAATCGGTGAAATCGGAGAGTGTTTTACCGGAATCGTTCTGCGGGAGCCGACCGATAATCTTCAGCGCGTTGTACAGCAGAGTGAACATTTCCTGCCGGGTAATCTCCTTTTCCGGCTCAAACATGTTGTTTCCAACACCGCTGGATATGCTTAAGCGTTTTGCCGCCGCGAGATAGCCGGTATAATAGGCGGATCCGGCGTCTGCAAAATTATTTTTCAGGTCTGCGTCGGGGGATATGCCGTATGCCTTCATCAGCATAACAACGAACTGCCCCCGGGTCAGCCTTGCTTCCGGGCTGTAGTTACCGTTGCCCGTGCCGCCTGTTATGCCTCTGGCCGCGATGAAGCTTATCG
>ENA-UOOH01002097-UOOH01002097.1-fermentation-metagenome-genome-assembly--contig:-NODE-2097-length-17901-cov-28.810882_pt1 | contig 17901 bp, 5 predicted proteins | sample MGYA00245778_ERZ724025 | MGnify/ENA primary metagenome ERZ724025 (study PRJEB28704, sample SAMN03018313) | fermentation metagenome | biome: anthropogenic terrestrial biome; feature: soil; material... | reverse complement strand
CGGCCGCCCCTCAGTTAGTTTCAATCCCTATCGGGTTTTCTCATCAGCTGAGACACGATTTTGGTTACCACGCCGGCACCAACGGTTTTACGTTTCAATCCCTATCGGGTTTTCTCATCAGCTGAGACGGGTCGATCCCGAACGAGGGGGAATCCTCTCAAGACGGTTTCAATCCCTATCGGGTTTTCTCATCAGCTGAGACACCCGGGAGCGGATCCCGATCGAGGAGGACGTTTTTGTTTCAATCCCTATCGGGTTTTCTCATCAGCTGAGACCGTGCCTCCGATTCCCCGGGTGACCCCCTTCAGCCAGGTTTCAATCCCTATCGGGTTTTCTCATCAGCTGAGACGTCTTTAAGCAGGTCGGATATAACGCACTGAAAAGTTTCAATCCCTATCGGGTTTTCTCATCAGCTGAGACCTGAATTCCTGTCGGAGTGGTACAGCCACATCGAGTTTCAATCCCTATCGGGTTTTCTCATCAGCTGAGACATCCTCCCCCTTGACAAACGCTCGCAGAATGTACAGTTTCAATCCCTATCGGGTTTTCTCATCAGCTGAGACGTCCTTTTCAGCGACATCGAGCGCGCCCTCACCATCGTGTTTCAATCCCTATCGGGTTTTCTCATCAGCTGAGACGTCTCGGCGGTCACACTCCTCCCGCAGTCTCGGCGGTGTTTCAATCCCTATCGGGTTTTCTCATCAGCTGAGACGTCACCGACCCGCCCCTCGCCCACCTTCACCATGTTTCAATCCCTATCGGGTTTTCTCATCAGCTGAGACGTATTTTTAGGAGTGAAACCATGGCGCTGAAACTGTTTCAATCCCTATCGGGTTTTCTCATCAGCTGAGACTAAAACCGCAGTGGGATCACATCTGGCACAACTTGTTTCAATCCCTATCGGGTTTTCTCATCAGCTGAGACTGGTGTCGTTTCTCCACGCCATTATGTCGTTTTTCGTTTCAATCCCTATCGGGTTTTCTCATCAGCTGAGACCCCCTCGCCGGGATGACCGCTACCCTGCACGCCAGGGTTTCAATCCCTATCGGGTTTTCTCATCAGCTGAGACCTCCCTCCCAGGTCCGGGCACTCGGTGGCAACGCAGTTTCAATCCCTATCGGGTTTTCTCATCAGCTGAGACGCATGCCTGAAGTTCGCACCTGACGAGTACTGGAGGTTTCAATCCCTATCGGGTTTTCTCATCAGCTGAGACGATCCAGACCCGACGAGGAGCATACCAGGACGGCGAGTTTCAATCCCTATCGGGTTTTCTCATCAGCTGAGACGGAGCGGCCACCGTCCGCAGGACGCCAAACAGGGCGAGTTTCAATCCCTATCGGGTTTTCTCATCAGCTGAGACCCGGTTTTCGCCGCCGCCCTTCGTGGGTAGGTACCGTTTCAATCCCTATCGGGTTTTCTCATCAGCTGAGACCTACATCTACAGCCCCGTCGGGCACCTCGATCACCGGTTTCAATCCCTATCGGGTTTTCTCATCAGCTGAGACACCGCCGACGATCTCACAAAGTATACCTCTATCTACGTTTCAATCCCTATCGGGTTTTCTCATCAGCTGAGACCTCGGCCGCACTCTACGCATTTCAGGAGGACGTATAGTTTCAATCCCTATCGGGTTTTCTCATCAGCTGAGACTCCTTCATCGGGGGGTGTCTGTGCGACCGCTCCCGAGTTTCAATCCCTATCGGGTTTTCTCATCAGCTGAGACGTCCGTGAGGTGGCTACGGTCGCCAGCGATCCGAGGTTTCAATCCCTATCGGGTTTTCTCATCAGCTGAGACGAACGGCACGTCGACGGGGTCGCCGCACCAGCGCCAGTTTCAATCCCTATCGGGTTTTCTCATCAGCTGAGACGGAGCGCAGGCATCCCTCGCACAAGGAGCCTTCGGGTTTCAATCCCTATCGGGTTTTCTCATCAGCTGAGACGCTGATGTCTGTTAACCGCCCCACCCTCCTCTCGTAGTTTCAATCCCTATCGGGTTTTCTCATCAGCTGAGACGACAGCGTTGCGAGGGCGATGGCCGCGACGATCACGGGTTTCAATCCCTATCGGGTTTTCTCATCAGCTGAGACGGACAGGTTCCGGGAGATCTGCCAGAAGATATTGTTTCAATCCCTATCGGGTTTTCTCATCAGCTGAGACGGACACTGTTGAAGATGCCCGACCCCAGTAAACCGGTTTCAATCCCTATCGGGTTTTCTCATCAGCTGAGACGTCCAACCACCCCCCGGCCCCCGGCGGCGGCTCCGGTTTCAATCCCTATCGGGTTTTCTCATCAGCTGAGACGGAGATTGTAATGGAGTCGTCAATATCCTCCTCCAAGTTTCAATCCCTATCGGGTTTTCTCATCAGCTGAGACCCTGTCGGGGGCGTCTATGCGCCTATCGACACACCGTTTCAATCCCTATCGGGTTTTCTCATCAGCTGAGACGTCTATACCGTGGCCGCCAACGTCAACACTTCCGGGTTTCAATCCCTATCGGGTTTTCTCATCAGCTGAGACGATACGCATTACCGGAAGTACGGTATTGAAGAGATGTTTCAATCCCTATCGGGTTTTCTCATCAGCTGAGACTCCAGTGTCGACCTTGGTCACGACGGCCTGCACGGTTTCAATCCCTATCGGGTTTTCTCATCAGCTGAGACGAAAGTGGCCACGGTCACCAGAACCGGTGCAGTACTGTTTCAATCCCTATCGGGTTTTCTCATCAGCTGAGACTGGAATAGATGTAGTTTCCACCCACACCCACATAACGTTTCAATCCCTATCGGGTTTTCTCATCAGCTGAGACGATAAGTTCTGCTGGGATCCGGACGACCTCGTCATGTTTCAATCCCTATCGGGTTTTCTCATCAGCTGAGACAAAGAGCCGGGAATATTACCAGGATGCTGTATTCCTGTTTCAATCCCTATCGGGTTTTCTCATCAGCTGAGACTGAAACGATCGCCTTGCAGCGGCGTTGATATCCATCGTTTCAATCCCTATCGGGTTTTCTCATCAGCTGAGACGAACGAGAGTGACGCCCTCCGGCAGGCTATCCGCGTTTCAATCCCTATCGGGTTTTCTCATCAGCTGAGACGTCATCCCGCGATCATGGTACAGGATGACTTGAGGCGTTTCAATCCCTATCGGGTTTTCTCATCAGCTGAGACTACCCTCGGGTTCGGTGTCAGACGGGGCTGATGCTGTTTCAATCCCTATCGGGTTTTCTCATCAGCTGAGACGATGTCAGAGATATCAGTCCTCCAGATGATCAGAAGGGTTTCAATCCCTATCGGGTTTTCTCATCAGCTGAGACGCACGAGCCACCAAACACTCCCGAAGGCTACTACGCGTTTCAATCCCTATCGGGTTTTCTCATCAGCTGAGACCGTCCGGGGAGATCATCGAGATCGCGGAGGACGACGGGTTTCAATCCCTATCGGGTTTTCTCATCAGCTGAGACAGGCCGTGCCGGCGTCGTTCACGCCGATCGCGTCCGTTTCAATCCCTATCGGGTTTTCTCATCAGCTGAGACCTCCCGGGCTTTCATCCGGCCGGGGGGACGGTGCCGGTTTCAATCCCTATCGGGTTTTCTCATCAGCTGAGACAGGATCGCCAAGTCTGCCGGCCGGAGTCTCAGGTAGTTTCAATCCCTATCGGGTTTTCTCATCAGCTGAGACGCCGGCACGGCTCGCAGAAATCTTCCCGGCACCCCAGTTTCAATCCCTATCGGGTTTTCTCATCAGCTGAGACGGTGCTGCACCACTACCGGCGAGGGTACCAGGACGGGTTTCAATCCCTATCGGGTTTTCTCATCAGCTGAGACCTCTTCTTCGAGACCCTGGCGGTCGCCCCGAAGATGTTTCAATCCCTATCGGGTTTTCTCATCAGCTGAGACCAAAAACGCGCTCGGTTACGTTACGGTCAGACTGTTTCAATCCCTATCGGGTTTTCTCATCAGCTGAGACGACGAACGGCTCGCGCAGCTCTCGGCGGATCTCGTCGTTTCAATCCCTATCGGGTTTTCTCATCAGCTGAGACGAGGCTTCGGTCATTTCCGCGATTTCCGTCATACACGTTTCAATCCCTATCGGGTTTTCTCATCAGCTGAGACTCGAGGGCGGCGAGTATTTCGAGCAGTACGAGACCGTTTCAATCCCTATCGGGTTTTCTCATCAGCTGAGACTTTGAGGCGCTGGTGAGTACGTATAACAGGAAGGTTTCAATCCCTATCGGGTTTTCTCATCAGCTGAGACTCTCGACACCCTGGCCCGTGGAGGCGTTCGAGAAAGTTTCAATCCCTATCGGGTTTTCTCATCAGCTGAGACTTCCCGGCGCCGGCGAGGCTGCCGGCGACCTTCGGTTTCAATCCCTATCGGGTTTTCTCATCAGCTGAGACGGCACCTCTGCCGGCGTGCGGACCGGTAGAGCAGTTTCAATCCCTATCGGGTTTTCTCATCAGCTGAGACGTTGCTCCTGGTGTTCCTGGGTGCGCTCGTCTACATGGTTTCAATCCCTATCGGGTTTTCTCATCAGCTGAGACAGTGATCTTCGGGAGGTCCACTTTCGGCAGATTTGCGTTTCAATCCCTATCGGGTTTTCTCATCAGCTGAGACTCAGAGGCACCAGCGAGGATGACGTGATAGTGAGGAGTTTCAATCCCTATCGGGTTTTCTCATCAGCTGAGACTCTGCTCCGAAAACTGCGGTACTTGCCCGAGCGCCGTTTCAATCCCTATCGGGTTTTCTCATCAGCTGAGACTCGACACGGTCCCGGAGTTTTTGGGTATAGTCCCCTGGTTTCAATCCCTATCGGGTTTTCTCATCAGCTGAGACCGATGCCGTTCCAGACAACGGTTTCTGCATCCAGGTTTCAATCCCTATCGGGTTTTCTCATCAGCTGAGACCGATGATGATGTTGACCAGGCGCTCTATCTCAGTTGCGTTTCAATCCCTATCGGGTTTTCTCATCAGCTGAGACTCTGTTTATGCCAGACTGTGCAAGTAGCTGAAAAGTTTCAATCCCTATCGGGTTTTCTCATCAGCTGAGACGTTAATATTGCCCCGTTTCCCAAACGGAGCAAATTTGTTTCAATCCCTATCGGGTTTTCTCATCAGCTGAGACCGGGGAGGCTTGCCCCTCCCCGGTAGGGGTATCCTGTTTCAATCCCTATCGGGTTTTCTCATCAGCTGAGACGGGCTTTTGTGGAACGCTTCCGGCGATATGCGGTGTTTCAATCCCTATCGGGTTTTCTCATCAGCTGAGACCCGCCGCTGCTATGCTTGATAGTATAGACATATTTAGTTTCAATCCCTATCGGGTTTTCTCATCAGCTGAGACTGACTTTCCGGGCATGGGAACAACGACAAACGACGTTTCAATCCCTATCGGGTTTTCTCATCAGCTGAGACGCAGGGGGGCTAGCCCCCCCCTGCAAGGGGTATCCCGTTTCAATCCCTATCGGGTTTTCTCATCAGCTGAGACGTCTATGATTCTGGTGGAACCGAATTGAAGATGCTGTTTCAATCCCTATCGGGTTTTCTCATCAGCTGAGACGTCGCCCAGGCTGATCAGGGTGACGCTCATAGCGACGTTTCAATCCCTATCGGGTTTTCTCATCAGCTGAGACGGAGCGGACCTTGCTGGCTTCGGCAGGGGATACCAAAAGTTTCAATCCCTATCGGGTTTTCTCATCAGCTGAGACTTTATGGGCATGAAGTTGTAGAGGCAGACACATTGTTTCAATCCCTATCGGGTTTTCTCATCAGCTGAGACAGGAAGAGCGATGATTGGAGGGAACTGAATTGCAAGATGTTTCAATCCCTATCGGGTTTTCTCATCAGCTGAGACATTCTTCTTCAGAACAATGGAAGAGTTTAAATGAAGCAGTTTCAATCCCTATCGGGTTTTCTCATCAGCTGAGACTTGATAATGAGGATGTTATCATTAAATCAGAAGGCGGTTTCAATCCCTATCGGGTTTTCTCATCAGCTGAGACGTTTCTGAACGTTTGATGTTGGATGGGCCTGTTTTTCGTTTCAATCCCTATCGGGTTTTCTCATCAGCTGAGACATGGTGCTAATCATATCAAAACTGCATACTTTAGAGTTTCAATCCCTATCGGGTTTTCTCATCAGCTGAGACCAAACACCACGTAATCATAATCCTCATGCATTTCAAGTTTCAATCCCTATCGGGTTTTCTCATCAGCTGAGACAGCGTCCGAGAAAACAATGATTAAAGAGGTTATTACGTTTCAATCCCTATCGGGTTTTCTCATCAGCTGAGACGGAAGTAACATTCAGCGATGGTAACAAAGTAAAATGGTTTCAATCCCTATCGGGTTTTCTCATCAGCTGAGACAAAAAACGGTTCACATCGCCGCCAAGAACATCCTTAGTTTCAATCCCTATCGGGTTTTCTCATCAGCTGAGACAAACTCATCAGTTACCTTAAGGGTGAACATATTAGTTTCAATCCCTATCGGGTTTTCTCATCAGCTGAGACGTAAGCGCGGGGGGTGGGGGTGATCCAATTTCTGTTTCAATCCCTATCGGGTTTTCTCATCAGCTGAGACTCATGTGACCAGCCTGGGTCTCACTATTAGAGTAGTTTCAATCCCTATCGGGTTTTCTCATCAGCTGAGACTGAGTGTCAGGACCTGGTAGGTAGAGAAGGCTACCGGTTTCAATCCCTATCGGGTTTTCTCATCAGCTGAGACATTATTGCAGGGATAGCGGCTGTGAATGCTCCACCTAGTTTCAATCCCTATCGGGTTTTCTCATCAGCTGAGACTTCAATCTCATCTTCAAAGAGTGCAAACACTTCATGGTTTCAATCCCTATCGGGTTTTCTCATCAGCTGAGACGTATGAAGGCGCAAATCATCTTTCACGCCACGTTCAAGTTTCAATCCCTATCGGGTTTTCTCATCAGCTGAGACGGAAGAGGATTATCACGCACTCTACTACTCAATGATGGTTTCAATCCCTATCGGGTTTTCTCATCAGCTGAGACGCGAGTATCCGCGTCGGCGTCGATCACAGGGCGTCGTCGGTTTCAATCCCTATCGGGTTTTCTCATCAGCTGAGACTTTGATTCTAGTGTGGATGCGCTATCCCACATTTGTTTCAATCCCTATCGGGTTTTCTCATCAGCTGAGACCGATCTCGACCGGCGGCTCGTAGTCGTCCTCCGCGTTTCAATCCCTATCGGGTTTTCTCATCAGCTGAGACTGGAACGTTGTGGTATTCTGCTTGGTGTAAAGTGAATGTTTCAATCCCTATCGGGTTTTCTCATCAGCTGAGACTTTGTGGTCATTTGCGGTTATGTGTGTGACTGTGGAGTTTCAATCCCTATCGGGTTTTCTCATCAGCTGAGACCACGAGCGAGGCATGAGCGCCGGAGAGGGCATCGTTTCAATCCCTATCGGGTTTTCTCATCAGCTGAGACATGGGAGCGTTTCAGTACGGCCTTCCGATCCGCCTCGTTTCAATCCCTATCGGGTTTTCTCATCAGCTGAGACGATAGCCGCAACGGCGATGATCCGCACCACACACGGTTTCAATCCCTATCGGGTTTTCTCATCAGCTGAGACTGGAGCCGCACCTCGACGCTCCGACCAACGAGACCAAGTTTCAATCCCTATCGGGTTTTCTCATCAGCTGAGACTGTACATGGGATTCGTTTCCCGGTCCGAGTGCTGTTTCAATCCCTATCGGGTTTTCTCATCAGCTGAGACGCCGGTGTCCCAGTCCGGGCAGATACCCCGATCTACGTTTCAATCCCTATCGGGTTTTCTCATCAGCTGAGACGCGACGACCCCGAAGTCCGCCGGGCACAGGCGGCCATGTTTCAATCCCTATCGGGTTTTCTCATCAGCTGAGACATGGCTAGCGCCTCCGGATGAAGACCGCATAGAAGTTTCAATCCCTATCGGGTTTTCTCATCAGCTGAGACACCGGCCAGGCCCCTACGACCATGTTGAGGATGCCGTTTCAATCCCTATCGGGTTTTCTCATCAGCTGAGACGACCGGCGCAACCCTGGCAGGGGTCAGTCGACATTGTTTCAATCCCTATCGGGTTTTCTCATCAGCTGAGACGTTTCGCTTGTGGCGCCCCGCCGCCTCTCTTGAGTTTCAATCCCTATCGGGTTTTCTCATCAGCTGAGACGGAGCACCCGCCCGGACTGCTACAGACCCACCATACGGTTTCAATCCCTATCGGGTTTTCTCATCAGCTGAGACATGCATGGTGGACGCCGGGAGGTGACGCCACATAGTTTCAATCCCTATCGGGTTTTCTCATCAGCTGAGACCCAGCAGGGCGATCACACCGATGTTGCTACCGAACCGTTTCAATCCCTATCGGGTTTTCTCATCAGCTGAGACATCACCGTGATCAGGGGGAGCGGCACGAGCACAGGCAGGTTTCAATCCCTATCGGGTTTTCTCATCAGCTGAGACGGTGCCAGCGCCAGACGTTAGAGCGCGCCCGGGACCGTTTCAATCCCTATCGGGTTTTCTCATCAGCTGAGACTCGTCCTCGTGGCCGGGGAACCTGCCGAACTTCTCGTTTCAATCCCTATCGGGTTTTCTCATCAGCTGAGACAATGTCTCATAATCACCACTACTACACCACAGTAGGTTTCAATCCCTATCGGGTTTTCTCATCAGCTGAGACGGAGCCCGGTATTAATCGAGTATTCAAGGTACATGAGGTTTCAATCCCTATCGGGTTTTCTCATCAGCTGAGACATGAATGATTATTTTGTGTGGAAAAACCAAAAATAGTTTCAATCCCTATCGGGTTTTCTCATCAGCTGAGACGTTCTGTGCATAAATGGGTAACATCCACGCAACTTTGGTTTCAATCCCTATCGGGTTTTCTCATCAGCTGAGACCACATAGCCTGTTCCAACCAGACGACTTGGTATTGTGTTTCAATCCCTATCGGGTTTTCTCATCAGCTGAGACCCTGCCCTCATCCGTCCTGAAATCATCCTCACCTGGTTTCAATCCCTATCGGGTTTTCTCATCAGCTGAGACCTTCCACTACACGTTCATACTTGCTTGCAGGAAGAGTTTCAATCCCTATCGGGTTTTCTCATCAGCTGAGACCTGATCCACACGTTCAGGCATCCATGTGATACATAGTTTCAATCCCTATCGGGTTTTCTCATCAGCTGAGACCATTATACTGTTGGGCTGACCCCAACTTTGACATAGTTTCAATCCCTATCGGGTTTTCTCATCAGCTGAGACGTGCGGGACGGCCGCCCCGCAGCGGACACATTCCGTTTCAATCCCTATCGGGTTTTCTCATCAGCTGAGACAACGCTTTGGGCGTCGATGAGATAGCCGTAAATCGGTTTCAATCCCTATCGGGTTTTCTCATCAGCTGAGACCCCCGTCGCATCATCACCCACTCGAACGCCGTCCTGTTTCAATCCCTATCGGGTTTTCTCATCAGCTGAGACGGGGGCTTGGATCGTAAAATGCGGTCTGATTATACCAGTTTCAATCCCTATCGGGTTTTCTCATCAGCTGAGACACGCCGGAACAGTTGACCGCTATCGCCGCCATGCTTGGTTTCAATCCCTATCGGGTTTTCTCATCAGCTGAGACATACGCCGCCATATGGCCCAAAATGTATGGGCAGATAAGTTTCAATCCCTATCGGGTTTTCTCATCAGCTGAGACGATGCTACTGATGAACAGTTACATGAGATCAAAGCAGTTTCAATCCCTATCGGGTTTTCTCATCAGCTGAGACTATTTTAACGCATACACTAAATCTTCAGCATCAAGGTTTCAATCCCTATCGGGTTTTCTCATCAGCTGAGACGCACTTGATATTTACAAGAATCTTGGCGAATTAGAGTTTCAATCCCTATCGGGTTTTCTCATCAGCTGAGACGTTACACATCCATGACAATGAAGGGATTTGAACCCTGTTTCAATCCCTATCGGGTTTTCTCATCAGCTGAGACCTAATCGTTTCTTTGGTCTATCAAGGGTAATGCTGGTTTCAATCCCTATCGGGTTTTCTCATCAGCTGAGACAATAGGGCGATCAGTGTAGGACTCCATCATCTTGAGTTTCAATCCCTATCGGGTTTTCTCATCAGCTGAGACTAACTTATCCTTCTCTACACGGAATACAGTATCGTTTCAATCCCTATCGGGTTTTCTCATCAGCTGAGACGCTACAAATAAGATATGGAATATAGAGGACTTTGAGTTTCAATCCCTATCGGGTTTTCTCATCAGCTGAGACGCAAGTGTCGGCATACGGAGATGTGACCCGGACCCTGTTTCAATCCCTATCGGGTTTTCTCATCAGCTGAGACGTACATGCCTTTAAATGCGGAAACGTTGTAATCCACGTTTCAATCCCTATCGGGTTTTCTCATCAGCTGAGACCTCGTAAACTGTAACTGCCCATTTAACCATATTATTTGTTTCAATCCCTATCGGGTTTTCTCATCAGCTGAGACACATACCATCCGGTTGTCGGGTCCTTCTCGTCGAGCCCGGTTTCAATCCCTATCGGGTTTTCTCATCAGCTGAGACGTACGCTCCGGAACCTCATGGCGGGGATCTGATGGTTTCAATCCCTATCGGGTTTTCTCATCAGCTGAGACGCCGGGGGCACTGATTCGCGGGATGTTCTACACCCCGTTTCAATCCCTATCGGGTTTTCTCATCAGCTGAGACGGGGCTAGCCCCCCCCTCCCTGGGCCTATCGCCATGGTTTCAATCCCTATCGGGTTTTCTCATCAGCTGAGACATACTCTGCCGCCCGTTTGACTACCTCTGGACGATGGGTTTCAATCCCTATCGGGTTTTCTCATCAGCTGAGACGACCGGGGCTGCACCCCATCCCGACGACCGGGAGAGTTTCAATCCCTATCGGGTTTTCTCATCAGCTGAGACTTGCATCGCCGACAGGAGCAGGGAGACATGAACAGTTTCAATCCCTATCGGGTTTTCTCATCAGCTGAGACGGAAGCCGGGTATCAGCATCGTAGATAACCAACATGGTTTCAATCCCTATCGGGTTTTCTCATCAGCTGAGACGAAGGACGAAAGAGAATATGACCGCACCAGTATATAGGTTTCAATCCCTATCGGGTTTTCTCATCAGCTGAGACACAATAGCGGCCGGTTCCCCGACCCATTAGTGTATGTTTCAATCCCTATCGGGTTTTCTCATCAGCTGAGACTAATTGTAACAATAGAGTCATGCGCCTTCCCGAAAAGTTTCAATCCCTATCGGGTTTTCTCATCAGCTGAGACTATACTCGGCGATGCTCAGATGTCATGGGTCGAAAAGTTTCAATCCCTATCGGGTTTTCTCATCAGCTGAGACCAAGCCGCCAAGTTTGACTCCCCGCGCCGCATTACAGGTTTCAATCCCTATCGGGTTTTCTCATCAGCTGAGACGATATGGTAGACGTTGCTACGGCAATTACCAACATGTTTCAATCCCTATCGGGTTTTCTCATCAGCTGAGACCTTCAATCGCCTGGTGACGGTCATCCGCCGCACTAGTTTCAATCCCTATCGGGTTTTCTCATCAGCTGAGACAACCGAAGGTCCCATTGCCCAAGATGAGAATGTTAGTTTCAATCCCTATCGGGTTTTCTCATCAGCTGAGACTTTTTAGGAAAAATGCGCGCAAAGCAGTCCGAAGTTTCAATCCCTATCGGGTTTTCTCATCAGCTGAGACCCCGCGACCAGTGGCCAGGATCCCGAGAGCATGCAGGTTTCAATCCCTATCGGGTTTTCTCATCAGCTGAGACGGAATACAGTATCGCGCACTTCCTCGTAGTATTCATGTTTCAATCCCTATCGGGTTTTCTCATCAGCTGAGACATACCACCGGGACTGCAAGGATTGTCGCAACCCAGTTTCAATCCCTATCGGGTTTTCTCATCAGCTGAGACCCTACTGATTTAATGGTAACGTCCTCACTGTCAAAGTTTCAATCCCTATCGGGTTTTCTCATCAGCTGAGACAACGCACTAATTTTGAAGAGAAAACGCAGACTCTTGGTTTCAATCCCTATCGGGTTTTCTCATCAGCTGAGACGCGCTCTGTAGCGTTCTATATCATTTCTAATAAGTTTCAATCCCTATCGGGTTTTCTCATCAGCTGAGACGGGGATGCGACCAGGATCTCTACCCGGTCCGGCATGTTTCAATCCCTATCGGGTTTTCTCATCAGCTGAGACTCCCCGACGAGATCGAGCCCCACATCATCATTTTAACGTTTCAATCCCTATCGGGTTTTCTCATCAGCTGAGACGGAGACGACACGATCGCCTTGACGAGGCGGAGGTCCGTTTCAATCCCTATCGGGTTTTCTCATCAGCTGAGACCTTGAGGCGCTCGGCTCCAACGGGGCGCGAGGAGCCGTTTCAATCCCTATCGGGTTTTCTCATCAGCTGAGACCTTCCCGTCGTCCGGGTCAGGGTTCGACAACCTGGGTTTCAATCCCTATCGGGTTTTCTCATCAGCTGAGACGATGTGGAGATCGGCAGCATCGAGCGCGGTGGAAAAAGTTTCAATCCCTATCGGGTTTTCTCATCAGCTGAGACCAGTAAACAAATCTACATTACCATGTAGGCAACCGTGTTTCAATCCCTATCGGGTTTTCTCATCAGCTGAGACGACGGGTCCGGATGTGGCCGGGCGGCGGGGTCACGCGGTTTCAATCCCTATCGGGTTTTCTCATCAGCTGAGACTCGAGGTGCGGGCACTGGCCATCCTCGCGCGGGATCTGTTTCAATCCCTATCGGGTTTTCTCATCAGCTGAGACCCTTCAGAACCCGGCCCACACCTACGCTGCCGCAGGGTTTCAATCCCTATCGGGTTTTCTCATCAGCTGAGACCTAACCCCCTTGAGCAGATAGTACGCTCGTATCGCGTTTCAATCCCTATCGGGTTTTCTCATCAGCTGAGACAGACTTCGACCAAGTAAACTCGGAGCTGCAGCTAGTTTCAATCCCTATCGGGTTTTCTCATCAGCTGAGACAGGCCCGCCGTCCGTACCTCGAGGAGGCACAGCGGTTTCAATCCCTATCGGGTTTTCTCATCAGCTGAGACCCTAAGACCGGCAGGTGATAGTGAGCGAACCCGTTGTTTCAATCCCTATCGGGTTTTCTCATCAGCTGAGACCATACAATGACACACGTAACATACACCCACTTCCTGTTTCAATCCCTATCGGGTTTTCTCATCAGCTGAGACTAATGTCCCATCCTCTTACACCCATTGAAGTATCAGGGTTTCAATCCCTATCGGGTTTTCTCATCAGCTGAGACGCAGCGTAGCCTATACGTCTCCAAGTTTTGACCAAGGGTTTCAATCCCTATCGGGTTTTCTCATCAGCTGAGACATTACGATGGCCTGGATCCAGAGCGCTTTCATAGGGTTTCAATCCCTATCGGGTTTTCTCATCAGCTGAGACGACGGCACAACCCGGCAAACTATCGCCCCGGGCGGTTTCAATCCCTATCGGGTTTTCTCATCAGCTGAGACTGGATGATGTAAGTCTTTGACGTGGTGGATACGGCGTTTCAATCCCTATCGGGTTTTCTCATCAGCTGAGACGCCGTTGAACGATCATACGGACGGAGAGAATCAAGGTTTCAATCCCTATCGGGTTTTCTCATCAGCTGAGACATGATTCCATCTCTTGCGTAGACAGTTTCTTGTAGGTTTCAATCCCTATCGGGTTTTCTCATCAGCTGAGACACTTGATTAATGTGGACTCGCAAAGTGACAAGGGAGTTTCAATCCCTATCGGGTTTTCTCATCAGCTGAGACCATCATCTCCTTAGCACTTCTTCACGGTTAACAGTGTTTCAATCCCTATCGGGTTTTCTCATCAGCTGAGACCTTGTTACTGGATGTGGTGGCCCTCATGTTGAATTGTTTCAATCCCTATCGGGTTTTCTCATCAGCTGAGACGTCACGTCTTGTATGTTACCTATCTATCACGATCTATGTTTCAATCCCTATCGGGTTTTCTCATCAGCTGAGACAAGGTGATGAAGGTTGAAGTTCAGGAGGGAAAATGTTTCAATCCCTATCGGGTTTTCTCATCAGCTGAGACATCAGGGGCAAACGGGCGGTATCAGGCAGTCACCGGGTTTCAATCCCTATCGGGTTTTCTCATCAGCTGAGACGAAGAGTGCAGCAACCTTGATGAAATTGATTGATAGTTTCAATCCCTATCGGGTTTTCTCATCAGCTGAGACATCCAGTAACACGCGGTGTAACAACGCTCCATTCAGTTTCAATCCCTATCGGGTTTTCTCATCAGCTGAGACAAGACCAAGTTTAACGTCCTTACCCACGTTTACAAGTTTCAATCCCTATCGGGTTTTCTCATCAGCTGAGACAACATATGTAACTCATAATTCTTACTAGGATCATAGTTTCAATCCCTATCGGGTTTTCTCATCAGCTGAGACATCATCTGTCCAAGTGCATCGTTCATAGCGGTGCAACGTTTCAATCCCTATCGGGTTTTCTCATCAGCTGAGACGGTGTTTCCCATTCCATGTCTTTTGATGAATAATGGTTTCAATCCCTATCGGGTTTTCTCATCAGCTGAGACGTCGGGGAAACCGAGATTTGATGGTGACCGCTATCAGTTTCAATCCCTATCGGGTTTTCTCATCAGCTGAGACTCACCGCCAAGTTGCGCTGCCGCATGTGGGGCGACGTTTCAATCCCTATCGGGTTTTCTCATCAGCTGAGACGGGCATCAACTCCCCGAAGTCTAACGGAAGCGTTGTTTCAATCCCTATCGGGTTTTCTCATCAGCTGAGACGATTCCGACCTTGATTACCGGTGGCTCGAGCTCTGTGTTTCAATCCCTATCGGGTTTTCTCATCAGCTGAGACGAGACGCACGAATAACTTTAACGGTACCAGACTCACGTTTCAATCCCTATCGGGTTTTCTCATCAGCTGAGACTTAAACTCCTGACGCAAGTTCCAAAGATCCTCAGTTTCAATCCCTATCGGGTTTTCTCATCAGCTGAGACAGTGTATCAATCACAATACACGTTATGAAACACCGTTTCAATCCCTATCGGGTTTTCTCATCAGCTGAGACCGCCCTCGTCAACCATTCGTGCTGGCGGCATTCCCTGTTTCAATCCCTATCGGGTTTTCTCATCAGCTGAGACGTTTCAAACGTGTCAGGGGAAATAGCAGCAGCCTGGTTTCAATCCCTATCGGGTTTTCTCATCAGCTGAGACTACGCTCTCGCTTCGGATGAGGGAGTTATCCCAGTTTCAATCCCTATCGGGTTTTCTCATCAGCTGAGACAGGTGCGGGTGCAGAGCTGATCCTCCGGCACCCCCGGTTTCAATCCCTATCGGGTTTTCTCATCAGCTGAGACTCATCATACGCCGATGCTACCCCGGCGAGGAGGAGAGTTTCAATCCCTATCGGGTTTTCTCATCAGCTGAGACGAATCAAGGCTCAACGTGAACCATTTCGCACAATTGTTTCAATCCCTATCGGGTTTTCTCATCAGCTGAGACCCTCACCCGGGACGATGCGACGACTACGTCGACCAGTTTCAATCCCTATCGGGTTTTCTCATCAGCTGAGACCCGCAGCGACGCTGCTTCTACGAGACGAGAGAAAATGTTTCAATCCCTATCGGGTTTTCTCATCAGCTGAGACGGATTAACGACGAGTTGAACCTCTCCGATGACCTGTTTCAATCCCTATCGGGTTTTCTCATCAGCTGAGACTTCCGGCGGCAGATTATCCGACCCCTGGCAATCTTCGTTTCAATCCCTATCGGGTTTTCTCATCAGCTGAGACCCTCACATTTGAGAGGAATTCCTCTCCTTTTTCAATGTTTCAATCCCTATCGGGTTTTCTCATCAGCTGAGACTGAGCCAGGCGCCGGTATCGGCCATCAGAGCACCCCGTTTCAATCCCTATCGGGTTTTCTCATCAGCTGAGACCCGTCCGCACTGATGCAGCGATCAAGACCCGATACGTTTCAATCCCTATCGGGTTTTCTCATCAGCTGAGACGAATCGTTATGCTCATCCCATAAGATTCGAGGAGGAGTTTCAATCCCTATCGGGTTTTCTCATCAGCTGAGACGGCTCACCGACCCGGTGCTCGCCGGCGACGAGACGGTTTCAATCCCTATCGGGTTTTCTCATCAGCTGAGACGATAGCCCCGACCGCGTTCCAGTGGCTCGCCGGATCGTTTCAATCCCTATCGGGTTTTCTCATCAGCTGAGACCTCTCTGTAGGTCCCGAGGCCCTCGTGCGCGGCGCGTTTCAATCCCTATCGGGTTTTCTCATCAGCTGAGACGGTCGCAGCGATCCGGCGGCTGCACCTGCGCCCGAAGTTTCAATCCCTATCGGGTTTTCTCATCAGCTGAGACACGAACCGATCATCTACGGGTGGGTCGAGGGGGCAGTTTCAATCCCTATCGGGTTTTCTCATCAGCTGAGACAGACCGAATCAGGGGGATGGCTTGATGGACTCCCTGTTTCAATCCCTATCGGGTTTTCTCATCAGCTGAGACGGAGTAGTTGGCCACCAACTGCCCGAACATCTCTTTGTTTCAATCCCTATCGGGTTTTCTCATCAGCTGAGACGTACGGGAAGACGATCCGGCCTCGGAGGAGATCCCCTGTTTCAATCCCTATCGGGTTTTCTCATCAGCTGAGACACAGTGGAGGCGGGACAAAAGAGGTTAGCGGTCCGGGTTTCAATCCCTATCGGGTTTTCTCATCAGCTGAGACGTTTCCGACCGGAGCCGGCGGCCGTTCGCGTCTTTGTTTCAATCCCTATCGGGTTTTCTCATCAGCTGAGACGCATACCTCGCCATGGTGCGGAGCCGGGGGGACGGTTTCAATCCCTATCGGGTTTTCTCATCAGCTGAGACCCTGGCAGGTATGGTGGACCGAAAGCGACGCCGCAGGGTTTCAATCCCTATCGGGTTTTCTCATCAGCTGAGACCGAACTGTCCCTCTGCGGGGATCAGCGCCCCCAGGAGTTTCAATCCCTATCGGGTTTTCTCATCAGCTGAGACGCCCAGACCGCCGGCACGAACCCCGATTATCAGGGGTTTCAATCCCTATCGGGTTTTCTCATCAGCTGAGACCTATGTGTATTGGCACAATCCCGCCGCGACCACCACGTTTCAATCCCTATCGGGTTTTCTCATCAGCTGAGACTATATCCCCAGGTGGGGCCGGCGAGCCACCGAATGTTTCAATCCCTATCGGGTTTTCTCATCAGCTGAGACGAAGAAGGACCGAACGATCCCAAATCCAGTGAGCGCAAGTTTCAATCCCTATCGGGTTTTCTCATCAGCTGAGACCATCCACCACCAGGTTCCCCAGGCAATCGACATAGGTTTCAATCCCTATCGGGTTTTCTCATCAGCTGAGACCGTTATAGAGCCCGGGGGCAAGAATGGGTTCGCTGTTTCAATCCCTATCGGGTTTTCTCATCAGCTGAGACCTACTCTCTTTCCCCGCCGTGGGTGAGGCTCCCCGGAGTTTCAATCCCTATCGGGTTTTCTCATCAGCTGAGACTGATCCTCTCGGGGCGGATCCTCCGGACGACCGAAGAGTTTCAATCCCTATCGGGTTTTCTCATCAGCTGAGACCTGCTATCCGTGACCGTAACCGGCGGGACATGCTCGTTTCAATCCCTATCGGGTTTTCTCATCAGCTGAGACTTAAACTCCTTTCCTCGCCGTTGACCTCTTACACGTTTCAATCCCTATCGGGTTTTCTCATCAGCTGAGACAACGAGCAGGGGTGGCAGCGGCTCGGAGATAACGTTTCAATCCCTATCGGGTTTTCTCATCAGCTGAGACCGCCCCCTATTTTGCCT